>Ga0181561_10000292_pt1 | contig 40782 bp, 26 predicted proteins | sample 011ome_19_FD_133760 | JGI IMG/M metagenome (GOLD analysis project Ga0181561, IMG submission 133760) | Coastal salt marsh microbial communities from the Groves Creek Marsh, Skidaway Island, Georgia - 011510BT metaG (megahit assembly) | ecosystem: Environmental > Aquatic > Marine > Intertidal... | reverse complement strand
TCGATCTCAAGATCTTTCGAGTTCGACTGGGGTCGCCTCGGCGTGCGATGGCGTCGTCGTCGTCGGCGTCGACTGCGGCGGCACTGTGCGACGCGAGACGCGCACGGGTGCGACGAAGAAAAAAAACCCCGCGCGCGTGTGTTTGACGCGCGTGATTTGTCGTGCGCGGGATGATGACGGCGATGCGATGCGTGACGACGCAGGCGCGTGCGGATGCGCGAGTGGATAAGTTTCGAGCGCGCGCGCGCGGCGCGGGCGCGGGCGGTGCGGCGTCGCGCGGTGCGGCGCGGCGATGGGTGATTCGTGCGGCTGGGGAGGATTCGACGAGGGTGAATGAGGTGGCGACGACGTTTCCGTTCGTGAAGATTGTCGCGCAGGAGGAGTTGAAGTTGGCGTTGACGTTGAACGTGGTGGATGCGCGCATCGGCGGCGTGCTCATCATGGGTGATCGCGGAACTGCGAAGAGCGTGAGCGTGCGTTCGTTGGTGCAGTTGTTGCCAGAGATTGATGTCGTTGAGAATGATGCGTTTAACTCGTCGCCGACGGATCCGGAGTTGATGGGGCCGGATGTTCGGGAAAAGTTTAACAGAAAGGAGGCGTTGAAGACGACGAAGATGCGCGTGCCGATGGTTGAGGTTCCGCTCGGAACCACGGAGGATCGTATCTGCGGTACGATTGACATCGAAAAGGCGTTGAGTGAAGGTACGAAGGCGTACGATCCGGGTCTGTTGGCCAAGGCGAACAGAGGTTTGTTGTACATCGACGAGGTGAACTTGTTGGATGATTCGCTCGTCGACGTCGTCCTCGATTCCGCCGCGGGTGGGTGGAACACCGTCGAACGTGAAGGTATTTCCTTGACGCACCCCGCAAAGTTCATCATGATTGGTAGTGGTAACCCAGAGGAGGGTGAATTGCGTCCGCAATTGTTAGATCGCTTCGGTATGGCTGTGAACATTCGCACGATTTACGACTTGGATCAGCGCACCGAGTTGGTGATGAACAAGTTGGCATACGAAAATGATCCCCAGGGTTACACGAAGGAGTGCGAAGCGGAAACGAACGAATTGAAGGCTAAGATTGTTGCGGCGCAAAAGATCTTGCCGAACGTCACCTTGGATCGCGACTTGGCGTTGAAGATTTCCGGCGTGTGCGCGTTGGTCAACGTCGACGGTTTGCGCGGGGACATCGTCGTTACTCGCGCCGCCAAGGCGCTCGTCGCCTTCGAAGGTCGAGATGTCGTCACCGCTGAGGACATCGGTCGCATCATCGGCCCGTGCTTGAGCCACCGCTTGCGAAAAGATGCCATGGATACCATGGATGGTAGCTTCAAGGTTATGCTCGCGTTCAACAAGATTTTCAAGGGGAGCGCGATGCTCAACTTTGCAGAAACCATGGCGGAAGGTATCAAGGCTCCCGAACCGGAAAAGCCCAAGGATGAGAAGCCCAAGGAAAAGCCGAAGGCGAAGGCTGGCGCATGGAGCGGTCTCCCGGGTGGCCGATAATGCCATCAATCGCCCGCATTTCATTTAGATTTCTTTCAATTCACACGTAACGAATGTTTTGATTCTTCAAATTTCTCTCTCTCTCTCTCTCTATTACATTCTCGCGCCTGGACTAACGATTATTTGTTAAATTTGTGTGTGTGTGTGCGTGCTTCTCTAAAGTCGCTCTACTATAAACGGATGCTGCAACGCGTCGCCGACGGTGATACGTTTCTCAGGATCCATGTTGAAAATTTTATCCAACAAGTCAGCCAGTTGCAACGCTTTTTTGCGTTCGACGTCGCTCATGTCCGCGTCCTTGGTGAAGATTTTCGCTAAATCTTTCGTTGGTTTTGCATCTCGAATGAGTCTTCGAATGCTTTGCTTTGTCACTGGGTCCTCTTCGACGACAGAAAACACACCCGTGGCGTCGTAGTGATTATCCTTGAATAACGCTCGACGCAACAACTTTTTGGGCACGGGTCCCTTCAACTCGAGCATGAGTTTCAACATGTGATTATTCGATCGTCCAGGGAACACGATGTTCCCCGTAAACAACTCGTATAGACAACACCCAACCGACCATAAATCCATGGGATGCGAATATGGTAACCCCAAGATGACCTCGGGAGCGCGGTAAAAGCGCGAAACCAAGTAGGGCGTCAGTTCGTTGTCGCCGTCAAACATTGCGCTCCCAAAATCGCACATCTTCAGCATGTTGTGGCTTTGGTTGACCAATATATTATCTGGTTTGATATCCGCGTGCACAACCCCGCAGTTCTTCAAATGTCGAAGCGCGATGAGCAATTGCGTGGCGTACGCTTGCACCGCCTTGATGTTAATCCCGACGTTGCGCCCAAACTTTTTAATCACCTCGCGAAGATTCATCGCGAGCGACTCAAACACCATGAACACGTGTTCGCGGTATTCAAAGTGCCGAATGAATTTCACGCAATGCCGTTTGTTCTCTGGATCGCTCCCGCTGAGTTTTTGTAAGATGTCAATCTCCAACTGCGCCGCCTTGTACATCGTCTCGTTGCAGCGAATGACTTTAATCGCCACCTCGGGTTCGCCCTCGCCTTTCGAGTCAATCGCACGCAAAACATTCGAAAACACCCCGCGACCTACATGCGCGGTAATGGTATATCGTTCGTCTAATACTTCGCCTATACGCGCGCAATAATATCCCTCAGCGTCATCCCAGTTGTCTTTTAACCCTTTAGACATGTCCACGGCGCGGGACGATTTCTTCTCCTCCTTTCCGCGACTGACGTCCGCGGGATTCATAAACAGCGCATCTTCGTCCGAATCTTCGCCAAACATATCACCTCCGCCGCCAATCGATGCGTTTGCTTTCGTCGTCGCTGCTGTTGACGCTGTTGCCGCCGCCTTCGCTCGCGCCGTTTTCCCGCCGGCGGTTTTCGCCGGACCGCGAGGCGACGCATTCGTCGGCGTTGGCGTCTTCACCTCAACCATTTTCACCGGCACCGTCACCGCCTGCACGGGCTTACTCGCGCCGTGTTTCGCCAAGATTTCTTCGCGTCGGCGTCGCCGGGCTTCAATGAGCGCCTGTTCCTCGTCCTCGGTCTCGCCGAGCGCGCGCGCGAACGCGGCTTCGACGTCGGCGTCCGCGCCTTCCTCTCCATCACTTTTGCGTCCTCTTGGCGATTGATCCCGCGACGCTTTCCGCCAGGCGTGCATTTTATCATCAATCGCATCGTCGTCAACGCTTCGTTCGCGTTTCCGCGTCGTCGTCGTCGTCGTCGTCGTCGTCGCTGTCGTCGTCGTCGTTGGCGCGCCGACCGCGTGAATTCGACGAGCCGATTCATCTTCGTTCGCCTCGCGCGAGCTCACCCTCGCGTGCCCCGCCGACGCGCGTCGGTCGCCGTCGTCGTCATCGCTGCGACCACCACCGCGCGAGTCGGGCAATTCTCCATCCTCCATGGCGACGCGCGGCGCGTGCGTGCGTGCGTGCGAATGAAGATTCCAGAATCGAATTCGTGCGTCACAAGTGTGCGCGCGACGCACCGTCGCCGTCGCCGCCGCCATCTCGAGCGCCAGCCGCGTGCATCGCACCACGTCGCGTCATTCGTCGTCGTCACGGTCGTCGCCGCGATGCCCGAAGGCACGGTGTTCTTTGGAAACGTTCCATACGATGCGAGCGAGTCCACGCTGCAAGACGTGTTCAGCGAAGTCGGACCGGTGCGCGAGCTGCGTTTAGTGACGGACCGCGACACGGGGAAGCTCAAGGGATATGGATTCGTGGAGTACGACGATTACGCGACGGCGATGAGCGCGATACGGAACTTGAATGGGCGGGAGTATAACGGGAGGCAATTACGCGTGGATCACGCGGATACGATGGGGAAGAGCGACGGAGTGGATGTGGGTGTGGGTGCTGGCGCACACGCGGCGCATGGGACTCGTATGAGTGTGGTTGATGGGCGCGGTGCGATGTATGCGGACGTGCCCGTGGGGTCGGCGCATGCGAAGTACGCGAATCAAACGGGGATGGCGGGGGCGTTTGCGGGCGCGGCGACGCCGACGGGCGCGGCGATGGATTTGTTGACGAAACGCGTGGCGGATTTGACACCGACACAAATGTATGAAATTATGGCGCAGATGAAGCAGATACAAGCCACGGACCCGGCGCAGGCGAGGACGTTGTTGATTCAGAATCCGCAGTTGACGTTGGCGTTGTTTCAAGCGCAGCTCGTTTTGGGCATGGTCAAGCCACCGGCGGGCAGCGCACCCATGGGTGGTGTGCCCGCGCCCGTCGCACCGAGAGCCCCGGCGCCGGTGCATGTGATGGCGGCGGCGGCGCAGCAGCCGCACGTGGTATCACAACAAGCGGCTCGACCAAGAGCGGCGGCGGTACCTCCGCCGCCACCCGCGCGAGGCGTCGCCGTGCCTCCACCGCCAGCGCCGCCGGCGGCGCAGCCTGCGGATCAACAGCAGGCGCTGTTGCGTCAAGTGCTCGCGATGACGCCGGAACAAATCGCGATGTTGCCCCCGGACCAGCGTGCGCAGGTGGAGTATTTGCGACAGCTCGCGCAACAACAAGGCATGATGGTTTGAGAGCTCGATAGAAAAAAGTACGTAGTAGAAAATGTAGCCGTCGCGCGATGAAGACGTCATATGCGTGATGCGAAGTAATGACTAATAATATATGTTTAGATTTCACAACGATGTGGTGCGGAGCTTTGTCCTTACCTCCACGCGCGTGCTAGAATTGAACGTGGCGCTACCTAGAATACGAGAAAGTGTCACTATTCACTTTCTTATTGATGGCCCAATGGCGATGTGCTTACGCTTATGCAACGGCTGAAATTTGCCTTTCGAACCGAGCCCTTTGACTTTGCGCTTCTCATCCGTTCGTTCGTTCCATGACGATTTACGCAGCTTGACTGGTCTATTCCCGATGAATTTTCCATTCATCTCCTTCATCGCCAACGCGTAATCCGCGAGGTCTAAAAACGAAACGAACCCGAACCCTTTATTCTTCCCTGGATTCATTTTATCCTTTACTACTTTCGCCTTGGCAAAGCTCGGATATTTTGAGAATGCACGCGAGAGCATGTCATCCGTGCACTCGTTGCCCAAGTCGCCGACGAAGATGCGGTGGTCATTCTCCGGCCACTCCGCCAAGGACGCGTCCTCCCATCGATCTCCACCGGCGCTTCGCGCGAGCGCCTTACCGATAGGTTTGTAGTCTACTTTTTGAGGTTTGCCACCCACCGGAGGTGGGGGAACTGCGCGACCGAAGCTGTCAAACACGACCAACGGCGCAGCGGATGCGCCCGAAGTCGTCGGCTGCGGCCGCGCGCTCGGCCCCGCTGGCACGCGCTCGGCGGTGCGCGTGATCGTGCCGACGTTCGAGCGCGCAGGAAACTGTGGGCCGACGACAGCAGAGGGGCGTGGCGCTGGCGCTGGCGCCGCTGACGCCGCCGGCGCGACGGATTTCGCGGACGCAGCCTCTGTTTTTGCGGCGGATTTAGACGCCGTTGCGTCGTCTGCGGCCGCACCCTCGCCTTCTAACGCCGCCATTTCGGCTTGAAACTTTGCGAATTCATCCATCATGTCTTCTGACATGGTGCTCTCGAAAGACTCGCCGCGTACTCTTGCGCGGAGAAGGAGAGGCGAGAAGTGACGCGAGGCCGGACGCGGAGGCCAGACGTGTGGTCATTCGGTGCCGGTAAGTAGCGGTCAGGTATTACAAAGCATATTAATCTACAGTGTGCGACTATAGCCTTCGGCCTTTTGGCAACGCAGGCGGGCGCTATTGTTACAATTCTTCTCGAGCGACGCGTGACGCGCGCGCGCGGTTCGATTTTGATTCGGCGGTCGCGTTCGCAACCACCACACACACGCACACACGACGCACACACGACGCTCGAATTATGAAGCATATTCGATCCATCATGTAAGCATCAACATCATTCATTCAAACACTTCTTCAACGCATTCGAGGTTGCCAAACGTATTCTCGCCCGAATACGTCACGTAGAGAAATCCATCGTCATCCTTGTGCTCTTCGTAAATCGCATTCATCAGCGCCGCCGTCGGCGGCAGCACGTTATTCACAAAAATGAAAATCGCCTTTTCCGCATTCAACTTGATGCGCTTTCGAATCACGTACACGAATTGCCCTACGGTTAAATCCGCCGGTACGAGGTACTTCTTCTTATCCAACGTAGGAATATCGCTCTTCTCCGCGCGCTCCACAATCACCGGAACTCGATCGCCATACTTGCCGCGAATGCGAGCCGCCTCGGACGCTCGTTTCTCTATATCGCACACACCGCGCGGTGAACGCACACACCGTCAGTCACGCATCCGAAGACACCAATCCGCGACGCGCGCGAGCAAAAGTTTTGAAATCTCGCAACGGTCGCGGCATCGCGGAATCCCCGCCTCGACGCGCGCACGCGCGTCACATCCGCCAACCAACGCCACGCACGCGCGCACGCAATACCCCTCCAAACATCCATCGCGCACGCGCGCCGTACGCGTCGTCGCGCGCGCGTCACATCGACCGCGCGAGACGCCGCGTCACCACGCGCGGCATATTCCGAGGTGCCGAGCGATGGCGCGCGCGCCCAACCCCGCGCCACCGACACCCGCGCGCGCGAACGCGACGCGAGACGCGACGAGACGCACCGAACGCGTGTTCTTGCTTGAATGCAAACTTTTGGCTCATCGTCGCGTCGTCGCGCGTCGCACACTGTCGCGACGTCGCGCGCCGTTTGGAACGCCAAACGTCGTGTCACATCGATCGATCGGACGCGCGTACTCGATCGATATTGTGTCGCTTTCAAACTTTTTTTGAAACATGTGATATATCGATCGATTGATTTCGCGCGTAGGATCGGGGCGCGCGCCCGCGGACCGACGTCATTTTATCCACGGCGCACGATGGCGTCGTTTTCGGCGCCGTCGAGCGCGCCGCGCGCGTCGCACGCGGTCGTTCGCGCACAGGGCGGCGCGCCGAACGCTGGGGCGCCGCAGCCCGGGCGCGGAAGCCGCAAGAAGGCGTCTCGCGGCGGGCGAGGCGCGCGGGACAAGGCGCGAAAGGTGCGAGGACAGGATTTCGCCGAGGACGATGGGCGCCGGGAACGCGAGTTTAACGATGCGATTGCGCGTGTGAACGCCAAGGCGCGCGTGGGTGGGGCGAGTTTCGATGATGGTGACCGTCCGGTGCAGAGTAGGGAGTCGTTTGAGGCGAAATTGGCGGCGGTGAAGGCGGAAGGGGCGAAAGGGAAGGCGACGGCTTCGTCTTCGTCTTCGGGGACGACGTTTAATATGAACGCCAAGGTGGATTTCGGTGGTCCGCCCGCGGCGGGGAGTCCGTTAGCGAGGACTTTAGCGGAAGGTACGGCGATGCCGAAACGCGCGGAGGATGATGAAGAGGAAAGCGTGATGTCATCCATGGCGGTGCGCGTCGGAAGTTTCATCGCCGCGGTGGCGTTAGCCATCGTGTTCGTGCCGACGGATTTAATGTTTAACGCGGGCGTGCGCGCGAAGTCTGACAAGTTATCCGATTCCGTGAAAGAAGAAGTCTTGAAGCAGGCGTCAGCGGTTGAAGAGGCGCTCACGACTGCGCCAGAGGATGCGGATAAGTTGAAGCAAGCCGCGCAGAGTTATTTGGCGCTCGACGACTATCCCAAGGCGTTGCCATTCCTCGAGCGTTTAGTCGCCGTCGACCCTTCGGAAGAAAACGTATCGGCGTTGGCGGAAACGTGGATTGCAGATGGTCAACCTAGTCGCGCTGTGGATGCGTTCAGAAACATCATCGACGCCGACGTCTTGGGCAAGGGTGAGCGTGTGGCTGTCCCGTCGCCTTCGTTGCTTCGCGGGTACCTCGACGCGCTTGGTAAGGCGAATCGCAACGGTCTCGCCCTCGAGTACGCGAAAACGTTCGCGAAGAAAGGGTGGGTAGATGAAGTCGACGCTGAGCTTCTTGAGGCTCGGGTGTACTCATCCTGGAAAGGACACGGTAAGGACGCCGAGGCGGCGTACGACGCCGTCGTCAGCGACCATCCGGGTGACTTTCGTGGCTATCTCGCCCAGGGGGTGTTTTTCAGAACCGTCGGTAAGCCCGACGCCGCTGAAAATGCGTTTCGCAAGGCGAAATCGTTGGCGCCCGACGATACGGCGGCCGTAGTGAATCAAGTCATCGCCGCGTCAAAGGCGAAACAACCTTAGTGAAGTCGGATTTGGAATATTAATACATTTTACAGCGTCTATATCTCGCGCCAGGCGCTTCAAGCGCGAACATCGAATGCTCTAGTAACAGCGACGCGTTGCGAATTCCATGTTTTGGCGCCAAATTTTGAAATTCGCGACGACCTGGCGCGCGATCGATCGCGCGCGCACATCGCGACGCGGCGGACCAACGCGCGAGCGCAGAGGGTGGAACGCAACGACGTCGTGGGTGTTGCGATGATGGACGCGACAGCGGGCGCGGCGGTGGGGCGACAGGTGCGGGTGACGCGTCCGATGTATCGCACCGAGTTGAAGTCGCTCGAGCGCGCGTTTCAAGAGTTGGATTCGAACGTCATCGCGAGCGTGCTCGAGCGTCGACAAGGGAACGTGGATTTGGCAGCGGCGGATTTGTTAGATTTAAAGCCGTCGAGCGGCGCGATCGGGGCGAAGCGTGCGAAGGATGAGCGCGGTGAGCGCGAGTTTTGGACCGAGGTGCTGGACGACGCGAGCGCGAGCGCGAGCGCGGAGGACGGGTCGATGGATTCGTCTAGGGAATTCGTGCGCTCCCGTAAGGGTGCTAAATCATATGAGTGGGGATCCGAGCAGTGGGCACTTGAGCCAAGCGAAAGTGTACGTTTGGGTGACGTGGAGATGATTGTCGGTTGGCGTACGGTGGAACGCGCGGGCGAGAGCGACGTCGACGACTCGGAAGTCTTGATCAAATGGCGCGGTGTGTCGTACGCGCACTGCACGTGGGTTCGCACGAGTGCGATAGAAAATGACGTCGCGACTGGCATGCACGGAAAGATGCGCGTTGGGCGGTACTTTGAAAAGTTCCCCAAAGCCGACGGACCTCGCGTGGATGTCAAGCCGGATTATTTAGTCGTCAGTCGCGTATTCGCAAAGTTTGAAGAGCTCGAGCAGACTCTGGTGTGCGTGAAGTGGATGAATATGAGCTACGACGAAACGACGTGGGAGAACGCAGAGTATGTGCGCAACGTGGCGAAAGGTGGTGCCGCAGCTATGGATGAATTTGAGCGCGTGCACTCTAAAGCGTCATCGGCGGTTGAGCGACAAGCGGAGATCGACGGCGAAAGCGAGGAGGACATCGTCAAGGCGTGGTCAACGTACACTGAAGAGCCGACGTTGGACAAGTACGGTTCGTCTGATGCGTTGCGCTCGTATCAAGTCGAAGGCGTGAAGTGGATGGCGTTTAATTTCAAAGCCGGTCGCGGATGCATCTTGGGCGACGAAATGGGATTGGGTAAAACGGCACAAGCGCTCGCGTTGATCAATCATTGCTTGCGCGTGCGATCTGGATTGCCTGTTCTGATTGTCGTCCCTTTATCTACTATTGTGAACTGGGAACGTGAAGCTAAGCGTTGGATTCCTGAGGCATATTTAGTTCCGCACGTCGGCAAGCAAGCTGGTCGCGACTTTGCGCGAGAGCACGACTGGTATTTCCCACCGAGCGAAGATCCATCGGCGCCACGTGGGATGAAGGCCAATGTCGTGCTCACTACATATGAAACTATCACCGCCGACCGGTCGTCATTCGCCAAAGTCAAATGGAGCACGATTGTCGTCGACGAAGCGCACCGATTAAAGCGCGTCGGCGGCAAGCTTGGAAATGATTTGGGATCTTTATCGGTCGAGCGAGTCTGTCTTTTAACTGGCACGCCGTTGCAAAATAATACCACCGAACTTTGGTCCTTGTTGAACTTTGTCGACCCCAAACACTTTTCAAACTCGGAAGATTTTGAAGCCGCGTTTGGAGGCATGGCCAAGGCGGCGCAAGTCGAGCGTTTGCAAAAAGTGCTCGGCCCGTACATTTTGCGTCGCTTGAAGCAAGACGTCGAGCAAAAACTACCACCCCGAAGTGAGACACTTGTTGAGTGCGAGCTCGCGCCGTTACAAAAGAAGTGCTATCGCGCGTTATTCGAGCGCAATTTCAGTTTCTTGCGCCAAGGATGCGACTCAAAAGAAAACTTTGGTAACTTTGCCAACGTCATGATGGAGGTGCGCAAGTGCTGCCAGCATCCATTCTTGCTCGATGGCGTCGAAGCGGCCATTGCGCCGGAAGGTGCCAATGCCGCTACGTTAGTCTCGAGTGCCGGAAAGTTGCAGCTCTTGGATAAGCTCTTACCGCATCTCAAGGAGGGCGGTCATCGCGGGTTGATTTTCAGTCAAATGACACGAGTGCTGGACGTGCTCGAAGACTATTGCCGCGCGCGTGGACATACGTATGTACGACTAGATGGAAGCATCACTGGTAAAGCGCGTCAAGAAGCCATCGATCAGTACTGCAAAAAGGATTCGGAAATCTTCTTGTTTCTTTTATCCACTCGGGCGGGTGGCCAGGGCATCAATCTCGTCGAAGCAGACACAGTCATCATGTTTGATAGCGATTGGAATCCACAAAATGACGCTCAGGCGTTGGCGCGTGCGCATCGCATCGGCCAAACACGCACGGTACAAGTCTATCGCCTCGTCATGCGTGCAACCTACGAGAAAGAAATGTTCACTCGCGCATCGATGAAACTCGGGCTCGAACAAGCCATCTTTGGTAACGCAGCTGAAAAGGAGGAAAAGTCATCCGCGGCATCGCGAAAGGAAATCGAAGACTTGCTCAAGCATGGCGCGTACGGATTGTTTACCGATGACGATGGGCGGGCAAAGCAATGGAATGCGGATAGCATCACCGATATTCTCGCGCGTTCTGAACAAAAGCTTATCGAAAGCGCGGAGAGAAACTCGGAAAGCGCCGCGTCTGGACCGAGCACATTTGCTACGGCGACATTCGTCGAAGAAGGTGGTTCAGCAGACGGCGTTGCACTCGATGACCCGGACTTTTGGCAGAAGCTCATGCCTGAAGTTGCTGCTGCGGAAGAAGAACGTCGCGTTGAAGCTGTGGAGCTCATGGCGAAAATGCAAGCCGCAGAGCGCTTGGCGCTTGAAAAGCAAAACTCTAAAACCACATTCGACTGGTCGTGGGGCGAACGCAAACGTATTGTTGCCGCGCTCACGTTATTTGGTTGGGGTAACTGGGAGTCTATCATGGAGCGCTCGCAGGTCAAGGACAACAAGACCATTGCGCACATCAAGCTCTTCTGCCGCATGTACGTTGAGGAGGCGCTAAAATCAGCGCACACTGAATTATTTCCGAATTTCATCGCAGCGCTCACGGTGCCCGCGGACGAAGATGAAACATCCTTACCAGAGGATCAAGGCCGCGATCTCTTAGCATTCATCATGGCTGAACAAGGATTTGAAAACTTTGTGCGCGGGCGTGCAAACGACGATTTGGCGCGGCTTGAGCTCTTACAAGGTGGCATCGATGCGGTCGCTCGAGCCGGTGGAGCCGCAAACGCGCTCACGAGCATGCCGATTCCCGAACTCCACGCCGACCCGTTGTCAGATTGGTGGACCGAAGAGCACGACCGCGCGCTCGTCGTCGGCACTCTGAAACACGGGTACGGAAAGTACGCAGAGATTCGTGACGACATCGAACTGCCGTTCGCGGCAACTTTCGCAGGCTTGGCTGCACCTGAACCCTCAAAGAAGGACGCTAAGCGGCCGGACAGCCCGTTGTCTAAAGCACAAGACGAATTGCAACACAAAATAGTGGCGGCAGAGGCACCGGTGGAATGGATTCACGGTCGGCATTTGAGCAATCGCGTCAAGCGCGTGTTTAGCGTGCTCGGAGGCAAATCGTACGAGCCGCCACCGAAGATTGAACGCCCGCCACGAGAAAAGAAAGTCAAAGTCAAAGTTCCCAAGGCCCCTAAAGTGAAAGGTGCGCCTCGTACTGGCGGCGGTACAACGCTTGAGAAGCTTCACAAGGCGCAGGAATTTATCAAGGAGCTCAAGCGCGACGCGAACGGCGCGTTTGTCACACCCATCGGTCCAATGGGTGGCGTCACCATTGAATCGCTCGGCGAAGTGCGTTTGAATAAGCACTTTGTGTCAGAAAACTACATATTGCCCGTGGGATTCAAGACGACGCGCATGTATCCTCGCTTGGATAATCTCAATGATCGCACAAAGTGGGAGCAAGAAATCTCTGTGAGCTCAAGCGGCGAACCGCAATTTACGCTCACGGCTGAAGAAGGTTGCGAACCGATCGTTGCGAAAAGCGCCACCGCCGCGTGGGCCGAGGTGTTGAAACGTGTCAAATCCGTGCGCGAAGCCAATGGCGAGGTGGCGAAAAAGACAGCCATATCCGGTCCAGAGTTCTTTGGGTATTCGCTTCCCAACATTCGCCTGTTGATCGAATCCTTGCCAGGCGCAGACGCGTGCTCGACAAAGTTTTCGTACATCTCGCTCGCAAAGGCGTGCGAGAAGACTGAACAGATTCGAAAAGAACGCGGCGAGTCCTCGAAATCACCACTCGACGCCGAACGCCCCGCAAAAGCTATGAAAGTGCACGCCTTCGCGTCCGAACTGATGGAAATTGACTTATCGCAAGGATACGAAGAGCTCACTGTGTTCGAGGACGATTTATTAGTTTAGAAGAAACCACAATTGATATTATACACATTCAACGTTGATTACAATTTATTTTCTTTGACATCCTTCAGCCGTGCAGTACATTTGTTTCTCCGTGAGATCCTCGTTGAGTTCGGAGTCGACGACCTTGCCGCCGACGCGACGCAACCGTTCTCGCCGTCGTGCCGTCAGCTCAACAAGAAGCTGCGCCTCGGTGGCTTCAGCGAGACTTACGGTCCGTCCTTCCGATATTTCCACATCGGTGCTGACTTGTTCTACATTATCGATGCGTTTTGGCGCGCACTTGCCCGAAGCGATGGACGCCGCGCGCTGTTCCTTGGCGCGGCCTCTCCACTTATTTCGCGAGTCAATCGTTTCACCAATCATCTTCAAAATATCCATCGCTGCTGGGTCGAACAATGGACGCAAAGCGTTTCGCATGCTTGAGTACAGCGTCGGGAACACACCCTCTTCGCGCGCGAGAAGTTTTTTAATGTGGTTACGTTCCTTCGGCGCTTCGAAACACGCAGGGCAATTCTCGTTGATGACGGGCAAGCCAGCTTCGTAGGAAAAGTCACGAAGCATCTTTTCGCGCAAGTAAATTGCTGGTCTAATCACAGTCACATCGCCTTCGTCAATCAAATATGACGCCTTCATGGTGCGCATAGTACCATTGTACATCGTGCTCATCAAGAAGCTCTCCACGCAGTCGTCTAAATGCTGCGCGAGAATGAGTTTGTTGTACCCATGCGTGCGGCAACACGTGTACAATGCGCCACGTTTCATACGCGCACAAAATGCGCAAATACTATCGCCAGTCATATGCTCGTTCGCCATGGCCATGATGTTCTCGTCTAAATAATGATACTCCACTCCGAGGGATTCCACGTACGGGATGAGCGGGCGAGGATTAAACGCCTCTGTTCCAGGATCTACGGTGGCGCACGCCAACGTAAATCGATTCTCGGGTGGGCATCGCGACTGCAGCGTAAGCATGATGTGTAACATCGCGAGCGAGTCTTTGCCTCCCGAGAGACCGAGCAAGATGCGGTCGCCGGGTTCAATCATATCAAAGTCGCACACCGCCGCGTTCACGTGCCGCAAAAGCTTTGGGGACGGCTTAAAAAACTTGTTCTTATTTGGTTTGGTGTTGTCCCTTTTCGTCGGCGACGACGCTGTCATGACGACGGCTTCGGATATCTCAACTGTACTTTGTTCCTCATCATCAGGCACTTCAAGCTGTACTTCTCGCACAGATACAGATGGTTGAATGCGCGTCGTGTCTTTCGCTTCGCTGATTCCATTCGGCTTTTTCTGCGCAACCTTAGCGTCGCCGGTACACAGCGGTGCGGCGCGCTGCTGAATGTAACCACTTCGGATATTGCCAAACTGTTCATTTACGCGCAACGGGTGTTTGCGACTCTCCGTGCGATACTTTTGCCCGTGTGCGTTTGGTTGAGACCCTCTCGCGCCGCACATATTTGGCGGTTTCAACGCTCCCGCGATGGCGCCCGAGGGCGGAACAAACGTCAAGGGTAAAATGCCATTCACTGACGCTTCAGGTAGCGCGATCTGTAAAAGTGAAATAGCTTCAGACGGAAACATAAACCATCGCAACGCATCGCCACGCTCGACACTCGTCGCGGCATCGCGCGCCACATCGATGTCGTCGTCGCCGACGTAGCTTAATCGGGATTCGTCGTCGTCTCGCCCGCCCGCGAGCATCATGCGTTCATCCGATGCGTTACCGCCCGTGTTTGGCATGCGCAACTGTCCATTTTTCGTGCGTACTTCTTGCTCGCCGTCGCGATATTGTCCGCACGTTTCCAAGATGCGCAATCCGATGTGCATTTGCTCGCGTAACGCGGCGGCGATGTCGTCCTCTGATGGAATCGTTGCGTCCGCCTCCTCGTCGTCATCCGCCAATGGGAACTTCATATGCGCAAGCCACTTGCGTTCGGGAAAACTGCGCGCACGCGCGACGTGACGCCACTCGCCAGTCTTCGCATCCATGCGGTAGATTGGAAGTAATCGCCACCCGTGCGTCGCCACAGCGTGCACCGCGGCGAGCGTGTAATCAATTTCAGCATCGGATGCAAAATACGGCAAGCTCACTCGCGCAAACCCAGGACGAAGAACTTCAGCCTTATCTAATAAATGTGCTTCGATTGCTGCTGCGTCTTCGGGTGATAACCCGAGAAGTCTGTGCGCGTAAGGTCCGGCGCAGGCGCATCCGCCGCGCGCTTGGATGCCAAAGACGTCGTTGAGCACGGCGCACGTAAACGAATAGTGCAAAAAACGGCTCTTCATCTTCCCGTCGCGCATAGCAGTCGCCGGTGCACGCGCTAAGAATGATACAATGGGCAAACGCTTGGTGTGTTCGCTCGCCTCGGGACCGAGTAAGCAAATGTTTTCATTCGTCGAAAGCGAGGCAAACATGCGACGTTGCAACGCGTCTTCGGCGGCTTCAATCACAGACGTTCCCACCGCCGCCTTTACCTGAAACGCCAACCCAGCGCGCACACTACCAATAATATCTTGCGTGCCACCTTCTTCGCGCTCGACACGATTGCTCAAATATCGATGGTCATCGCTCGTGACGTAAAACACCGTACCTCCGCCTGGTTCGCTCGGAACCTCATTCGTGAACAACGCGCGCTTGGCAACTAAAATCCCAGGCGTACCCGGTCCACCAGGAAGTTTATGCGGGGAAATAAATACCGCATCTTTGTACACGAAAGGATTCAACTCGCCCGTGTCTGCGTCGAATACGACGGGATTCATGTCGATGCCGACGTACGGCGCCGCCGCCGCGTAATCCCAAAACGCCAACGCCCCGCCTCGATGCAACGTCTCTGTGATCAAGTCGACATCCGCCCGGACGCCCGTGACGTTGCTCGCCGCACTGAAACTACCTATTAACGTCGCGTGGGACGAATACGCCTTTAGCGCCGCACGCAATGCCATGACATCAACTGTACCAGTCGTCGCGTCCTCTGGAATTTCAACCACGACGGCGCAGCTCTCGCGCCACGGCAATATGTTACTATGATGCTCGTGCGGCCCGACGAATACCACCGGCCGAGCCTCTACAGGAGCATGTTCCGGTAACGGCACATGCGCCCCGAGCGCGCGACATAATCGATCAATCGCGCTCGTGCTTCCGCTTCCGGCAAACGTCACCACGTCGGCGTGTTTATCGCTGTACCCCACCCTCGCGTTCACGCACTGCGCAATCACCTGACGCGCCTCCTGTCGAAAACACGTCGACTGCGCACCAGTCGTCGATGTCGTGGTGTGCGTATTCGCATACGTCGGCAATACGCGCTCGCGTATCGCGCGCTCGACCGACCGAGACGCTCGACCGCTCGCCGTCCAATCCGCGTACACGAGCGTCTTCGTCCCGAACGCGCCCGAACACGTCGACGCGTAGCCTACCATATCGCGACGAACGCGCGCGAGCGTGTCCGCGACGCCTTCACGCCCGTCCTCGCCGTCCGTGCGCGCGCGCACAGACGATGCGCCGTCACCAGCCGCCATCGCCATCGCCACGCACAGCGTCGCTCGCCCTCGCTCGCGCGCGCGCTGTCGATCGCGCTCGCGCGTCTCGGCCAATCACACCACTCCCTTTTCACTCGCGAATGCGCGCGCGAGTGTGGTTCACGCGCGCGTCGCGCGTCGCAATGTCGCCGTGCGCCGCACGTCACAGCCTCACACAGCGCCGCGCCGACGAGCGCACGTCTGCGACCGCGCGAGCGATGCGCGCATCGACGCGCACGGACGCGCCGATGACGACGGTGACACCTCCGCGTCACCCCGCGGCGTCGACGGCGTCGGCGGCGCGCGCGTGCGCGGCGCGCGCGCGTCGGCATGGGTCGGTGATGGTGACGTCGTCAGGCGGCGCGCGCTTCGCGACGCCGGCGCGCGCGATGGCGTCGCGCACGGTCGCCGCGCGCGGTACGGACGCGACGTGCGCGCGCGAACGCGCGTCGGCGTCGCGCGACGTCGCCCATCGTCGGTGCGTGGTAACGACGGCGATACGCGAAAGCGAAAGACGCGAGGCTGAGACGGATAGCGGGAGCCTGAAAGCGCCGACGCCTGCGCCCGCACCCGCGCCCGCGAACGGCGAGACGACGCGCGCGGGAGTTAGGAATACCGATGACGACGCGTTGGACGCGCCGGTGCCGCGTAAGCCGTTTTCGCTGTGGCGATTCATCATCACGCGTATGATTTTACTCGGCGTCGTGTTTCGTCGGGCGCTGGCGGTGGCGGCGTACGTGGTATTCGGAAGCGCATTCAGGTTTCTCTCCGCCGTGACGTCCAATGCGTTTGGTCGCGTGGTGTTTTCGGTGTTTCTGATCACGTCTGGGATTTTGACCTATCGCGGGTCGATGGCGAGAAAGGTTAAAGCGCCGACGCCGCCGACGACGATGTACAGCGCGTTTTTAAAGGATTTACGCGCCGGGAAAATCGCGAGCGTGCGATTCGAAGAAGGCTCGACGAGGTTGTTGTACGATTTGAAACCGCAAGCGCAAGGCAAAGGTGGCGCGGCGGTAGCGGCGACAGAGGTGAAGACGTATCAGACGAAGCGATTAATGGCGGATATGGAGTTGATGAAGAAGCTTGAAAACGCCGGGGTTGAATTCGGCGCCGTCCCGGCGGCGGTGTCGAGATTAGCGTCGAAAGGGATGTTCACCGTGCTCGCGATGTGGTTACCTATCATACCTTTGATGATTATCATGCGAAATGCGATTAACAGACAGAGCGGGGGTGGGAAGAAGCGTAAAAAGGCTGCGCCAAAGGATGACGTCAACAAGGTTACCTTTGCCGACGTCGCCGGCGTCGAGGATGCCAAGGCTGAATTATACGAGCTCGTTCAAATCATGAAGAACGCCGACCAGTACAAAAACGTCCGAGGACGTCTCCCCACCGGGTGCTTGCTCGTCGGACCGCCCGGTACTGGGAAAACTTTGTTGGCTCGCGCCGTCGCCGGCGAATCCAACGTCGCGTTTTTTCCGGTCGCCGCTTCGGAATTTGTTGAGCTCTTCGTCGGTCGGGGCGCCGCGCGCGTTCGCGAACTCTTCGCCGAGGCGCGGAAATCTCGACCAGCGATTATATTCATCGACGAGCTCGATGCCGTCGGCTCTCGACGTGGCGCTGGGTTAAACGAGGAACGAGACCAGACGTTGAACCAGCTCTTGGTTGAAATGGATGGCTTTGCCAAGGATAGCGGCATTTTAATTTTGGCCGCGACGAACCGTCCGGACGCGCTCGACCCAGCGCTGTTACGCCCCGGTCGCCTCACGCGCCGCGTATTCGTCGGCCCGCCTGGTCAACAAGGACGCGCGCAAATCCTCTCCGTGCACTTGCGTGGGATCGATTTAGAGGATGACGTAGACGTCGTATGCGACGTCGTCTCTCGTGCCACGCCCGGTTTCACCGGTGCTGAGCTCGCCAACGTCTGCAACGAAGCCGCGCTCTTGAGCGTGCGCGACAACCGCCAACTCGTCACCATGAATGATTTACTCAGCGGCGTCTCGCGCACAAAGGATGGCATCGCCACGAGCAGCAACCGCGCCGACGCCATGTTTCGAGAACTGCGCAACAGATTTTTAGGCAACTATAAAGACGTACCGACGATCAACGACGTCAAAGAAAAGTTTGGCCCGGGTGCGAGCGGGAACGGCGTGCCGATTTCCATGGGCCCCTCGTGAGTGCATGGTTGAGAACACACATTTACTTGTCCGATTTAAACAACGCGTTGCAATTCATTTCATTTCTTTTGTAGAAGCTTTTTCGCAGCCTCACGACATAATCCAACGCGCGTGATCGCGCCGACGCGCGCACACGTCCTCGCGCGCGATGAGTGGCGATCAAACACAACTCGTCGCTGCGTTGCAGGCGACGCTGAGCGCGGATGCGACCGCGCGCGCGTCAGCAGAGCAGTTTCTCGCGGCGAGATCGGCGACGGACAACTTTTCCCTGCAACTTCTCCAGCTCGCCGCGCAGGATGGCGTGGATGGGATGACGCGACAGTGCGCGGCGGTGGCGTTTAAGAATGTTGTGAAGAAGCACTGGGCACCGGTGGAGCCGGATGAGGTTGGGGCGCAGGCGCCGCGCGAGACGTCGGAGAGCGAAAAAGCGGCGGTGCGCGGGGCGATCGTAGGGTTGATGTTACGCGCGCCTAAACTCGTCGCCGCGCAAATGAGCGAAGCGTTAAGTATCGTTTGCACGTCTGATTTCCCCGAACGATGGAGTGGGCTGTTACCGGAGTTGGTGACGAGGTTGGGAACGGCGGGGGGACGAGACTTTAATGACGTCGCGGGTGTGTTACGCACGGCGAATACAATCTTTAAACGCTATCGCGGTGCGACGAAGACGGAAGAGTTGTATAAAGAGTTGAAGTACGTGTTGGATACGTTCACCGCACCTTTGCTCGGGTTGACGCAAGAGATTTCTGCCGCGTTGGACGCGTCAGGCGCAGATGCGGCGCAGGCGGCGCCGTTGCTTCAGTGCCTTCGTTTGATTTGTAGAATCTTCTTTAGCTTGAATAGCCAAGAGTTGCCCGAAGTTTTCGAAGATGCTATGGCGGAGTGGATGGGGCTGTTTCATAAATTTTTAACGTACGCACCTCCGGTGGGGTTGGCGAGTTCAGATGCGGAAAAGGCGAGCGAAGCGGATCAATTAAAAGCCGCGGTGTGCGACAACATCAATCTCTACATCGAAAAGAACGAAGAAGAGTTTGCACCTTACTTGCAAACTTTCGTCCAAGACGTGTGGACGCTGTTGATGGCGACCGATTTAGCAACCAACAGAGACCATTTGGTGACGTCTGGAGTGAAATTCCTTACGACGGTGGCGAGTAGCGTCCATCACAAGTTGTTTGAATCCCCCGATACGCTTCGTCAAGTATGCGAGAACATCATCCTTCCGAACTTGCAATTTAGAGATGACGATGAGGAGCTGTTCAGCGATAATCACGTGGAATACATTCGACGTGATTTAGAAGGGAGCGATGCGGATACGCGCCGCCGCGGCGCGTGCGAGCTCGTCAAGGCTCTTACGGCCAAGTTTCCGCAGCACGTCACGACCGCCATCACGAGCTACGTCGCGTCGTTACTGCAGCAGTACTCAACCGATCCTAAGAAGTTCTGGAAAGCCAAGGATGCTGCAATTTATTTAGTCATGGCGTTGACGATTCGGTCCAAGTCTTTGGTCAAGGGTGCGACAGAAACAAACGACTTAGTCAACATTGTGGATTTTTTCAACCAGCACATTGCTCCGGAAATTGCCGCACCGAAAGGCGGTTCGCACCCCGTCGTGCGCGCTGATGCGTTGAAGTTTTTGACGATGTTTCGTCAACAAATTCCCAAGGGTGTCGTCGCGCCGTTGCTTCCTGCACTCGTGGCGTTGCTCGCGGCTGAGGAGAACGTTGTGCATTCCTACGCGGCGAACTGCTTCGAGCGCTTGCTCACCGTCAAAGAAGGTCCCAGTGTGCTACGTTACGTGTCTGGCGACATCGCACCGTTGAGTCAATCGATTTACACAAACTTGTTCCAAGCGTTTTCAGTTCCAGATAGCGCGGAGAATGAGTATGTGATGAAGTGCGTCATGCGTGTCATCGCATTTAGCGGCGCCGATGTCAAACCAGTGGCGACGATTTGCTTGCAGCAATTGAGTGTGATGTTGCTTGAATTGTGCAAGAATCCTAGAAACCCCACTTTTGCACATTATTTGTTTGAATCAGTGGCGTCCTTGTTGAAGAACGCCGGTGGCGATGCGGCGATTATGGGCTCGTTTGAGCAGTTGCTCTTCCCTGCGTACCAGCACGTGTTGACTGCTGATGTGGTTGAGTTCACCCCGTACGTGTTCCAGTTGCTGGCGCAAATGATTGAGGGCTACTCGACTGGTTCATCGCTACCAGAAGCGTACATGGCTATTTTCCCGGCGTTGTTGACGCCGCTCATGTGGGACAGACGCGCCAACGTTACACCGCTCGTGCGCCTGTTGAAGGCGTACTTGAGCAAGAATCCGCAAGAAATCGTCAGTGGTGGTCATTTGCAGGGCGTGTTAGGGGTGTTCCAAAAGCTCGTTTCGAGCAAGGCGCAAGATCATCAAGGATTTTATATTTTGAACTCCTTTGTGGAATCGCTCGCGCTTGAGGCATGGGCGGATCATTTGCCGACAATTTGGAGCATTCTCTTCCAGCGTCAGCAGGCTAGCCGTACGCCCAAGTTTAGCAAGTCATTGATTGTCTTCACGTGCGCGTTATGCGTCAAGCACGGCGTGGGCTCGGTCATGGATAGCATGAACAAAGTACAACAGGGTATCTTTGACATGATTTTAGAAAACGTCGTCGCCGCGGACATTGGAAACGTCAGCGGTAAGATTGAACGCAAACTCGCGTGCGTGGCTGGCACAAAGTTCTTAACCGAGTGCCCTAGTATTCTTGCGCGGCCGTCAGCGTGGACCAAACTCCTCGTCGGCGTCATCGCCCAATGCGAAAAACCAGAAGATGCCGAAGCAGCCGCCGAAGACGACGACGACGTAATCCTCGAGCAAATGGAAGCCAACGCCGGCTACGCCGCGTCCTACTCCAAACTCACACAAGGCGCCGTGAAAGACATCGACCCAGTCCCAGACGTCACTGATGTCCGCGTACACGTCATTCGCGCCCTCTCCGCGTTTTCCCAATCCCAGCCGCTCGCGTCGGCGCTGGCGCAAACCCCGCCAGAATGTCAAAGCGCGCTCGCGTCCATGGCCACCGCCGCCGGCGTCGTCTTACGGTGACATTTAATATCCACCGAACTAATTCACGCTCCATCCTCTTTCGCCTGTGTCGCACATCTTCGTCGGCGCGCATCAGTTTAAACGTCGATACACTTTAAATTATCCGCGGTCGACGTCGAGGTTTTGAGCTGTCACTTTTTCTTGCGCCGACTCGGCACGCCACGCGCCACACGCATACGCCCGCCCGTGTCACCCCTCGCCGCGCCTCCGCGGTCGCACGCGAGCGGGAGGATAACACCCGAGTTCACGCGCTCCGTCGGCGCGTCGGCGCGCGCGACGCGACGAATTCGCGCGGCGCGTGTGTGAAAAAGCGTCGCGCACGCGTTTTGCACGCGCGGAGCCGTCGCACGCAAGTTGAGACGCGCACGCGACGCCCAGGCCTCATCACGCGCGACTCGAGCGTGACACGATGTTTGTGGGTGATGGTGGCGCGGTCGCGCGCGTCGGACGCGCGCTTTTGAACGAGGCGTCGACGGATTCGACGACGCATTCGACGACGGCGCACGCGGATGATACGGCGGTGCTGTGGTTTATGTTTATATCTCTCGCGGCTGGAACCGCGGCGCGCACAGCGTTGCATGGGACGTCAATTCCATACACCGTGGTGTTGTTCTGCATCGGGATGTTGCTCGCGGTGGTGTATTATTACACCGAGCTTGGGCACCTCGAGGCGTCGTTGGACGCGTGGAACGGCATCAACCCGCATTTACTGTTGGCGGTGTTCTTGCCCGCGCTCATTTTCGAGTCGTCGTTTTCGATGGAGTGGCACACGCTGAAAAAAGTTCTACCAAAGGTTTTGATATTAGCTGGGCCTGGGGTGTTGTTATCCATGGCACTTACTGGGTGTGTGTTGCGGATTTTTCCATTCGGCTGGAGCTGGGCGTTTTGCATGATGGTGGGCTCTATTCTCGCCGCCACCGATCCGGTGGCGGTAGTTGCCATTTTGAAAGAAGTCGGTGCGAGTAAAGTCCTCGGGCACATGATTGAAGGAGAGTCGCTCGTGAACGACGGCACCGCCATTGTCGTGTTTAACGTGTTTCTCGCCATCGCGTCTGGAGAAAGCAAGACGTTTGGGGAAGTAATCTTGGCGCTCATCTTGCAGCCTCTTGAATCCGTGCTCATCGGTGTGGTGTTTGGCCAGTGCTGCTTGTACTGGATTAGCAATTCTCACCGCGATCACTTGGTGGAGATCACGATTACGCTTTTTGCAGGTTACATTTCATTCATGGTGGCGGAATCCGTCGTCAAATGCAGTGGTGTGCTCGCCGTTGTCGTTCTCGGCACGTACATCACCGCAAACGGTCGCACACAATTTAAAGGTGACATTCAACATTCCATGCATCATTTCTGGGAAGTGTTGACGTACGCTGCGAATACTATAATCTTCATTTTGGCTGGTTTCTTAATCATCGCCGACATTCTCATCGGTCAGCTCGACATCCGCGCGTCAGATCTGGGCTGGGGAATTCTACTCTATCTCATTCTTAATGTCATTCGGCTCATCGTTGTCGCTATGCTGTTTCCGTGGATGAATCATTATCGAGGTCACACGCTGACCTTGCGTGAGGCTCTCATCGCAGTATGGAGTGGCTTGCGCGGCGCCGTCGGTTTGGCGCTTGCGCTCGTCGTGTTGGAAGAATCAGAAGCGTTTACTCCACGAGAGCGCGGTTTGACACTCGTTATGGTGGCATCGGCGGTAATCGGCACACTTCTCATCAACGCCTCTACGGCGGCGCTCATGCTTCGTCTTGCGGGGTTGTTGACTCCTGGATTGAGCCACGAACGTACGATTGTCGCCGCACGTAAAGCCATTCACGAGCGCGCGTTGAAGCACTACGAAGACACGCTTAAAGAAACTGGTGCGCAATATCTCGGCGCACCCGATTTCACAGCCATCAAACAACTCGTACCATTTCTTAGGACTCAAGTTGAAACCGCAGATGTGGAGTTTTCTGAAGAAATTGCCAAGCTCGACGCGCAACTCATGCATGAAATGCGCGGCCGCTTCCTCGCCGGATTGTGCAAGGAAATTTGGTCCATGTTGGAGGATGACTTGTGCGACGCCAGCGTTGCGCAAGCGCTACTCATCGCGTGTGAGCGCGCGGCCGATCTACCTATGGGCACCGAACTTTCTGATCTCCGAGAGTTTTTGAACTTCCTCAAGCCAAACCAGTACAAGGCACGCGTTGTCGCGTATTTGGATAAGCGCGTGCCGAAGTTGCTCAAAGTTGCGCGTTTCTTAAAGGTCGTAGATGAGCCGTGGATGGCTATTCGCCGCGAAATGCAGGGCTTGCATGCTCTTATCAGCGCGCATCAATCCACGGCGGAGACGTTTAGAACATTGCTAGGCAAGGCTGAACATGAAAACAAGGACGACGAAACCATGGCGCAAGAGCTCGCGGCGCAGTTTGGCATGAAGAAGGCTACTGGTGAAAACCTCGCGAATGAAACATCCATGAAGTCAGACCACGTGCGAGATGTCATTCTTGAATCCGAAGTGGAAGTAACAGAAGCTGTTGAAATGCTTAAAGCTTTGCAGCACTCGCACAATGCCATTGCGCGTTCGTTGCGTTCCGAAGCGTTGGCTCGAGAAATTCTTGAAGTCACGCTCGCTGAAACCAAGTTACTCACGCATACTGGTCTTTTAGATGAATCCGAAGGTTCGATGTTGCAGGCCGAGCACGATACGTACTTGCAGCGTCTGATCATGCATCCGCTTCCGCCGACGTTGACGTCGCCAGGTCGCATTCTCTCCGCCATTCCGTTCTTTGATCCCACGCAGCCGTGCGGGATTAAGAATCGAGACACGCGCTCGCACTTCCTTCGCGAGGCCGAAGTGATTGAAATCAAGGCGGGAGAGGCTATATTGGATCCGGACCTCAAGCTCCGAAATGGCATGCTACTCGTCGGTAACGGCGTCGTCCGGATTGAAGATGCGCACGACCCGACGCAGTGCATCACCGCCGGTTGCAAATCGCACCCGCGAGCGTGGGCCCTGGCGATGTTTGAAGAACTCGTCAATCGCTCAACTATCGAAGACGAAGGCGTCGAACCAGCACGAAGTGGCATTCGCGCCATTGCACAGACGGACATGTTCGGGTTCATCCTTCCGCACGCGCTCATGAAGGAGCTGTACGACGACCTTCGCGAACAAGAAACGATTGACTTCTTGTGGCGATGCTCCGTCGGCCTCCTCGCTGAAACCGTGCTCAAGGCTTCGTTAAAGAAAGCCCTGCCCGATATTACCTTGGCCAAATTTGTTTCTGCGGGAAAATTGGTGAGAATTTCTCAGGGTGTCAAACTCGAGCCCGACGCCCGCCAAGTCGTCGTCTTGCTCAAGGGCTCGCTGTATTCGGCGACGTGCGGCAACTTGCCTACTCCATCTGTGGTGACGTTTAAGCGTTCAGACATGAAAACTGCAACATCATTGGCGGAGAGATTACTTGAAAGCAAGCTCGAGTCGAGATTGAGTGCGTTGAGAATTGGTAAGAATGGTCTCGCGCGGGCGTCGCACAGCAATCTCCAAATGCTCGTGGCGAGCGAATCCGAAACTAAGGAGGCGCCCGAGGAAGACTTGCCCGAAGAAGTCCCATATTTTGAGTGCATGACGGACGTGCTCTTGTACGTCATTCCACTTCGCGAGAAAAAGTCTCCGAGCAGTGCGTTGCTCCAATCACGCGAAGGTCAAGCAGACAAGAAGAAGGAAAAGAAGAGAGCCGCCTTTTTACGCAACTTGACCGTGATGAGCAGAGGCGGAGCGATAAACGATGTCGTCATTGAGGCTGACATCGAAGCCGCCGCGGGTGCCGCACAACGTAACCAGCGACGCAGTTCCATGAGTTCCGTACGAGAACCGCCGCATCGCGAAGCGGTTGCCATCGAGGAAGATCCTGCGGTGCAATTCACCGTCGGCTCGTCGCTCGACACCGACCACGAAATGTCGCAACTCACCACGAATTCTATGCCCGATCATCCCGATGCGCAGCTCACGCATTTGAGCGACACGCACGAACCGATAACAACTGCGTTGTGGGATGACTCTCCCGTCGTTCCTGGACGCAGTCGACGATCGATGGATCATCCGTCTACGCAGTACACCATTTCGTGATGTGACACCAAACGCCTTCCCGACACCGACGACAACCCGCGTAGACCGCGATCACATTTGTACAAAGAGTACAAGTACTACGTAGTAAAAACACAGTATACATGCACAACAATCTAAAATCTATCTAATCAGTCGTACACGAGCTCATCAGAGCTCGTCGCGTCCCGGCGCGCCTCGAGCCGAGTTGGCGTTCTTCGCCGCCTCCGCGCTCTCGCATACACGGTTCCGCTCAAAGCACATCACCTCCCGCCGCCCGTCCCCGCCGCCATTCACCAGCTCAACCCACGCCTCGTCGTGTTCGCCATCAATTAACGTCCCACACGCCTCGCTGACGTACGTCGTGATCCAACGCCCGCGCGCTCGCGCCACCGTCGCGTCGTCGCTAAACATCTCCGTCACCCTATCATCGCGCATCTGCAACCCAAACTCCCGTCCCACGCGCGCACACGTGCGTTCCATGACGTCCACCGCGAGTTCAAGCGTCACGCGTCCCCCCCGTCGCGCCCGTTCGCCCTCGACGTCGTCGTAAATGGAATCAACCGCAACCACGCACGCGTTACACCGCAACCGCGCGCGCGACGCCGCGTCGCGCCCGACGCCGTCCAGCCCCGCCGGCGCCGTGGCGGCGTCTGTCACGACGATCGGCGTCGCTGCCGCCACCGCGCGCAAAAAGCGCGCGAGGACGCACGCCAGGGCGACGACGAACGTGCGTGGCATCGAATGGCGGATAACGATGACGTCAGAGCTCGCCTCGCATTCCACCGCCACCGACGACGACGCCGAGATGGCGACGGTGACGGCGACGGTGACGGCGACGATGACGACGACGAAGACGACGTCGCGCGCGATGGCGCCGCGGTGCGGGACGGCGGCGCTCGGCGCGGCGCGCAGCGCGGCGCGGGCGCGGGCGCAGGCGCACCGCATGGCGGCTGCGCGACGGTCGTCGTCGCGCGTCGTGACGTGCGCGACGCGTCAGGCGCAACCAGACGCTCGAGATGTCGCAGAGTTGGCGTTACAGAACGGCGCGTGCGCGATTAAGCCCAAGTATTCGCCAGAGGTGGTGCGGGAACGCGCGACGCGAGGACCGGGTGAGGTGGCCAAGACGGCGGCGCGGTGCGCGAAGATTGTGTTTAACGGCGCCAGGTTTGCGGCTGGGTTGGCGCTTGATGAGATGAGTCAGAATGAGCGCGTGGTGTCGCGTTCGGAGCAATTGCGAGTGCAATTGGCGGAGCTTGGACCGAGTTTTGTCAAGGCGGGGCAAGTGTTGGCGAACCGGCCGGATATCGTGCGAAGCGACTATATGGAAGAGTTGTGCAAGTTGCAAGACGATGTGCCTGCGTTTGATAGCGCTCAGGCGTTTGAAATTATAGAAGATGAGCTCGGGCGACCGATTGATGAGGTGTTTTCGACGATTTCGCCATCGCCCATCGCGGCGGCATCGCTCGGGCAGGTGTACAGGGCGACGTTGCGCTCAACCGGGGAAGAGGTGGCGATTAAAGTACAACGACCTGGGATTGAGCCGATCATTTATAGAGACTTGCTGTTATTCCGAACGTTGGCGTGGTTCATCAATGGGTACTCGATCAAACAGCTCGGGTGCAATGCGCAACTCGTCGTGGATGAGTTCGGCGAAAAGCTCTTGGAGGAGCTCGACTACGTGCAAGAAGGGCGTAACTTGCAAGACTTCTACGACAACTTTAAAAATGATCCAATCGTGAAAATCCCCAAGTATTACAAAGAACTTTCCGGGGCAAAGATTTTAACCATGGAATGGATTGATGGTATTCGTTGCACCGACCCGGCGGGGATCGTCGCCGCCGGCATCGACGTCGAAGAGTTTATCAAGGTTGGTGTCGTGAGCGGATTGCGTCAGCTTTTGGAGTTCGGGTTGTTTCACGGTGACCCACATCCAGGTAACATCTTTGCCATGCGCGACGGGCGCATCGCATACGTTGATTTCGGTAACGTCGCGCAGTTGACGCAAACCAACAAGGAGGTTTTAGTTGACGCCGTGGTGCACGCGGTGAATGAAGATTACGACGGCATGGCGGGCGATTTTATTCGTCTTGGATTTTTGGCGCCCGGCACGGATGTTCGACCAATTGTGCCGGCGTTGGAAAACATTTGGCAAGACGCTCGCACGGCGTCGTTGGCGAATTTCAACTTTCGCACCGTCACGTCAAGCTTCAACAAGCTCGTGTACCAGTACCCCATTCGTATTCCCGAGCGGTTTTCGCTCGTCATTCGTTCATTGTTGACACAAGAAGGGATTTGTATGACGTTAAATCCGGATTTCAAATTTTTGGAAGTCGCGTACCCGTACGTGGCGAAACGGTTATTGACGGATAGAGACGTTTCGCTTCGCGAGCGCTTAATGCAAGTGTTGTTCAAGCAAAACAAGTTTCAGTGGCGCCGCCTCGAAAACTTGATTGGCCTCGCGCGCGAAAGCGGTGGCGACTTTGACCTGACCGAAACCGCCGCAGATGGTGCCGGCTTGTTGCTCACCGACAGAAATTTGCGTCAGCAACTCATTCTCGCCGCAACGGAGGATGACCGATTGCAAGTTGATGAAATTTCTCGTTTGCTCTTGCTTTTACAAAAGGAAGTCAAGGTGGAGAAACTGATCAACAATGCCGTCTCAGACGGACCAAACTTGGCTCGTAAGTTGGCGCTGAGTTGGTCGAGCAAAGTTTTGTCAGATTAAAAAGTAGATAAAAGCACAAATTTGTTGAATTGTAATGTTACACGCTACGCTTCCCACGCATGATTCTTGACGCCGTCCAGAGGGATGTATCGTATCGTCATTTACACGAACATTCGCATCATACCCGTCATCACCGTTCGACAACACGGACACTTTTTCGCATTCTGTGAGCTGCACATCTTAAAATGTTTCTGTACGCATTCATGGCAGTACATGGCGTGCATGCACGGGAAAATGACGGCGTCGCGCTTGGCCATGAAGCAAATGGCGCAATTCATGGCCCGCTCGGCGTTGTCTACTCGACTTCGCAGACGCTTGACCTCCTCGCACAATTCGTCCACCGTACTCCGTTCGATATCAATCATGGGAAAATATGTATCGTCGTTGTCATCGTCGTCATCGTCGTCGTCTTCGTCCCCGTTGGAGCTCGTGGATAGTCTTCGTATTCCAAACCTCGGAAGCGCGAGCGCATCCGTCTCGGTGCCATACGCCATGGCAAATGGAACAGACTCGTCCTCGCTCTCCAGTGCACCATTAAACCCCACGAGCGCTTCAAGTTGCATTCTCCACCTTTCGTACGTTGACACACCTCTTCGCGATAAAAATTCCCGCGCAGAGTTTAAAAGCGCCTCCGACGTGGGCGCCGTACCCAAAAACAAATCCGCCGACACTGGCGTCGGCATCACAAACTCCACACGAAAAGATTCCTCTTTCAACGATCCCGCGAGCTGTCCAAGCAGTGTCACATAAATGGACACATTATCATCTCCAATGCTCGCATCCGTGCGCCCGAGCGCGCGCACGCTCGCGACCCATTCCGCGCGGCCGCGTTCGAGCCAAACCTGTCGTTGTCCCGCCACGAGAAATCCACTCTCCAAATCCCTCAACACATCGCTCACGCGTTTCGCGCTCGTCGCCGGTTCAATCAACGCCACGGTGGAGGCGAAAAATGTTCGCACGCTCGACCACGTCGATGACCGCGCGTCGTCGTCGACATTGGCGTCGAGCTACGATGCGGTACGCAATGTCAGTCACATGTCTCGATGTCGCACACCCATGTCGCACCTCGAGGATTAAATTCCGGAAGACGTGCACGACATCGCGCGTGGTGGCGCGCGCGGCGCGCGAATGCGCGCGCGTGCGGTGCGTGCGTCGCATGTCGCGCGGGACGTCGCGCGCACCGCGTCGGGAGTGGCGCGAAATGTCGAGGCATGTGGTCGAGGCATGGATGGTGTCTTGGAGACGCGCTCAAATGTTAACATTTATCGGCTTCGCGACAACAAGATGTTACATGCGTTCTATGCTATGCTACTAGGTGTGCTACGTAGTGGTTGGTGTGACGTGCTATGTGTGTATGACGCCCGTGGCGCGTAGGACGAAGACGAAGTCGCTTCGCGTGTCGCGCAGCGAACGCGCGAGGCGTTCGCATTCGGCGTCGACGCGCTCCAGCGAGCGCCGCTCCGCGAACGCGGCGTCGTCTTCGTGAGGATGACGCGTGCAGAACGTCGTGAATACGTCTGCAATGACGCGCGTTCGAAGAGTGTTTGCGAGCGTTGCGCACGCGGGTGATCCATCGGCGTCTAATAATTCAGCCGCGTTCCGCAGGAGACGCGAGACGCACGCGAGCGCCGGCGTCGGCTCGCGCTTTGGTTTTAACACGGACAGAATGTCTGCCGCGTGCAGCAAACATAGCATCGCCGAATCGCGTGCACGTAAGCACATTTCTTGTCCAGTGTAGAAATTCACCGCCGTCATTGACGGACCGTCGGCGCCGTCGCTATCGGAGTTTCGTCGCAACGCCGCTCGATACCACAACCGTTGAGACGTCGTCGCGTATAAAAACATGTACCGCTCCGCGCTCGAGCCCACCAATACGCGCACGTCACGCCTGCGATCGAAAGACGCGAGTTGCGCCGGAAAAAGCTCCGAACCGTACACGGTGTGCCCGTATCCAGCCACGAGCACGGCGTCGGGGACGTCCCAAGACGCCAACGTCGACGCCACGCGTTGCAAGTGCGCGTCGAAACTCTCGCGCACGTGCCCCATCCTCCCCGCGCCAACCGCACGACACGCGCACTCTAACGCCTCCGAACTCATGCGTGCGCTGAACACGTCCTCATCGTCGTCCTCGGCGTCGGAGCGACCCCAACGACAGCCGTCTCTCTCTCGCGCGTCCACGCTCCACGCGCACGTCCATCCAAACGCAAACCACGCGATGCGCGCGAGAGCACCCGAAACACACGTACGAATGCGTGCGCGACGTAACACAGCCATGCGCGCGCGACACCGCCCCTCCCCGTCGCGCTCTGGCGCCTGTCCCCGTCGATGTGAGCCAAAAAGTGCACCAGTGCGCCGAGTCATCATCCGCCGCCACACCGCGCCGCGCACCGCGCCGCGCCGCACGGACGACGGCCATGTTCATCACGCGCGCGACGTACACCCCGGGCGCGTCGGCGTCGGGCGTCGCCCGCCGCTCGACGACGTCGTCATCGACGTCGGCGTCATCGGCTGTGTTATCCAAAACACCCAGCAGAACCATCGTCGTGCGCGCCGCGGCGCGCGCGCCGTCGCCCGTCGTCGCGGACGTCGCGAGTCAAAAGGTAACGCCTCACGTGTTGCCCGTCGCGCCTCGCGCGCCGTGGTCGCGCACGGTGGCGAGCGCGGCGGCGGCGTTGGGCGTCGCGGCGTCCGCGCTCGTGGCGCCCGAACACGCGCGCGCCGCGGCGGACCTCGCCGCCGCCGCTGCGTCCGACGCCGATCAGAGCGGTTTCGTGCAAGGGCTGCTTTTGATTTTATTCTCTGAGATTGGCGATAAGACGTTTTTCATCGCGGTGTTGTTGGCGTTGCAGCAAGAGAAGAAGGCGGTGTTCGCCGGGACGTTTGGGGCGTTGGCGGCGATGACGTTGATATCTGTCGGTTTAGGGCAAGTGTTGCACTTGGCGGAGGAAGCGTCGCCGTTCAACACGGATGTACCGTGGGATGATTATTTAGCCGTGGCGTTGTTGCTGTTTTTTGGCGTGCAAACGATTCGTTCGGCGGAGGACGCGAAAGCCGAAGAGGAGGAGGAGGACGCCAAGGAAGCCGTGGCGGAGATGGGAAGTTCATTCGCAGATTCTAGCGCGTTGATTTTGAGCACGTTTGCGCTCGTGTTCGCCGCTGAATGGGGTGACAAGTCGTTCTTTGCCACGATTGCGTTGAGTGCGGCGGCGGATCCTGTGCAAGTTGTGGGAGGCGCGCTGGCGGGACATTTTGTCGCGACGGCGGGCGCCGTCGCGCTCGGCGACGTCATCGGCGATTACATCTCCGAACGTCTCGTCGCCTACGTCGGTGGGTCGCTGTTCATTTTGTTCGCCGTGAGCACGCTCGTGGACACGGTGTCAAAGTAATTTATTTATTCGTTTCATTCGTCGTAGCCGAGTCGAGTCGACGTTGTGGATATCGTATGGTAGCGTAAGCAACTCACCTCACTTTCACACTCGCGCGCGCGACACATGACGCGCACGGTGGCGCAACTGATACAAACCCAATCACCGCAGTCGTCTGCGTCGCGCGTGCGCCGACGCACGGCGTTGTCGTCGTCAACGGTGCTCGCGTTTTTCGTCGCGCAGCCACGAGCGTCGCGCGCGGGGCTCTTCACAAAGTCTCCGAGCGCGGATTTCGTGGAATATGACGCGCCCGAACTCGACTATTCGTTCGCGCATCCAAAGAAATGGTTAGTTTTGCGCAATCGACTGCGCGCCGGGGCGATAGCGAGTGATTTTGACACGCAGGACAAGGCTTCGGTCGAAGTGTTGAAAAGGTGGGCGGATACCGAGGCGACGTGGGACCGCGACATCGAAGCAATGATTGGCGCGTTCGTCGCGCCGTCGGATAACGCCAACGAAGGTGATAGTAAGTTGTACGCCCCGCCGATGCGCGCGGTAAAGATAAGCGCTGAAAGCGATGCTGTGGCGCGATTTAGTTTCGAATCTGAAACGACGACGAGAAGCGGCTACGACGTGAGACGAAGCAATTTCGGCGAAGTCGTGCGCAAAGGATCAAAGCTGTATGGAATTTGCGTCAGTGGACGGACCGATTTGCTCACGCCTGAGAAGCGGATGACGTTTGAGGCAATAGTAGATTCATTTGTTGTAAATTAAGCGACGCTGTAAAAGAGCCGCGCGTTTCTGTTTTTTTGTTTCGTGTTATTCAAGTGTTGATGTGTCTAGACTAATGCGTGGAAAGTTTGGGAGTCGACGCCACGAACAACGACGTTATCAAGCGCCTGGTTCATGTTCTTCGTCAAGTTTTCCATCGGTGGGAGCGGGCTCTTCTTCGCTTGCTCGACCGCCTCGTCGACGATGCGTCGTTGTTCCTTTTCAATGTTCTTAATCTCCGCCGCGTCCAACAAACTGTGCTCGTTAATAAGTTTACGCAAACGTTCAACCGGGTCGCGCTCTTGGCGGATACCCGTGATTTCGTCGCGCGTACGGTACGTACTGCCTGGATCGCTCATGGAGTGACCGTGGTAACGGTACGTATCCATTTCAAGGACGATTGGGCCTTTGCCCGACACGCAGTACTCCTTACTGAACTTCACCGCTTGTTTCACCGCCAACGCGTCCATGCCGTCCACCTTCAAGCCAGGAACGTAATCACCACGCTTGTAATACACAGGGCTCTTCGCCGAGCGGTCTTGGGCCGTGCCCATGCCGTAGTGGTTGTTTTCGCACATGAAAATCACTGGTAAATCCCACAACGCCGACATGTTCAACGCTTCAAACAACTGCCCTTGGTTCGCCGCACCATCACCATACATCGTCACCGCCACGTTCGGCTGTTTGTTGTATTTGAACGAAAATCCCAAACCGGCACCGATCGCAGTTTGCGCACCCACGATGCCGTTACCACCAAAAAAGTTGGCTTCGCGTCGATACATGTGCATGGACCCACCGATGCCCTTTGCGGCACCGTCGACGCGACCCATCAACTCCGCCATAACCTCGAGCGGCGTACCACCGCGACCGATATGGATACAATGATCCCGATACGACGTCACGATCGCATCTTCCTTTGTCAACGCCGCCTCCATCCCGACGCACACCGCTTCTTGCCCGTCGTACAAGTGGCAAAAGCCACGAATAAACTTCCCCTTGTACAAAACGTCCGCCGCAATCTCCAACCGTCGCATCATGTACGCCGTGGTGAACATATCAATAATCTCCGACTTCGACGTTTCCACGAACTGCGACGGCGGATCGATGTTGTGACCTTTAAATGGCACCGGCGTCTCGATCGTCATCTTCTCATCGCCGCCAGACGCGAACGAACGCGCGCCGCATACCGCTTGCGCCCCCTACGTCATCATCGTCATACGCACGAAACAACACTCCGTCAGTCATCACTCATCGCACACACACCGCGGTATCGCCAGCAGCGCGCGCGAGACGTCATCTTTCGCGACGCATTCCAACGCGATCGGCACCGCGTTTTCCGCCGCAAGCATGGCGCACGCGCGTACCTCTCGGCGCGTGCAGCGTCGTAAAACGCTCCGTGCGCTATTCGCGAGCATGTTTCGTGCGTTTCACGTCGGTCGTGGGCGATGACGCGTCGGCGAATGACGTGTGAGTTCGGAGACCTAAGGTGGTTGAGACTGAAACTACATGTGGCGTCGGGCGCGCTCGCGTCTAATACGCGCTAGAAATCGTCATCATCGCTCGAGACGTCGCCGACGTTCGCGGCAAGCAGCGCGGCGAAGGATGATTTTGGTTTACCCGTGGCGCGAGGCGGGGATTGGGACGGGTCGTCGTCGCACGCGAGCGCTTGCGTGAACGTCTGACGCCGGCTCGCCGGCTCGGGCGGCGACGGAGACCGGCGGCTTTGCGTCGGTTGCGTGCGCGCGGTGCCAGTGAATAGGCTAAAGACGTCATCGAATGACGACACGTTGATGTTTGCCGGCGCGACGGCGCACTTCGGTGGCGGGGGGTTTGGTGGAGACGGCGCGCGAGCCGCGGGCGCGCGCGTCGGTTGGCGCTCCGTCTCCGCCGGCTCGGCGGGAAACGACGCGTCGATGTCGTCCGCGTGCGTCGCCACTGCCGACGCTGGCGGCGCGGGTAGCTTTGTTCCCGCGCGTGCGCGCGCCACGCGCATCAACGCCTCGTCCGTGACATCCTTGACCGCTTCGGTGGCGGACGACGACAGCGTCGAAGGCGCGAGCGCCGGTTTGACCGCCGCCGGCTTTGGCGCCGGCTCATCGCTCTCACTCGCGCTTACGACGTCATATAACGGTTCGTGCACCACGGGTGCAGGCACAGGAGACGTTTTCGGCGCCGCGCGTCCGCGTCCGCGCCCACCGCCGGGCGTCTTCGCCGCCTTTGCGCTTTCGGTTGGACGCGCGGCTGCGAGCACGCTCGCGGGCAACCGACGCTTTCTCGCCCCGATCGGCGCCGTGACTTGCACGCGCGGAGCGTCGCGCGATGGCGAGAGCCTATCCGCATCGCGCAGCGGCGGCGGCGGCGCGCTCTCGGCGCCGAGCGATGCGTCGACGCGTCCGAGAGAATCGCGACCGCGCGACATGGCGCCTTCTCACGCGCGGTGCGCGTCACACGCGCGCCGCACGGCTCGCGCTGATGCCGACGGCGACGCGCGCGACGAACAAAAGGGAGAAGACGCGTCGTCACCTCCCGCAACGCATCGCTCGCGGTGTCGCGTGCGACAACACGCGGCGCGAATGTGCGACCCGGTGAGGTGCACACTGACGCCTCGAGTCCGCATTTTGACGCGCGTCGTCGACGCACCGACGTCGTTCTCTCCCGCGTCGCCGTCGCCGACACGTACGATTGTCATGCTCACCGCACGCGCGGCGTCCATCGCGCCCGCGCGGCGCGGCGCCGGCGCGCAGAGGTGCGACGCGCGGTGTCATAAAGCGCGCGGCGTCGCGCGCGGCGTCGCGAGCGCCGCCTTGACGCCGCGCGCACGCGTGACAAGCGCCGCCGCGCGCGATGCAAGCGTTACACGCGACGCGCGCGTGCGCGCCATCAAGTCTCCGGACACCGAAGACGCGATCCCGGATGAGAACTTTAAGCCCGAGGAGTTGAAGTTTCAGGATATCGTGTCGCTGTGGGTGACGCAAATTCTCCAAACGTACGGCGACAAGGAGTCCAAGGACAACGCACCGGTGTGCGAAGGCGTGATTGATGACTTAGTGGGTGGTCCAATCTTCTTGGCGCTGTATCCGTACTTTCGCCGATACGGGGGCGTGTTCAAGCTCGCGTTTGGGCCAAAGGTTTTCATGGTTTTGTCCGACCCAGTCATCGTGCGCGAGGTGTTGAAAGAAAAGCCGTTTTCGTTCGACAAGGGCGTGCTTGCGGAGATTTTAGAGCCCATTATGGGCCAGGGATTGATTCCAGCCCCGTACGCGGTGTGGAAGAATCGTCGACGACAGCTCGTGCCTGGTTTTCACAAGGCATGGTTGGACCACATGGTTGGGTTGTTTGGTCACTGCTCGAACGAGTTGCTGAGAAACTTGGACAAGGTGGCCGCGTCCGGGGAGGTGGTGGACATGGAGGAACGTTTTTGTTCGGTGAGTTTGGATATTATCGGTTTGGCTGTGTTTAATTATGATTTTGGATCGGTGACGAAGGAGTCGCCAATTATTAGCGCAGTGTACAACTGTTTGCAAGAGGCGGCGCATCGCAGTACGTTTTACGTGCCGTATTGGAACTTGCCTTTTGCAACGATGATCGTGCCTCGTCAGCGTGAATTCAAGAAGAACATGGGCATTATCAACGACACGTTGAACGATTTAATTAAGAAAGCGCAGCAGTTTGAAGGCACGGATGATTTGGAAGAGTTGCAAAATAGAGATTATAGCAAGGTGAAGGATCCTTCGCTGTTGCGATTTTTGGTTGATATTCGAGGCGCGGACGTTACGGACACGCAGCTCCGTGACGATTTAATGACCATGCTTATCGCTGGGCATGAAACCACCGCGGCGGTGCTCACGTGGGGATTGTACTGCTTGGTGCAACAACCAGAATTGTTGAAGCGCGTGCAAGCGGATATCGACGAAGTCTTTGGCGACGACGACCGCACCCCGACGTACGAAGATATCCAAAAACTTGAGTCCGTGCGTTTGTGCATCGCTGAAGCTCTGCGCTTGTACCCTGAACCTCCGATTCTTATTCGTCGCTGTCTCGAAGACGTCAAGCTTCCCAAGGGTGCGGGGGACGTCGAAGTCACGCTCATCAAGGGTATGGATATTTTCATCAGCGTTTGGAACTTGCATCGGTCGCCTGAGTGCTGGGAAAATCCCGACACGTTCGATCCCTTCCGTTTCAAGCGCCCGTACACTAATCCTGGCGTGAAAGACTGGGCAGGTTACAACCCAGACCTCATGACTGGGTTGTACCCGAACGAAGTCGCGTCTGATTTCGCGTTTATTCCATTCGGCGCCGGCGCGCGCAAGTGCATCGGAGACCAATTCGCCATGCTCGAAGCCACGATTGCCATGGCCATGGTTCTTCGTCGTTACGATTTTGAGCTCATGAAAGATCCCAAAGACATTGGCATGGAGATGGGAGCTACGATTCACACCGCCGGCGGCTTGCCGATGAAGCTCACCCGTCGTCGTCCATGATTTCCCTCGACGCGTCATCTCGCCTCTCAATCACACTCGACACTCTACCGGGTGTTGTAATACAACACATACAACTATTTACTCATTTCGCTGTCGCAATGCGCTCGCCGCATGTCACGCGTACGCGCGCAAATGTCAAACGCGCGACAAAAAATCAACCCGCGCGTTTTTAGTAGTCTAGCCATACCCTTGGCTGATCGACACGAGCGCGTCACTTCCCGACGCGTATCGAGCGCGGCGCACGTCCACGACGCACGCGATGGGGAAATCGAGCACGGATGAAATGATAGCCACGCGCGAAGAGATGAAGGCGGCAAAGTTAGACATTGGTTATCGCGATTTTTGCGCACACTTGCTCATTCCGCTGAACGCGTGTCGGCGGAAATCCTTCTACTTGCCGTGGAAGTGCGAGCACGAGCGACACGTGTATGAAAAGTGTCAATATAAAGAGTACGTGATGTATCGATTGCGCCGTGTGCGAGGGCGATGGCGGGCGTCAGCGCGCGTCGGCGCGCGTGGATTGCGTTAGCCGTGGCGATCGATCGAGCGGCGAGAAGAAGCGAGCGGCGAGAGGCGCGTGTATCGCACGATCGAGAGGGTAATGACTGACGTTGCGTGCGCGTATTGTTTACATCGACCATTGTAGGTATATGAAGCGCGTAGCGTCGATGAAAGACTCTAAGCATTAACGACGAGAGTCGAGACGACGGCTGTGTCTTTAGAAGGTGTATTTTTATCGAAACAACAAAACGAACATGATGACTGTGATACTCGCGTGCAAAGAGCGATGGTGAATTAAAATGCAATTTGAGTGCTGCTACTGTGATGTATGGTCGCGCGTGCCTATCGCGATTGAGGTGAGAAGAGTTGAATGGAAATCGACGACGTCGGGGAGCGCGCCAAAGCGTCTCGTCCTTGACCGACGTCGCGTCACGAATGTCTCAACGTTCACACCTCGATCGCGCCACACGCCGCCAACGCGCATGCGAAATGTGCTATGGCGTTGTGTTTGATTCGTTGTACAAATTTACGCCATGGTGACGGCGCCGGCTGCTTTCAAAATGTCTTCCACTGGGGCGTGCGCTCCGGTCGACACGTCGTACCACTTGTACACGGCCTGCTCACCCTTGAACACAATCGTCCCGCCTTGTTGAAAACCTTGTTCTTGCTTGGGTGGCAACCACGGTTTCCAACGTTTCAATACACCGAGCAAGGTTTTGGCACCATCCTTTTGAATGCGCTTGGCGATGCTTTCCGGCGTCGCTTTTTCACCAAACGTCTGCTTCACGCCTCGACGAAACATGAGCGCGTCATACGTCGCATTCGTTTCGTCGCCGTACACAATCTCAACAGGGATATTATTCTCTCTCGAAAAATCTCTCGACCGCTCGAGCGTGCCGATTGAGACGACAATCCACTTCGCGCCGACGCGCTCGAGCGCCGGCGTCGCGTCGCGCGCCATCTCAACCGCGCGCTCGCTCGCGAAAAATCACCCAAACGACCGTAAAAACGTCACCACCACGGTGTCGTTCGCGGACCACATCTCCGTCAAGTCTTGCATGTCCCCAGTCGCCGCCGATCGCACGGGCACGCCGCGAAGCGCCGCGAACGCATCGACCGGCGCATCCTCTGGGACATTAAACTCCACCGCGCTCGCCCGCGCGCCGACGCGCCCGCGCGTCGTCGTCGACAACGCCATCGGGCATCGTCCGTGCGCGATGCGCGCCGCCGGCATCGCCATCGCGCGCATCGTCGCTCGAAAAGACGGGCGAATGCGCGCGTCAGACGATGACGTCTGCGCCACTCTCTCGCGCGGGCTACGCCTCACCGTCGACGCCCGAACGCCCGAATCCGTCGCGCACGCGCGCGGAACGATAGAACCACTCGCATCACACGCACGCGCGCCATGAGCTTGCGCGGCGTCACGCAACTGCGCGCGCTGCGGTTGATTTATTGCGACCACACCGGGAGCTCGCGCGGGGTGCAACACTTTGTCGCGAGCGGTGGTTTCGACACCCTGCGCGCGAAACTCGCGTCGTCGCCGTCGACGGAGGTGCGCGCGGAAATCAGACGAGGAGGAGATCCCCACGTCATCGCCACCTATGCGTGCGGGACGACGAAGAGCGTGGGGTTGAAGAATGCAACGGCGGAGGCGACGGCGACCCAGTGCGAATGGTTGCGCACGGAGAAGGGGAAACCCGGTTCGAAACCGGTCAAGAGTCGGCATTTTACGAAACACCCGAGCGTACAAGGGCGATGGACGCCGTTTACGTTCGGTGACGGTGCACCGTACGACGCCGATGCGGGGCAAGCGTGAAGGATGATGTTTTAATGTGTAGCGTATAGTTCTTAGGTTCACGGCTCGCGCGACGTCTGTCGCGTCCGAACACACACCCTTCGTCGCGCACACCTTCCCGTCGCGCGTCGCCTTTTATGCATTCGCGGTGTGTGCGTTCGTCTCGCGCCTTCTGGCGATCGATCGCTCGCGGTCGCGGCGCTTGTCCCGCCGCGCCCGACGCGCGCCGCGCTTCAATTCGCGCCTCGCGTCATCCATGCGTCGACGGCGCGCGTTCGTCGCCTCCGTGGTGCTCGCCGCGCTCGCGCGCGGCGCACACGCGCGCGTGTACGTCGATGTCCGCGCACCGCGCGCGCCGCACCCGTCGGCGACGTTCACCGTGACGCCGCGCGTCGTCGAGACGACGACGGTTGATGCGTCGCGTCACGCACCCATTCACGACGCCGTCAGCGCCGCAGACGGTAACGACCCCGCGGCCGATCGCGCCGTGGCGCTGCGACTGTGCCACTGCGAGTTTTCCACGGCCGCGAGCGGGCTCGAGTGCACGCGAGAGGGGGCAATCGTGGCGGGTTTCGAGGCGAGCGGCGAGTACGCGGGACGCGCGAGCGGCGACGAGGGTCTCGTGCCGCTCTCTCGCGCGATCTGCTGCGTGCCGTGTTTAGACGGCGTCGTGGATGGTGGTGCGAAGATTGGAGATGTGTTCGCGCGCGTGACGGAGGATGTGGACGCGGACGCGCCGATTGGGGCGTTGAGAGCGATGAGCGTCGACTGCGTGGGCACGCGGTCTACGACTCGGACCGGTGGAGACGTCTCGTGCCCTGCTGGGACGTTTTTACAAGGATTCAAGCGCGTGAATAAGGCGAGCAGCGGAAGTGCGGCGTTCTATTATCCTCGCGACGTGGGTGAGTGCTGTAAGGTGAAGTTTGTGTTGCCGAGCGGGGAGGCGTTGGGCGCCGAGGCGTGCTCGTGCGCGCCCGAACAAGGCGTCGATGTCTCGTGTGGGGGCTTGAACACCGCGCGAGGGACGGCGGAGAACGGCGCGGTGATCACGGGGTTTGCAAATGCTATTAATGCCATGGGTGCGCTCGGGACACCGATGCGGGTGCCGTCTACGCCTTTGACGTGCTGCAAGACGTGCGTCAGCAAGGACGCGGCGCCGCAACCGTTGAGCGATGGGTGTTCGCAGTTAAATTTCTGTAGCGCACACGGTGATTGCGTGATTGATGGACATTGTGAATGTCACGCGGGTTGGATGGGGGATGATTGTGGATCAGTGGACAGCAGCGCGGGTGGCTTGTACGGCGACGTCTTCCAGTACGGAGTCATGCTGAGCGGCGTCATTCTCGGATGCTGCATCAGAGCCATGCTGTGCCGGCACATTGAACAAGTAAACATGATGCGCGCGCAGCGCTTCATGATGCAAGAACCCTTGCTTCGGCGTGCCGCAGCGGCGAATGCGACGGTTATGGATGAGTGGGAAGAGGCGAGTGATTTGAGTACGTCGGACGACGACGACGATGCCGATGACAATCATCATCGCGATGACGACGATGTCGAGCTGGCGGATGCCGTCGCGGCAAACGCTACTCGCGC
>Ga0181561_10000288_pt1 | contig 40965 bp, 41 predicted proteins | sample 011ome_19_FD_133760 | JGI IMG/M metagenome (GOLD analysis project Ga0181561, IMG submission 133760) | Coastal salt marsh microbial communities from the Groves Creek Marsh, Skidaway Island, Georgia - 011510BT metaG (megahit assembly) | ecosystem: Environmental > Aquatic > Marine > Intertidal... | reverse complement strand
GACATCATCCTGCCATCCGCAGCCTATACCGAAGAAAACGGTCTGTTCGTGAACACAGAAGGCCGCCCACAATTGGCGCTGCGCGCATCTTTTGCACCAGGTGAAGCGAAGGAAAACTGGGCGATTTTGCGTGCGCTTTCCGCAGAACTGGGTGCGACTTTGGCATATGACAGTATGAACGCATTGCGCTCCGCCATTGTTGCGGCACACCCGCACTTGGGCGATATCGACGTTGTGGCCGAAAACGAATGGCAGCGGCTTAGCCCCAAGAAAATGGGCAAAGCCGATTTCCGCAATGCGGTCACCGACTTCTACCTGACAAACCCAATCGCCCGCGCATCGAGCCTGATGGCAGAGCTTTCGGCAAACGCCAAGGCCCGCAAAACGGCAAAGATGGCAGCGGAATAAGTGAAGCAATTGGCGCTCATATCCCTCTTGGCCACGGCGGCCTGCGAGCAGGCTCCACAGGTCAGCCAAGGGGTTATGACGCCTGCATATCAGGGGATCGAGACCCGTCTTTTGGACGGTGATCTTGTAAACTTTCGTGTGAAGATGACAGGTGCGACATCTCCGGACGATGTGACGAAATACGCGCAATGTGCCGCCGCCCAATATACGCTCATCCGTGGGTATGGTTTCTTGCGGCACGTTCGGACAACCACGGCGGAGAAGGGCGGGCTTTGGTCCGCAGATGCTGTTTATACAATCTCGCCTTCGCTTCCGCGCGGGCTTAAGACAATTGACGCCGAAGTGGTTGTCGCCGATTGCGGCGCAGCCGGAATTCCAACGGTGTAAGGGGCAGAACTATGGTCGAATTTTTCACCAACACCAATCTGGGCATCATTCTCGTGATCCTCGGGCAATGTCTTTTGGTGCTGATCCCACTTTTGGTGGCACTGGCATTCTTAATGTACGCTGACCGCAAGGTCTGGGCCGCTGTGCAGATGCGCAAAGGGCCGAACGTGGTTGGGCCATTTGGCTTGCTGCAATCCTTTGCTGATTTCTTGAAGTATATCGTCAAGGAAATCATCGTGCCTGCGGGGGCCGACAAGGTCGTGTTCTTCCTCGCGCCAATGATTGCCTTTGTTCTGGCTGTTGTCGCTTGGGCCGTGATCCCGTTCAACGATGGTTGGGTTCTCTCAGATATCAACGTCGCAATCCTGTTCGTTTTCGCGGTGTCCTCTTTGGAGGTCTACGGCGTGATCATGGGCGGTTGGGCGTCGAACTCGAAATACCCGTTCTTGGGATCGTTGCGCTCTGCCGCGCAGATGATTTCATACGAGGTGTCCTTGGGTCTGATCATTATCGGGATCATTATCTCGACAGGTTCCATGAACTTCGGCGATATCGTTGAGGCGCAGCGCGGAAACGCGGGCCTCTTCAACTGGTATTGGGTCGCGCACTTCCCGATGCTGTTCCTCTTCTTTATCAGCGCCTTGGCTGAAACAAACCGCCCACCGTTTGACCTTCCAGAAGCGGAATCAGAATTGGTTGCGGGTTTCCAAGTCGAGTATTCCTCCACACCGTTCCTTCTGTTCATGATCGGTGAATTGATGGCCGTTGTGTTGATGTGCGCATTGATTTCGCTGATGTTCTTTGGCGGCTGGCTCTCGCCAATTCCGGGTCTACCAGACGGCATTCTGTGGATGATCCTCAAGATGAGCGCCTGCTTCTTTATGTTCGCAATGGTCAAGGCGATCACGCCACGCTACCGCTACGACCAATTGATGCGGATCGGCTGGAAGGTCTTTTTGCCACTGTCGCTCTTCTGGGTGGTGCTGGTGTCTTTCCTCGCAAAATACGAAGTGTTGGGCGGCTTTTGGGCGCGCTGGACGATGGGAGTTTAACCGATGAACGAACCAATGGATTACACCCGCGCGGCGAAATACTTCCTTTTGATGGATTTCTGGAAGGGCTTTGGCCTGACGATGAAATACTTCTTCTCGCCAAAAGCGACACTGAACTACCCACACGAGAAGGGGCCTTTGTCGCCGCGTTTCCGAGGTGAGCATGCGCTGCGCCGCTACGCCAATGGCGAAGAGCGTTGCATCGCTTGTAAACTTTGCGAAGCGGTTTGCCCTGCGCAAGCGATCACCATCGACGCGGAACCCCGCGACGACGGCTCGCGCCGCACAACACGCTACGATATCGACATGACGAAATGCATCTACTGCGGTTTCTGCCAAGAGGCCTGCCCAGTGGACGCCATTGTCGAAGGCCCGAACTTTGAATTCTCCACCGAGACCCGCGAAGAGCTGTTTTACGACAAAGAAAAGCTCCTTGATAACGGCGACCGCTGGGAAGCCGAGATCGCACGCAACCTCGAATTGGATGCACCTTACCGATGACCGATAAAAACCCTTTTGAAGCGATGATGGCCATGGGTCAGGAGTGGGCGAAATCGCTTAATCCGGGCATGGAATCCTTTGCGGGTAAGGGGTTCGAAGACCTGTTCCCCACCATGTCGAAAGAGATGATGGAGCAGTTTTTCGGCAAGGGGCTGAACCCTGAGGGGCTTGATGCCAAGACAAAGCTTTTGCTGACGCTCAATGCGCTGACCGTGACGGGCGCTTTGGCCGAGGCGCAGATTAAACTAACCGTGCGCCACCTCATCGAGGCTGGGGCAACCAAACAGGAAATCGCAGAGACAATCGCCCAAGCGGCGATGTTTGGCGGCGTGCCTGCAATGACAAAGGCGATGCAGCTCGCCACCGACGTGATGGAAAAGGACGCAGGCCAATGACCGTTGCCGCATTCACATTTTACTTCTTTGCCCTGACCACAGTTGTTGGGGGCCTGATGACAGTCGTCAGCCGCAATCCTGTGCACTCGGTGCTCTGGTTGATCCTCTCCTTCTTGTCCTCCGCGGGGCTTTTCGTGCTTTTGGGCGCGGAATTCGTAGCGATGCTCTTGATCATCGTCTACGTGGGGGCTGTCGCGGTGCTCTTCCTCTTTGTGGTCATGATGCTTGACGTCGACTTCGCGGAGTTGAAGGCCGAAATGTCGCGCTACATGCCGCTGGCCTTGCTGATCGGCGCGGTGATCTTGATGCAGCTTGGCATGGCCTTGGGCGTATGGAACTTCTCGGATGCCTCTGCCGCCAATATTGCAGCGCCTACGGGCGACGCGCAGAACACAGCGGCTCTTGGCCTACTGATCTACGACAAATACATCATTCTGTTCCAACTCGCAGGCCTGATCCTGCTGGTCGCCATGATCGGCGCAATCGTCCTGACACTGCGCCACCGTGTAGATATCAAGCGTCAGAACGTGATGCAGCAAATGCACCGCGATCCGGCCAAGGCGATGGAACTCAAAGACATGAAACCAGGGCAGGGGCTATAAGCATGATCGGTCTAGAACATTACCTCGCGGTGGCAGCTTGTCTGTTTGTCATTGGCATCTTCGGCCTCTTCCTGAACCGTAAGAACGTGATCATTTTGCTGATGAGCATCGAATTGATGCTTCTGGCGGTGAACATCAACTTTGTCGCTTTCTCTAGCTACCTCAACGATATGGTCGGCCAGGTTTTCACCCTTTTCGTACTGACCGTCGCCGCCGCAGAGGCCGCGATTGGCCTTGCGATCCTTGTTTGTTTCTTCCGCAACCGCGGCACTATCGACGTTGAAGACGTCAACGTGATGAAGGGCTAATCCACATGGAAAAGATCATCCTATTTGCCCCGCTCATCGGCGCACTTATCGCGGGCTTCGGCTGGAAATTCATCGGCGAGAAAGCGGCCCAAGTCACGGCGACCTCGCTGTTGTTCTTGGCGGCGTTCCTGTCGTGGGTCGTGTTCCTGTCGTTTGACGGCGTAACCGAAAACATCCACATCCTGCGTTGGATCGAGTCCGGCACATTGTCTACCGATTGGGCGATCCGCATGGACCGTTTGACCGGGATCATGTTGATCGTAATCACGACGGTCTCTGCGCTCGTGCACCTTTATTCCTTTGGCTACATGGCCCATGACGAGAACTTCGGCGAAGGCGTCGCCTATAAGGCCCGGTTCTTTGCGTATCTTTCGTTCTTTACCTTCGCGATGTTGATGCTCGTGACCTCTGACAACCTTGTGCAGATGTTCTTTGGTTGGGAAGGGGTGGGCGTTGCCTCATACCTGCTCATCGGGTTCTACTATAAGAAGCCATCGGCCAACGCTGCCGCGATTAAAGCTTTTGTTGTCAACCGCGTTGGTGACTTTGGCTTCGCGCTTGGTATCTTCGCGCTCTATATGATGACGGATAGCATCCGCTTTGACGATATTTTTGCTGCTGTGCCTGCCTTGGCGGACACGAACCTGCACTTCCTTTGGGCCGACTGGAATGCCGCGAACCTGATCGCGATCCTTCTATTCATCGGCGCGATGGGCAAATCTGCCCAGTTGATCCTGCACACATGGTTGCCTGACGCGATGGAAGGCCCGACGCCTGTGTCCGCGCTGATCCATGCCGCGACCATGGTGACTGCGGGTGTCTTCCTTGTTTGCCGCATGTCGCCACTCTATGAGTTCGCGCCAGAGGCCAAGCAGTTCATCATCTTCCTTGGTGCGACCACAGCCTTCTTTGCCGCAACCGTTGGCCTCGTTCAGAACGACATCAAGCGCGTCATCGCGTACTCCACCTGTTCGCAGCTTGGCTATATGTTTGTGGCAGCGGGCTCCGGTGTTTACGGCGTGGCGATGTTCCACCTGCTGACACATGCTTTCTTTAAGGCGATGCTGTTCTTGGGTGCTGGCTCCGTCATTCACGCGATGCACCACGAGCAAGACATGCGCAATTACGGCGGTCTGCGTAAGAAAATCCCTTACACGTTCTGGGCCATGATGATCGGCACGCTGGCCATCACGGGTGTTGGTATCCCGCTGACAACAATCGGTTTTGCGGGCTTCTTGTCCAAGGATGCGATCATCGAGAGCGCATATGCAGGCGGCACGGCTTATGCCTTCTGGATGCTTGTGATCGCGGCCTTTATGACCAGTTTCTATAGCTGGCGCCTGATGTTCATGACCTTCTACGGCAAGCCACGTGGCGACCACCATACGCATGACCACGCGCATGAAAGCCCAATGACAATGCTGATCCCACTTGGCGTTCTGTCGCTTGGTGCGATCTTCTCGGGCATGGTGTTTTACAACAACTTCTTTGGCGACCACCACAAGATGGAAGTCTTCTTTGGCATCAGCCAAGAAGAGGCCCACGCAAGTGTTGAACCCGGCTTCTCGTTAATCTCTCCTGCTTATGCAGAGGGTACGACCGAAGAGACGGCTCACGGTGATGAGGCCACAACCGAGGAAGCGCACGCCGAAGTTGGCATGCAGCAGCAACCGGGTGTTGGCGCGATCTATATGGGCGAAGACAACCACGTGATCGACGATGCACACCACGCGCCAAAGTGGGTCAAGGTCTCGCCATTCGTGGCCATGATCCTGGGCTTCAGCCTTGCTTGGCTGTTCTACATCAAAAACCCTGCGCTGCCTGTCGCTTTGGCCAAACAGCAGCGTCCGCTTTATAACTTCCTCTTGAACAAGTGGTATTTCGACGAGCTGTATAACGCGATCTTCATCAAGCCCGCGCTTTGGCTCGGTCGGTTCTTGTGGAAGCAGGGCGACACACGGGTCATCGACGGCTCCATCAATGGCGTCGCAATGGGTATCGTGCCGTTCCTGACCAAGCTCAGCAATAAGGCCCAAACGGGTTACATTTTCACCTACGCCTTCGCCATGGTTCTTGGCATCGCGGCCATGATCACATGGGTCACTATGTTCGGAGGGGCCAAGTAATGGGCAACCTACTTTCGCTCACAACTTTTATTCCTCTGCTGGGGGCGGCCATTCTGGCGGTGTTCCTGCGTGGTAACGATGCTGCGGCACAAAAGAACGCAAAATGGGTCGCGATTGCGACGACTGTTGCGACATTTATCGTGTCCTTGTTCATCCTTGCGGGCTTTGATCCTGCGATCACGGGCTTCCAATTCGTCGAGGAGCGTCCTTGGCTGTTGGGCATGAACTACAAAATGGGCGTCGACGGGATCTCGGTTCTGTTCGTGATGCTCACAACGTTCCTTATGCCACTTGTGATTGCGTCTTGCTGGAATGTGACTGACCGCGTCAAAGAATATATGATCGCGTTCTTGCTACTTGAGACCTTGATGCTCGGCGTGTTCATGGCGCTCGACATGGTGCTGTTCTACCTCTTCTTCGAGGCAGGCCTGATCCCGATGTTCCTGATCATCGGCATCTGGGGTGGGGCGAACCGCATTTATGCGTCGTTCAAGTTCTTCCTTTATACCTTCCTTGGTTCGGTTCTGATGCTCGTCGCTATCGTCGCGATGTTCTTTCAGGCGGAGACAACAGACATTCCAACGCTGATGGCATTCAACTTCGCATCCGAAGACTTCTCTGTTCTTGGGATCCACATCGTGGGCGGCATGCAGACAATGCTTTGGCTCGCGTTCTTTGCCTCCTTCGCGGTGAAAATGCCAATGTGGCCTGTGCACACGTGGTTGCCAGACGCACACGTTCAGGCGCCAACAGCGGGGTCTGTGGTTTTGGCTGCGATCCTGTTGAAAATGGGCGGCTACGGCTTCTTGCGGTTCTCGCTGCCAATGTTCCCGATCGGGTCCGAAGTTCTCGGCCCGCTGGTCCTATGGATGTCGGTCATCGCGATTGTCTACACATCGCTGGTAGCGCTCGTGCAAGAAGACATGAAAAAGCTGATCGCTTACTCTTCCGTCGCCCACATGGGTTACGTGACCATGGGTATTTTTACGGTCAACCAGCAGGGTATTGATGGTGCGATCTTCCAAATGATCTCTCACGGCTTTATCTCTGGCGCGCTCTTCCTCTGCGTCGGTGTGATCTATGACCGGATGCATACCCGCGAAATCGATGCTTACGGCGGCCTTGTGAACCGGATGCCAGCCTACGCGCTTATCTTTATGTTCTTTACCATGGCGAACGTCGGCTTGCCCGGCACGTCAGGCTTCATCGGGGAATTCCTCGTGCTGATGGGCATCTTCCAAGTCAACACATGGGTTGCAGCCTTTGCCACAACTGGCGTGATCTTGTCGGCGGCTTACGCACTCTGGCTTTACCGCCGCGTTGTGATGGGCGACCTGATCAAGGAAAGTCTAAGGACAATCACCGACATGACCACCCGTGAGCGCTTTATCTTTGTGCCGCTGGTTTTCATGACACTGCTCTTGGGCGTCTATCCTGCCCTCGTGCTCGACATCATTGGGCCGAGCGTTTCCGCGCTGGTCGATAATTACGAAACGGCGACTGCGGCTATGCGCACCGCTGTCACGCATTAAGGAACGGGTCACATGATCTCTGCTGATATCCAAACCGTAATGCCAGAAATCATTCTGGCCGTTTACGCGATGCTGGCGCTTCTTGCGGCTGTTTATACGACCAAAGACAAGATGGCGCCGCTGCTAACTTGGCTGACCTCTGGGCTGTTTGTCCTGCTGGCCTTCTGGATTAGCGGCGACCATTCCAACGTCACGGCCTTTGACGGCATGTATAACAACGACGGTTTTGCGCGTTTCGCCAAAATGGTGATTCTGGTCTCTGCCGCCGCTGTTCTGCTGATGTCTGAAGGCTATATGCTGCGTCGTGGTTTGCTGCGCTTTGAATACCCGATCCTCGTTGCCCTCGCCGTTGTGGGCATGATGGTCATGGTCTCTGCGGGCGATTTGATGTCGCTTTACATGGGCCTTGAGCTGCAATCTCTGGCGCTCTACGTCGTAGCGTCCTTGCGCCGCGATAGCCTGAAATCAACTGAAGCGGGCCTCAAGTATTTCGTCCTTGGCGCCTTGTCCTCTGGCCTTCTGCTCTACGGCGCATCGCTGACATATGGCTTTGCAGGCACAACACTTTTCTCGGGGATCATGGCGTCTACGGCTGACGGCGTCTCGCTTGGCTTGCTCTTTGGCGTGGTATTCATGCTCTCCGGCTTTGCCTTCAAAATCTCGGCAGCGCCTTTCCACATGTGGACACCAGACGTCTATGAAGGCTCGCCAACTCCCGTGACAGCTTTCTTTGCAACGGCCCCAAAGGTCGCGGCGATGGCACTGTTCGCCCGCGTTGTGCATGATGCATTCGGTGGGATCGTGTCCGAGTGGCAGCAAATCGTGGCCTTCCTTGCGGTGATCTCGATGTTCCTTGGCGCAATCGCGGCTATTGGACAGCGCGACATCAAGCGCCTGATGGCCTACTCATCCATCGCGCACATGGGCTTTGCGCTGATGGGCTTGGCTGCGGGCACAGTGTTTGGCGTACAGGCAATGCTGATCTACATGGCGATCTATGTGACGATGAACGTAGGCACATTCGCCTTCATCCTCGGCATGGAAAAAGATGGCCGTCCTGTGACAGACATCCAGTCGCTCAAGTCCCTCTCCAAGAAAGAGCCGCTGATGGCGCTGGTTCTGCTCATCATGATGTTCTCGCTTGCTGGCGTGCCGCCGATGTTGGGCTTCTTCGGGAAGTTCTATGTGTTACGCGCAGCCTACGACGCTGGCCTCGGCTGGCTCGCAATTATGGGTGTTGTGGCCTCGGTCATTGGTGCATTCTACTACCTGCGCATCGTGTATTACGTCTACTTTGGCGAAGACAGAGACGCGCTGAACGGCAAGATGCCAAAGATCCTCTGGGGCTTTGCAGTGGTCACATCCGCCATCGTGCTTTTAGCTTGGGTGCCAGGGATCAACCTCTTTGGTATCGAAGCCGCCGCACAGGCTGCGGCGCAGACGCTTGTTAACTAACACAAATATGGATCAATGGCCCGCTGGCGTAGAGCGGGTCATCCTAGACAGTGTTGACAGTACAATGTCTGAGGCGGCGCGTTGTGCCGCCTCAACCACACGCCCCACATGGATTATGGCCCATACGCAGAGCGCCGCACGCGGGCGCAGGGGCAGGGCGTGGGTTACGCCATCCGGCAACCTCAACGCCACGTTGATTTTTAAGCCAAAGGCGACACCAGCGGAAGCAGCCCAACGCTCCTTCGTGGCCGCCAACGCATTATTCCAAGCGCTCGCGATCTATGTGCCAGCCGAAAAACTTGCGCTCAAATGGCCCAACGACGTGCTGCTAAAAGGCGGTAAAGTCGCGGGCATTTTGCTCGAATCCAGCGGGCAGGGCGGTGCTGTCGATTGGCTCTCCATCGGTATCGGCGTGAATCTGCGCCATGCGCCCGAAGCCGTGCAAGACGCCGCTTTTGCCCCCACCAGCCTTAAGGCGGCAGGCGGGTGGGATGTAGAGCCCGTTGATTTTCTGAGCACCCTCGCCAGCGCCTATGCCGCCCAAGAGGCGCTCTACACAACCAAGGGATTTGCCCGTATCCGCGAGGACTGGCTGAAAAACGCGGCTCGCTTGGGCGAAATCATCACTGCCCGCACAAGCCAGACCGAGATCACTGGCATCTTTGACACCATCGACGAAAGCGGCAATCTCGTGCTGATCACAGGGGCAGGGCGGCAAGCCATCCCCGCCGCTGACGTCTATTTCTAAAGGAACCCACCCATGCTTTTGGCCATCGACTGCGGCAACACCAATACCGTGTTTTCCATTTGGGACGGGTCCAAGTTCATAGCGACATGGCGGACCTCGACCGAATGGCAGCGCACGGCGGATCAATATTACGTCTGGCTCTCGACCCTGATGAACATCAACAAACTTGAGGTTCATATCGACGAAGTCATCGTCTCCTCCACCGTGCCGCGCGTGGTGTTTAATCTGCGCGTGCTCTCGGATCGCTACTTCAATTGTCGGCCTATCGTCGTCGGGAAGCCCGACTGCCTCTTGCCCGTACCACCGCGCGTGGATGCTGGCACCGCTGTCGGCCCCGACCGCTTGGTCAACACGGCAGGGGCCTTTGACCGCCACGGAGGGGATCTCATTGTCGTGGACTTTGGCACCGCCACTACATTCGACGTTGTGGCCCCCGATGGGGCCTATGTCGGCGGCGTGATCGCGCCCGGCGTGAACCTCTCGCTGGAAGCCTTGCATAACGCCGCCGCGGCCTTACCTCATGTGGATATCACCAAACCTCAACACGTGATCGGCACAAACACTGTTGCATGCATGCAATCAGGGGTCTTTTGGGGTTACGTTGGACTGGTCCGTGAGATATGCGCGCGGATTAAGGCCGAACGGGATGTGCCAATGCGCATTATCTCAACCGGCGGACTTGCCCCCCTATTCGGGCAGACGGAGGCGCTGTTTGACGTCTTCGAAGATGATTTGACGATGCACGGCCTGACCGTCATCCACCGCTACAACAAGGAAAATACATGAGCCGCAAAAAAGCAGCTGAACGCCTGATCTATCTGCCCCTCGGTGGGGCTGGCGAGATTGGTATGAACGCCTACGTCTATGGCTACGGCCTTCCGGGCAAAGAAAAACTGATCGTCGTTGACCTCGGTGTGACGTTCCCAGACATGGATACAACACCCGGTGTGGACCTGATCCTGCCGGATATCTCATGGCTGAAAGCACGCCGCGCCGATATCGAAGGTATCTTCATCACCCACGCCCACGAGGACCACGTTGGCGCCATCGGTCACTATTGGCAGTCACTTGGCGCACCCGTGTACGCACGCGCCTTTACGGCCAATATCGCCCGCCGCAAGCTGGCCGAGCACGGTCTACCCGATAGCGTTGTGACTGTGGTGGAGCCTTACCCACAGGTCATCGAATGCGGCCCGCTGAAGATCTCCTACGTGCCAATCTCGCACTCGATCCCAGAGAGCGCTGGCTTGGTTATCGACACGCCTGTTGGCCGTGTCATCCACTCAGGTGACTTTAAGATCGACGAAACACCAGTTGTCGGCGATCCTTTCAACCGCCCGCTTTGGGAAGAGGTGTCGAAGGATGGCGTGAAAGCGCTGATCTGCGATTCCACCAACGTGTTTAGCCAAGCACCGGGCCGTTCCGAGAACACTATCGGCGACGCAATCGCCGAGATGATGTCGGCAGCGACAGGCACTGTCGTCGCGACGACATTTGCCTCCAACATCGCCCGTCTGAAAACACTGGCGTTGGCTGCGAAAAAGGCGAACCGTTCCGTGGTTCTGCTTGGCCGTTCCATGCGCCGCATGGTCGAGGCCGCGACTGAAGTGGGCATCTTGTCAGGCTTCCCACCCGTTGTGTCCCCCGAAGATGCGCTGAATATGCCGCGCAATTCGATCATGTTGTTGGTGACAGGATCACAAGGCGAACGCCGCGCGGCCTCTGCACAGTTGGCGCAGGGCAAATATCTCGGTCTATCGCTGAAAGACGGGGATACCTTCCTATTCTCCTCTAAAACGATTCCGGGCAATGAGCGCGGCGTGATCCGTATCATGAACCAGCTTTCCGAGCTGGGCGTGGATGTGATCGACGATGCTGGTGGCAAATACCACGTCTCTGGTCACGCGAACCGTCCTGACCTCGCGACCATGCATGAGATCGTGAAGCCCGAGATGCTGATCCCGATGCACGGCGAACACCGTCACCTGCGCGAGCACGTGAAGCTAGGCGAAGAGCGCGGCATCAAGGGCATCGTCGCTGTAAACGGCATGATGATCGACCTGACAGGTGAACGTCCATCCGTGGCCGAATACATCGAGACTGGCCGCACATATCTTGACGGGTCCGTCAAGGTTGGCGCGATGGACGGCATCGTGCGTGACCGTATCCGTATGGCGCTGAACGGCCAGATGGTTGTGACGCTGATCATGGACGAAAACGACGAACCACTTGGCGATCCATGGGTCGAAATCTCGGGTCTGTCCGAGACAGGCAGCTCAAACAGCTCGCTGGTAGAAGTTGTCGAAGCGGACCTCGCGCAATTCTTGGGCCGTGCTGACGACAAAACCCTGCGCGACGATGTGAAGCTTGAAAAAGAGCTTAAAAACATCGCCCGTAAATCCGCACTGGGCGAAATCGGCAAAAAGCCGGAAGTGATCGTGATTGTATCGCGCCTGAGCTAAGCAAAAGGGGATGGGTTCAAACCCATCCCACCACGCCGCTATTCCGAGCAGATGTAAACAGCACCGCCAACGGCCACGGCAGACACAGTCGTGGCTGCCAAAACCGCAGGGCTCGATAACACTGCAAGGGCGGAGGCCGAGGCCGTGCCGACAGAGGTGATGATCGTATCGGTTGCGCCGGTGATCACCAGCGCCCCCGCAGGATGCGACGCGGCCGTATCGGCCACACCAACGGCACCGCTCACCAGCGACGAGGTCACGGCACCAAGGTTCTCTTTGGTATCATTCACCCGCTGGCAAACCGTTCTGACACAGCGCCCGCGATAGTTCCGTTCGCCCGTCAAAATGACATAGCCAGTGTCGGCATCCGCTTCGACCAGACATTTCCCGTCCATATCGGCCAAGCCGTCTAGAAACGCGTAAATCTCGCCGCTATGGCATTGGCGTAAATTGCCCCGCACCGCAGATGCGCCAGCTTTTGGCAACGAAAGCAAGCTTTCGCGCCACGTGACGCTCGCGTTCAAGACGTCGGGATCAATCTGTAAATCTGCGGCCTCAACCCGTGTCTGGCATAGCTCTGCTGCCGCCAATGACGGGGCGAAAGCCAATACCAATGACAGGATCGCGGGCTTCATCTTATCTTGGGTCTTTGGACCGCTCTTCAAAGCTTTTGGCAATAAACGCAGGGGTGTCGTCGCCCAAACCAACCACACGGTTGTCGTTGCGACGGTTGTTATTGTTGCGGTCATTGCGGTTGCGATCGCCATGCTGGTGGCGCTCTTGGCGCTCGGGCTGGGCTTCACGCTCGGCCTTTGGTTCACGCTCTTCGCGTGGCTTGCGGTCCTCGCGCGGCTTGCGCTCTTGGCGCTCACGGCTCGGCTTTTCCGCGCGTGGGGCTTCCACCTTGGCCTCGGCCTCGACGGACTCAACCTCTGGCTTATCCTCTCGCGGTTTCCGCGAGCGGGAACGGCTACGTGGTTTCGCCTCGGATTTTGGCGCGTCTTCATGCTCTGGGGTGGGGGCAACCGCACCAAGCGGATTCTCAAGGCGCGGAATTTCCTCGTTCACCAGACGCTCCACATCGGCGAAGTTCTTTTCGTCACGCGTCGCGCAGATCATGATCGCCACACCGGAACGTCCTGCACGCCCCGTGCGACCAATGCGGTGCACGTAATCTTCGGCATGGGACGGCACGTCAAAGTTGAAAACGTGGGTCACGGCAGGGATATCAAGGCCACGGGCGGCCACATCAGAGGCCACAAGGAATCGCAGCTCATTGTCGCGGAATGATTCGAGGGTACGAGTGCGGTGGCTTTGATCCAGATCGCCGTGGATCGGCGCGGCTTGATAACCATATTTATTCAAGGACTTAGCAACAACATCCACGTCCGATTTACGGTTGCAGAAGATAATCGCGTTGGTGCAAGCAGCGCCTTCACGGTCGATCAACGCCCGCAAAACCGCGCGCTTCTCTGAGGCTTCTTTGGCCTTGTTCGAGCCCTTGAACATCACGACGCCCTGCTTGATATTCGTGTTTGTCGTGGCCGCGCGCGCGACCTCGACCTTGGCAGGGTTCGACAGGAATGTATTAGTGATCCGCTCGATTTCGGGGGCCATCGTGGCCGAGAAAAACAGCGTCTGACGCGTAAACGGCGTGCGCTTGAAGATCTCTTCGATGTCGGGAATAAAACCCATATCGAGCATGCGGTCGGCCTCGTCGATGACCATGATCTTCACGTCAGTCAGGATCAATTTGCCGCGCTCAAGGTGGTCGAGTAGGCGACCTGGGGTCGCAATCAACACGTCAACACCCTTGTCGATCAGCTTGTCTTGATCCTTGAAAGAGGTGCCGCCAATCAGCAAGGCCTTGGAAAGCTTGGTATATTTTGCGTATGTGTCAAAGTTTTCGGCCACTTGGGCGGCCAGTTCGCGTGTCGGCGCCAGCACCAGTGAACGCGGCATCCGCGCACGCGCACGGCCGCGCCCCAAAAGCGTAATCATCGGAAGCGTAAACGCTGCCGTTTTGCCTGTGCCCGTCTGGGCGATGCCCAGAACGTCGCGGCCTTCAAGTGCAGGCACAATGGCGCCCACTTGAATAGGTGTCGGTGTTTCATAGCCGGTTTCGGCGATGGCTTTCAGAACCTTGGCGTCAAGGTTGAGATCAGAGAATTTGGTCAAGTTAGCCCTTTCAATATGTTGCGGCTTTCCGGCCGCTCATATCGCGCGGCCCGCCTGACCGAATTGTCAGGTCGTTCGACTGTGCATGGCCTTAGACCTAAGTGGCCCAAAGGTCAAGGAAACCCTATCAGGGCAGGGGTTTGGCTGCGGGTTCCAACAGGTTTGCTGCCTGCAAGGCGCTGAAAAACAACCTAGACGGGATTTGAGCAGGGTAATCACGGTGTTTGCCTGTCACATCTCGGGTCATCCCGTCATTTGCCGCCTCGCGAAATTGCGTGACCGTCAGCGGAATTTGGCCAACTTCGACGCTATGGCAATGGTCGATACAGTATGTACGCCGGCGATCAAACATCTGGTAGGGCATCGCAAGCCCGTCCTGCGAAACGGTCATAATCTCGGGCCGCGCACCGCGCGCGCGCAAGAACGACAGCGACAAATAATAGCGAGTCTCGTCGCTTGCCTCCAAGATGATCGCGCGTGCCCAAACATGCACGTCGCGGTCGCGGTAGACCTCTGTGTCACGCGATACCGTCTGCCACACGTCCGAGCCATGCGCATAGCTCCGCTGTAGCCGGTCCGACGGTGCACACGAACAAAGAACGGAGAAAATTAAAACCAGCCGGACCAACATGCGCAGATCTTGCGACATAAAAGTTAAGGATGGCTAAACGGCACTCGGGTGCACCTTTGGGGTATAGCCTGCTTGCATCACTTTAATCATCGGCGCAGGCGTGAGAACGGTCGTCTTTCCACATCGCGGCCGCGGGCAGGGTGCATCGTAACCTGTTGTCGTATATGGATAAAGGCGATAATCCGTCACCAAATGCGGTCGCCCTTCATGACGCACAAATGCGCCACGCGGGAGGCTCAAGAAATCGGCTTCATAGGTAACTTGAACACGATCAGGGCCCACGCGCGCAGGGTGCAAAACCGCGTCCATTTGCGGGGCCTTCGGGCGGGCGGCAAAGGCCGCTTCCCATGCATCCACAAACCGCCCGTAATCCGCACGCCTGCAATAGCCGCAAGGCCTATGACCCGCAGAGAACGCGACCGCCTCATCCAGGAAAAACAGCTCGGTCCAGTTTCGCCCCGTCATGACCTCGCGCTTGCGATCCTGCCAATCCAGAACACAACAAATCCACGCCTTATGGGTCCAACGGGCCGTGCCGAGCACGCGTCCCTCACGATGCAAAATCCCGCGATTCCCCGTGAGTGTGCCACGGCCCGCATCGGCCACAATATCCCCTGTGGGCAAGACGCGGTTTTGTAAGGTCAGACGTCCACCTCACACAAGAATCCAACAAACATCAATTCGGGGTCTATTTTCTCGATATGTGTCGTTACCTTACGATACCCGTAATCATGCAAAAGCCCCGTCTTTCGAGGACTGCGATGGATCCGCATTACATCTCCGGCCTCAAAACGGACGGGATCCTCACAGGCCATCTCAAGCGACATGCACTTCAGCAAGGGCTTGTTGAAGACTGGTTCCTTATAGGTCAGCGACAGATGATAGGTCTCTTGTCCTATCTTGATCCGCGCGGCACCTGCTGATGGGGTGCTGATATGAAGCAGAGCAACGACCGTTCCCGCGGCTGTGAACGGCGCAAGTGTCAGGCCCGTTTCCCCCATGACGGTGGTTTGGACCGACACAAAATGGTTGGTGAATTTCCGCTTTGTGCCTCGCCGGATACTCTTTATAAACGACAACTCTTTGCCAGCGGCCACGTAAACGCGCGCCGCTTTGGCTGGCACTTGGGCCTGCGGTATTGCCGCGATGACCTTTTGTGCAATAAACGGGATAATCGGGCTTTCTGCGCTGTAATGCGCTGGCTCGGCGTAATGCTCCACGGGCAGGGTTTTGACGCCCAGATGGGCGCGAAACAATTGTGAAATATCAATTGGTTCGAGTCCGTAATGGGTGAAAAGTGCCTTGAGTGCGGTTTGGTAGCGTCCCTGAGCGACCTGCTTTTCACGCCGCATCGAGGTGAGGATGAGCGGAACAAATCGCACGCCGTGCTTTTGGCAGGTCAGAATGGTGTATTCGACAAACTTCAACAGCAAATCTTCATCATGCTGTTTGAAGTCGATGTAGTTCATGTCATTGAGCGCATATTCCCAAATCAATGTGTCATCTGCGGCGAGGTTCTCGAAAACCCTACGCGCCATGCGCCCATCATTGATGATGTTCCGCCGATCGAAACATTGCGGACATCCGTCTGTGTCACCTGTTGCATGAACGGAGCGGACCAGCCCGACTTACTCATCGAATTTGATCCGCCACAGATATAGATTGTCATTTTGCATCCTTCATTTGGAGCGACTACGAGACCATCATTTCCTTCGTCGAAGACAGCGTTACATCTGGATAATCACGCGCCACGCGGTCAATATCCCACTGTAATCGGGTCAGGAACACAACGTCGCCGTCATTGTCCGTCGCGATATGCTGCTTGTTTGCTTCCGAGAACTTTTCAACCGCGGCCTTATCCCCTTGAACCCAGCGGGCAGAGGTAAACTGCGACGACTCGAACCGCACGGGCAGTCCGTATTCGAGCTCGATCCGACTGGCCAGAACCTCGAACTGCAAGGCGCCAACCACGCCCACGATAAAGCCGGACCCGAATGTCGGCTTGAACACTTTCGCGGCACCTTCTTCAGCGAACTGCATCAGTGCCTTTTCCAGATGCTTGGCCTTCATCGGGTCACCCGCGCGGCAAGTTTGCAAAAGCTCTGGCGCAAACGACGGAATGTTCGAAACCCGAATGGCCTCGCCCTCGGTCAGCGTATCACCAATCCGCAATTGTCCGTGGTTGGGAATGCCGATGATGTCGCCGGCCCAAGCCTCTTCGGCCAATTCACGGTCAGCGGCCAAGAAAAGCACGGGGTTCGAGACCGCCATCACCTTTTTGGTGCGCACATGGGTCAGCTTCATGCCCCGCACAAAATGCCCGGACGCCAGACGCACAAACGCCACGCGGTCGCGGTGCTTTGGGTCCATATTGGCCTGCACTTTGAACACAAAGCCAGTGACGGCTTTTTCTTCTGGCGCAACGTCGCGGGGGCTTGCTTTTTGCACCTGCGGCTCGGGGCCGTAAGTCGCGATCCCGTCCATCAATTCCTTGACGCCGAAACTGTTCATCGCAGAGCCGAACCAAATTGGCGTCATCGTGCCATCAAGGAGCGCCTGCGGATCAAGAGGAGGGAGCAATTCCTTGGCCATCTCGATCTCTTCAAGGAACTTGGCCAGCAGGTTCGCAGGCACGTATTCCTTCAACTTCGGATCATCCAAACCTTTGATCGAAATCGACGCCGCGACCTTGTTACGATCCGCACGGTCCATCAACTCGAGCCTATCGCGCAGGATATCATAGCAGCCGATAAACTCGCGGCCGACGCCAATGGGCCAGCTCGCAGGGGTTACGTCAATCGCAAGGTTTTCTTGGATTTCGTCAATAATCTCAAAGGTATCGCGGCTCTCGCGGTCCATCTTGTTACAAAACGTCAGGATCGGCAGGTCGCGCAAACGGCAAACCTCGAACAGCTTTTGGGTCTGGCTTTCCACACCCTTGGCGCCGTCAATCACCATCACGGCCGCATCAACAGCCGTAAGTGTGCGGTAGGTATCCTCGGAGAAATCCGAGTGGCCGGGCGTGTCAACCAGATTGAAGCGATACTTGCCAAAATCAAATGACATCGCCGAGGCGCTCACGGAAATCCCGCGGTCCTTTTCCATCTGCATAAAGTCGGAACGGGTGCGGCGCGCCTCGCCCTTCGCACGGACCTGACCCGCCATCTGAATAGCGCCACCATACAGCAGGAATTTTTCAGTCAGTGTCGTCTTCCCCGCGTCAGGATGCGAAATAATCGCAAAGGTCCGACGGCGGGCAATTTCAGGCGGGAGTGCAGGGCGTTTTATCATGCCCGCAGCCATAATCTGTGTTGTGACAAAGGGCAATCGGGATCGGCGAAAATGGAAACAAGTTTCACACTGGCTGCTTACGGATAGAACTATGTGAAATGCAGCCCAAGTGTTAACGCTGTGTTAACCGCCAATTTCAAAGGATTCGATAGTCCCATGACGTTCACACTCAAGGCCACGACAGCAATCTTAATTGCGGCAACCCTTGCAGGCTGCGGCGGGGCATCTATCGAAGAGGCCACCTTGAGTAAAGCAGAGCGCTTCGACGCAATGGCTGCTCGCGTTGATGCAATGACGCGTTCAGGACCGCGCGTTGTTGATGCAACGACAGGCTCTGCGAGCTTTACGGGCTACTCTGGGATAATCGCAGGTTCGGAATTTAACCGAACGGTTCTGGTCGGGGATGCACAACTGACTGTCAACTTTACCGGCTCCGGTAGCGTAAACGGGTCCATCACAAACCTCTCAGGCTTGGCGGGCGTGAATGACTACGTCACTGGGTCAGGGACGTTGGATGATTATAGTGGTAAGATTATCATCTCTGATGGCAGTGTCGGCAGCGGCAACGCACTCGACGCCAGCTATGATGGCACCCTGCGGGGCAACGGCGACACTCTCGCGCTTTCAGGCACGATATATGGGCAATTCAAGGGCAATCCATCTATTCGGGCGGTTGAGCTTGGTGCGTATGACTATGCGACGCTTAACGGCGGCCTGACGACGGCTTTCATCGCCGTAACCGCTGAGCGCGACTAAACCCCGGCCTTTAAAACCAAGCGAAAGTTAACGGCCCGTTAACCAAAATGAACCATCCCTGAAGGTGAAGACCTAAAGGGAGGCGTCCATGCGGTTGCATGTTGGGGTTGCGGCATTGTCCGTTCTTGTCGGCTGTTCCTCGTCAGGCGGAGGCAGCAGCGCAATATCACGCGATGCGCAAGCAGAGGCAATCGCAACGGCGTTCGCGGCCGAAAACATATCTGACCCCACGTCGCTTCCTAATAAGGGCAGTGCGACCTATGCGGGCTTTATGACCTTGGGGTTGCCAATCGACGGGGACACCACCGACAGGGTTGGCGATCTGAACCTCACCGTTGATTTCGGTGCGGCGCGCAATCAGGTCACGGGTTCCGTGAACAACATCGACGGATTGGGTGGCGCGTTGGCCATTCGTGGCGGAGATATTGACCGTGAAACCAATCCAAAAGACGATTACACATTCGGGGGGAGGGTGACGGGCGACCTAACCCGCACGGGCGATACCTTCGCCATAAACGCGACGATTGCTGGCGAATTCCGCGGCCGTAATCAAAACGGGGTGACGGGGTTGGTTTATGGCAATATCGACGGGCAGGACGGGCAGGACCTTTTCGACGGCACATTCGCCGCAACGCGTGGCGATTAAGTCGACGACGCCTTGCGCAAGAGGCCAATCGCATCAGGTTGCGACAGCAGCTTTTCCTGCACTTCATAGTCCAAATGGGCGCGGTGGCCGTGGCTGCTTTTGCCCGTTTTCCCGTTACGCATGTGTTCGGGCAGTGCGGCGCGGGTGCGCGGATCGATCAAAAGCGATTCCGCGGCAATACCCTCGGCATAGATGATCTGGTGATCGTCAAACAGCAGTTGGAAATAGTCCACAAAACCGCCGTCGCGTTGGTATACCGTATCGCCATTGATCAAATGGCGGACCTTGACCAGCACCTCCGAGCGGCCAGCGCCAAGGCGATCTTGTCGTTGATAGACAAACAGGCGGTGATCGGGGCTGACCAGCAGGTCATTCTCATTGTGAAGCGCGCCTTTAGTGATCACAATTGGCGCAAATTCACCCAGTGCGCGCAATGTCGTCTGCCCGATCCAGCGCACGGCCTGTGGGCCATCGTCGCGGGTCAGAACTTTGTCACCAACACCCAAATCCTCAATGCGCCGCTGTTCACCAGAGGCCATTGTTATATGGGTGCCGCGCGTAAACGAGACGCAAGCGACCTCGGCAAATCGCGTGGTTGCTGCGTCCTTATTGACACCGACAAGGCGATAATTCGTGTCACTCAACAGGTTGGCAAGCGGCAGCAAATAGGTCGCCTCAAGCCCGCCGTCTTCGACCTCCACCAGCACCAAAACCTCATAGGTTGTACTGTCTGAGGCCATCAGCGTGATGCAGCTATCAAGGTAAACCAAATTGCCCGCTTTGCCGATTTCCGTGCTGTCGTCGATTTCAAACCCGTCCGCATCGTCGCGTAAAGCAAGGCTTAGCGGAAACCGCGTCGCACGAGACGACAACTGGTAGACATCATCCATCACCAACTCATCGGCAAACGAAATTCCTTCGCCTTCCGCCACGCCTTCCGTCACGACAAAATCGTCGGATCGCAAAACCGCAACGGTCTGCATGGTGGGGCGTATCGCGTCGTTAGTCATTCGAAACCAATTCAAATCAGTAATGCTTAAATCCTATTGCGCTGGTCTCAGAAGGTCAACGCCGCGAGGTTTGCCATTGTCTTTAAGTATAGGCCAGCGCAGTATTTTCACTAATGGGTTAACGATAAGTAAGGATATCAAAATGGACCTAGGAATATCAGGAAAACGTGCACTCGTCTGCGCGTCATCAAAGGGACTCGGGCGCGGCTGCGCGGATGCATTGGCTGAGGCAGGCGTTCATCTCGTCCTGAACGGTCGCACGACCGAAACATTGGAAACCGCCGCGGCCGAAATCCGTGAAACATACGGCGTGACGGTAGAGACCGTCTGCGCGGATGTTGCGACAGAGGAAGGGCGCGAGGCATTGCTTCTGGCGGCTGGAAACGTTGATATCCTCGTCAATAACGCGGGTGGTCCTCCTCCTGGATTGTGGTCCGACTGGGACCGTGAAGATTTCATCAAGGCGCTTGACGCAAATATGCTCGCACCCATCGCCCTGATGAAAGCTCTGCTGCCCGCTATGATCGCAAACGGCTGGGGCAGGGTCGTCAATATCACCTCTGGTTCGGTCAAGGCGCCGATCCCACAATTGGGCCTCTCCAACGCCGCTCGCGCCGGCCTCACGGGTTATGTGGCAGGCACATCGCGTCAGGTCGCAGGCCACGGTGTGACCATCAACAACATGCTTCCGGGTATCCACGCGACAGACCGCGCTATTTCCCTTGATCAAGGGGTCATGGCCGCCCAAGGCATCGACATGGAAACAGCAAAGGCCCGTCGCGCTGCGACGATTCCCGCTGGCCGCTACGGAACCGCCGCCGAGTTTGGGGCCACCTGCGCATTCCTTTGCTCCGCCCACGCAGGGTTTATCGTTGGTCAAAACATTGTCATCGATGGCGGTGCCATCAACGCGACAATCTGATGGGCAAGGGAGACAGCCTCGCCGATCAGCTTTTTAATGAAACCAGCCTGCACATGCTCGCAGACGGGTTCGAGAAGGCTGGCGTCTTCACCGCCAAGCCCTTTGTTGCGGATGTCAGCCGCGCCTTTCCGTCCCTCGCGCTTAAGGAACGGATCAACCATATCGCAGAGCATCTTTCAAAAGTGTTACCGCCCGACTTTCTCGCGGCGAAAAATGCGATCGAAGCGGCTATCCCACCGCCGCTTGACCCGCTCAAAACGGACAATGACTTTGGGCACTTTATCTACGCGACGTTAGGTGTTTTCGTTGAAAATCATGGGCTTGCGGAACATTTTGAGAGTAGCCTCGACCTGCTGGAACAGATCACGCAACGCTTCTCTATGGAGTTCTCGCTGCGCGCTTTTCTGAACCACAATCCCGCCGCTACGCTAGACCGTGCGCGCGCTTGGACGCAGCATGAAAGTTACCACGTACGCAGGCTTGCGTCCGAGGGCACGCGACCTAAATTGCCTTGGGGGCAAAATGTCGGGCTGAGTATAGATGACACGCTGCCGATCCTTGACGCCCTGCACGACGATCCTACGCGGTTCGTGACAAGATCGGTTTCTAACCATTTGAATGATATATCTAAAATTGAACCCAGTGCCGTCATTTCCCAACTGGATAAATGGCGTAAATCGGCAAAGCAATCCGCTCCCGAACTCACTTGGATGCGCAAACATGCCCTGCGCACGCTAGTCAAATCGGGTCACGCGGGGGCGATGGCCCACCTTGGCTATTCTCCAAATACACCGATATCTGGTGTAAAAGTAAGTATTCCCAATAGCTTATCATTCGGTATTAAACCATTAATCATCTGTGAATTCACACCGGAAACCAACGCGCCGTTGATCGTCGATTACGTGATAGATTTTGTGAAATCGAACGGTAAAACAGCGCCAAAAACGTTTAAGATGAAAGTCTTAGACGTCAAAGCTGGCAAGTCGGTTCAAATCAAGAAGGCGCATCATTTCGACAACACCGCCACCACGTTCCGTCTCTACGCAGGCGCGCATCAAATTCATTTGCAAATCAACGGACGCATCGTCGCAAGTCAGGCGTTTTCGCTGTCCTAACCTTGCCCCTTTGCCGCTCACTTGTTAGAGGTCGCCTAAACCCAATCGTTTCACTCAGGGATTGCCCGCCACGATGACCGCACCGCGCCTCGAAATCCGCAATATCGTCAAATCTTTTGGCGGTCGCCGCGTCGTAGATGACGTCAGCCTGAACGTGATGCCAGGTCAGGTCACCTGCCTTTTGGGGCCGTCGGGCTGCGGAAAATCAACGACCCTGCGGATCATTGCGGGCGTCGAGATGCAGGACACGGGCACGATCCATGTGGATGGCAAATTGGTCTGCGACACGATCACCCGCATCCCACCAGAGGGGCGCTCGATTGGCCTGATGTTCCAGGATTTTGCACTGTTTCCGCATCTTTCCGTGGCTGAAAACGTGGGCTTTGGCCTTGCGGGTGGCGCACGCAAAAACGGCACCCGCATTGGTGAACTCTTGGAAAAGGTGGGCATGTCGCGCTACGTGAACGCCTATCCGCACGAGCTTTCCGGTGGTGAGCAGCAGCGCGTCGCTTTGGCTCGCGCGCTTGCACCGCGCCCAAAAATCATGCTGATGGACGAGCCGTTCTCGGGCCTTGATGACCGCCTCCGCGACGATATCCGCGACGAGACTTTGACTGTCTTGAAGGAAGAAGGGGCAGGCGTTCTACTCGTCACCCACGAACCCGAAGAGGCCATGCGCATGGCCGATGAAATCGCGCTGATGCGCGACGGTAAAATCGTGCAGCGCGGTGCACCTTACCATATCTACAACGCGCCTGTGGATAAGGCTGCGGCAGGTTTCTTTAGTGATATCAACGTGATCCGTGGTAAAGTGCAGGGTGCCTTGACGGATACGCCGTTTGGGCAGTTCCTCGCACCTGGTGTGCCTGACGGGACCGACGTCGACATCGTGATCCGTCCGCAGCACCTCAAGATCGACTTTGATCGTGCAGGGCGCGGCCCCAATCCGACGCCGTCTGACGGCACTCCCGCACGCGGCCTTGTGCAACGCGCACGGTTTATGGGGTCCGAGAGCCTTGTGGAGTTCAAAATGGATTTAGACGGCTCGATCTTGCGTGCCCTGATCCCGTCGGTTTTCCTGCCAAAAGAGGGCACGCCGCTTTGGATCATGATCCGCCGCGACCGTTGTTTTGTGTTCCCGCGTTAACGGTTTAGACGCGCCGCACGTCCACCGCGCCGCTTGGTGATCTGCCCCGCACGGCTCGGCAGTTCTGCCATAATCTCGCGCCGCGCCTCCGGCGTCATCCGCGACCACCCGCCAATCTCGTCAATCGAGCGCAAACAGCCTGTGCAAAGACGGCTTTCGGCATGGATTACGCAAATCTTGATGCAAGGGCTCTCAACTTCGGCCCGCTTCCAGATGTCATCGGTATCTTTGGTCATCAGATCAGCCCTTCAAATGGCCTAAACGGTCCAGCATCCCTTGTAAGATAAACCCGGCGGCGACGTGATCAACCAGCTCTGCGCGACGTTTACGTGACATATCCGCCTCGATCATCGCACGTTCGGCGGCAACCGTCGACAGCCGCTCGTCCCAATAGGTGATTGGCAGTTCTGTCAGCCGCTCCAAATTGCGGGCAAAACCACGGGTTGCTTGGGCGCGCGGGCCTTCCGATCCGTCCATATTGCGTGGTAGGCCAAGGACAATCGCCTTCACCTCGCGCTCGGTTAAAAGCTTCAGCAATGCCGCCGCATCCACGCCAAATTTCTTGCGCTTGATCGTCAAAACGGGCGTCGCGACGCCCCGCATCCGGTCCGATATCGCCACACCAATCGTCACAGTGCCAAGGTCCAACCCCGCCACAGCCCCCAAGGCAGGCAGGGTCGCCGCGAAGTCCTCAACAGCTTCGCAGATCACTGGGCAACCCCAGCCGCATCCGCCGCCGCCCGCAGGGTCGCGATATCCGCATCCGAAGCTGCAAACACCTCCTGCGCTTCAAGCCAGACCTCCGTGGCCTTATCAACCTCGCCCAACACGCCGTAGGCCCCAATCAACCGCGCCCATTCCGACGCGGGGCCGCCCTCATCGGCAAGCCGCGTGGCAAGCTGGCTCACCATTCCACGGATCATCTCTTGCCGGTCGTCCGCAGTCATATCCTGCGCATTGGCGATATCGTCGGCATTGGGGCCGCGCAGGCCTGGCAGGGTGTATTTATTGTCACCAGCCCGAAACGCCGCATCTTCAATCTGACGGCGGGCGGCGGCAACGTAAAACTCTTGCGGGTCACCATCCGCGACAATCGGCTTCCATAAGCGCAAGGCCACATCTGACCGATCTGTCTGGTAATACAGCGCCCCAAGGTAGTAGCGGCCCGCGATATCGTCTTTGTCAGCGTCCAAAATCTGGCGAATATAAACCTCGGCCTCAGGGGATACCAAACCATCGGCTGCCGATACCATCAAATCCACGATCAAACGGCGATCCTCATTGGTAACCGCGTCACCTTTAAGCTCAATAACATGGGTTTGCGCCGCCACCGCCGCAGGATAATTGCGCATCTGTGCCTCGTGATAGGCCAGCAATTCCCAGCCGCGCATATCGTCCGGGCGGGTCGGCACCAGCGCGCGAAGTTTCTCGACCGAGGCCACATAATCCGCAGGCACATCCGGTGCAATCGGGGGTAGGGCTGCTGCCTCCAATGTCGCCTGATCGGGGCGGTTCGCACGCATCTCGTCACTGGCAGCAAGCCGCGCTTTAATCGGCATATCGGGATATCCTGGTGCGCCGAGCAAAAAATACCCCGCCAGCCCTACCACGCCCACAAACAGAACGGATGCTACGGCCATGCCACGCGACACACCGCCCTTTGTGTCCTGTCCACCGCGTGCATCAGCGGCCAGCAAACGGCGCTGCACCTCAATACGCGCACGCTCGCCCTCATCGGCATCTATCGTTCCGCGCTCGACATCGCGGTCCAATTCCTCAAGCTGGGCACGGTAAAACGCGACGTCAGGGTCAACGCCCCGGGCCTGCACCCCCCGCACAAGCGGTGTCACAACCAAACCCGCCACAACAAGGGCAAGTACGACGCAGATGATCCAGAATAACATGTGACCCCAATATTGCTGTTTCCCTTACCTAAGCTGTGATTAGCGCCAAGAAAAGGCCCTGCGACAACGCGACATTTCCTCCCCTTGACCAATGTCGTAAAACAACGCTGACATGGCGCTGGCAGTATCCTCTCAAATCGGCCATTCGTTCAGAAACAAACCAAGCACGCCATCGGCACCGTGAAGGGATTCGGACAGCTATGAAAAAGTATTCAGCATTCGCCATCGCCCGCGAGGCATTCCGTCAACATACTGGCTGGGAGCGTGCTTGGGCCAAGTCCGAGCCGAAAAAGAAATACGATGTGATCATCGTGGGCGCAGGCGGCCACGGTCTCGCTACGGCCTACCACTTGGGCAAAAACTTCGGCATCACCAATGTCGCGATCATTGAAAAAGGCTGGCTTGGCGGGGGCAACACAGGGCGGAACACCACCATCATCCGCTCCAACTACCTGCAAGACCCCTCTGCCGCGATTTACGAGAAGGCACGCAGCCTTTACGAGACCATGTCTCAGGATCTCAACTACAACGTCATGTTCTCGCCCCGCGGCGTCATCATGCTGGCGCAAACCCAGCACGAGGTTCGCGGCTATCAGCGCACAGCCCATGCCAACGCCCTGCAAGGCGTGAAGACCGAGTGGATCAGCCCGCAGCGCGTGAAAGAACTCGTTCCGATCATGAATATCGACGGGCCACGCTATCCGGTCCTCGGCGGCCTCTACCAAGCACGCGGCGGCACAGCCCGTCACGATGCGGTGGCTTGGGGCTATGCGCGCGCCTGTTCCGATATGGGCATGGACATCATCCAGCAATGCGAAGTGACCGGCGTGCGCACCACCGCGGGCAAGGTTGTCGGCGTCGACACGACCAAAGGGCCGATTGATTGCGATAAACTCGGCATGGTCGTCGCAGGGCACGCCTCCGTGCTGGCGCAAAAGGCGGGCTTCCGTCTGCCCATCGAATCCGTCGCACTTCAGGCGCTTGTCTCCGAGCCGATCAAGCCTTGCATGGACGTGGTCGTCATGGCCAACACCGTGCACGGCTATATGTCGCAATCTGACAAAGGCGAAATGGTCATCGGCGGCGGCACCGACGGCTACAACAACTACACACAGCGCGGCTCCTTCCACCACATCGAGGAAACAGTGCGCGCGCTGGTCGAGACTTTCCCAATGATCGCCCGCCTCAAAATGCTGCGCCAATGGGGCGGCATCGTGGACGTAACAGGCGACCGCTCGCCGATCCTGTCGAAAACCCCCGTCGAGGGCATCTTCGTAAACTGCGGCTGGGGCACTGGCGGGTTTAAAGCAATCCCCGGATCAGGCTGGGCCATGGCCGAGCTGATGGCCAAAGGCCACTCGCCGCTCACCGAAGAATTCTCCATGTTCCGCTTCCGCGAGGGTAAATTCATCGACGAATCCGTCGCAGCAGGGGTGGCGCACTGATGTTAAGGTTAACAACTTTTGGGATATGCATTGTGGCCTGGACTGCTTTGAACTGTTGGCTAATTTGGAACAGCCAGTTTGAACAGATTCAACGGTCCGGTACACTGCTTGTCGTGCTCGGCGTTGTTGGAATCGCAATATTGCGCCCGAAGTATGAATATCTCATGAAACTGCTTCAGAAGTTTGAAGCATTTGAGGCTCAGATCGAGAGTGAAAGCGCTCAGCCATCGTTTTCTGATAAGGCCCTTTATTTAGAAGTGAAGGAGAACGGAGGAGCAGTCGTTTTGAAAAATTTTTTGGCTGGCAGTTGGTTCAAATTTGAAATGTTTACGATTGCATTCGGGACGTTTGTAACAGGTTACGGCGATTACCTAGGTCGGTGGTTTCATCAAATTCTAGCTCTGGGAGAACTCAAATGACCCCGCGTTTTTCGGTGCACGCCCAGTGCACGCCCTGTGCACGCAAATCACACCCCCATTTTGGAGTTGCCCCATGCTAATTTTGCACTGCCCAAATTGCGGCGTAGACGCAGATGAAACCGACCTTCACGCAGAGGGCGAGGCGCATCTGAAACGCTTCGCTGTGGGTTCAACCGACGACGAATTCCACGACTACATGTTCCAGCGTCAAAACCCCAAGGGCGTCCACTTCGAGCGCTGGAAGCACGTTTACGGTTGCGGCAAGTATTTCCTCGCTGCCCGTTGCACGGCCACACTCGAAGTTTTCGGCACATACTCGGCCCAAACACACGAGCCGCCACAAGCGATCAAAGACGCCATCACAGCAAAACGACCCGGTTGGTCGTGGGGAGACTTCTCATGAGCACGCGCCTGTCATCTGGTGGCCGTTTGGTCAATAAAAACAAAGCGGTAAGCTTCACCTTTAACGGCAAACACCTGCGCGGTTTTGAGGGCGACACGCTCGCTTCCGCGCTGCTTGCCAACGATCAAATGATGGTCGGCCGCTCGTTCAAATACCACCGCCCACGCGGCGTCGTGGCCTCTGGCGCAGAAGAGCCAAACGGCCTTGTGAACCTTGGAAAAGGCGCGTCATTCGAGCCAAACCAGCGCATCACAACGACGGAACTTTTCGACGGTTTGCAGGCCGCCAGCCAGAACCACTGGCCGTCATTGGAATTTGACGTTGGTGTCATCAACACCTACCTCTCGCGCTTCATGCCGGCTGGTTTCTACTACAAAATGTTCATCCACCCACGTCCATTCTGGAAACACATTTACGAACCCCTCATCCGCCAAGCCGCAGGCCTAGGCAAAGCCCCCAAAGACCGCGACACCGACACGTATGAACACTTCCACGCATCCGTTGACGTGATGGTCGTCGGCGGCGGAATTGCGGGCTTGGCAGCGGCACATTCCGCAGGCCAATCTGGTGCCCGCGTGTTGCTCGTCGAACAAACCGCCGACTGGGGTGGTCGCGCCGTTGTGGACATGCCAAGCATTGAGGGCAAACCTGCGCAAGAGTGGGTCAACGATACCGTGCAAGCACTTGAAAGTATGGGGAATGTTACAATTCGTCTACGCACGCAAGGCTCTGGCGTTTACGATCATGGCTACGTTTTGGCCTATGAGCGGATCACTGATCACGCCCCCGAAAACGACGGCCCGCGCCACCGTTTGTGGCGCATCCGTGCCAAGCAAATCGTGACTGCAACAGGCGCAATCGAGCGTCCATTGTCCTTCGCCGGCAACGACATTCCGGGCGTGGTTCTGGCCGCCGCCGTGCGCGATTACGCTGTCAATTTCGGCGTCTCCGTCGGCGACCGCACCGTGGTCGTGACCAACAACGATGACGCCTACCGCACAGCGATTGTATTGAAGAAAGCAGGCCTCGACATACCTGCCATCATCGACGCGCGCACCGCCCCCGAAGGGGACTTGATTGACCAAGCAAAAGCCCTCGGCATCCGCGTGGAATTTGGCAAAGGGATCGCGAAAGTCAAAGGCGGCAAGCGCGTCACGGGTGTTGATCTCTGCAACCAAGCAGGCGAAGGCGCTGTTATTGAAGAGATTTCTTGTGATTGCGTCGCCATGTCTGGCGGCTGGTCGCCCGTGGTTCACCTCTGGTCCCATTGCGGTGGCAAGCTGATCTGGGACGCGGATCAGGCCATGTTCCGCCCCGATTCAGAGAAGCCACCGCTTGGCGCCGACGGGGCAGGTTTCGTCTCCACAGCAGGCGTCGCCAACGGCCATCTGTTCACCGCAGAAGTCATCGCAGACGGCTTCGTCGCAGGGCGCGCGGCTGTGAAAGCAGCAGGTTTCAAGGCCAAATCCGCACAATCCCCAATGGGCGACGACGCGCACGAAGGCCCGATTTACCCCGTCTGGTTGATGCCGCAAGGGGCAAGCCATGCGCTGCGCTCCAAAGCGTGGCTCGACTTCCAGAACGATGTGAAGGTCAGCGACGTGCAATTGGCTGCGCAAGAAGGCTATGAAAGCGTCGAGCATGCCAAACGCTACACCACAATAGGCATGGCGACAGATCAGGGTAAATTGAGTAATATCAACGGACTAGCGACGCTTGCTAAGTCGCTTAATGCCGAAATTCCGAATGTCGGGACAACAACATTCCGTCCACCTTACACACCGATCTCCATGTCGGTAATTGCGGGCGTGGCCAAGAACGAACTGTTCCAGCCGATCCGTAAAACGCCAATGTCTGATTGGCACTCAGCGAATGGCGCAGACTTTGAGCCTGTCGGCCAATGGCGTCGTCCCTACGCCTATGTGCGCAGCGGAGAGAGCGTGCATGACGCGGTGGGTCGCGAGGTGATCAATACGCGTGAAAACCTCGGCCTGCTTGATGCATCCACCCTTGGGAAACTGGTCGTCAAAGGCCCCGATGCGGGCAAATTCCTTGATATGATGTACACCAACATGATGTCGAATTTGGCCGTTGGGAAATGCCGTTATGGTCTGATGTGTACCGAGAACGGCTTTCTGTCGGATGACGGCGTTGTCGCACGGATTGATGAAGATACATGGCTTTGCCACACGACCACTGGCGGCGCAGAGCGTATCCATGCGTGGATGGAAGACTGGCTCCAATGCGAGTGGTGGGACTGGAAGGTCTATGTCGCCAACGTGACCGAGCAATTGGCACAAGTCGCCGTTGTTGGCCCGAACGCACGGAAACTCTTGGAGAAACTCGGCGGTATGGATGTGTCGAAAGAGACATTGCCGTTCATGCAATGGGCGGACGGGACGCTTGGCGGTTTTGACGCGCGGGTCTACCGGATCTCGTTCTCGGGTGAGCTTTCTTACGAGATCGCCGTGCCGGCCAGCCAAGGTCGTGCGTTCTGGGATGCACTCGTGGCGGCAGGCGCCGAGTTCGGTGCAATGCCTTACGGCACCGAAGCTCTGCACATCATGCGGGCCGAGAAAGGCTTTATCATGATCGGTGACGAGACCGACGGCACGGTCATTCCGCAGGATTTGAACCTTCAGTGGGCAATCTCCAAGAAGAAGGACGATTTCCTTGGGAAACGCGCGCAAGAGCGGTCCCACATGGCCGATCCGACCCGCTGGAAACTGGTCGGGCTTGAGACTATCGATGGCTCGGTCATTCCTGATGGTGCTTATGCGATTGCTGCGGGCACCAACGCCAACGGCCAACGCAACACCCAAGGGCGCGTGACCTCGACTTATTATTCGCCAACGCTCAAAAAGGGCATTGCAATGGGTCTGGTGCTTCACGGCCCTGACCGCATGGGCGAGGTAATTGAATTTAACAAAGTGGACGGCACAACTGTGCAAGCAAAAATCGTCGATCAAGTCTTCTATGATAAAGACGGGGAGAAGCAGAATGTCTAATGCTGTCAGCACGTTAAACGGTAAAGTTGCGAACGGTGAAGTGACCGTGCGCGAGGGCGGTTTGCGCGGGATGATCACCTTTCGCGGCGATCTGAGCAATGCAAAGCTGAAGTCGGTCTGCAAATCGTTGACAGGATTTGCTGTGCCCGAAATGGGCAAGGCCATGTCCAACGGCGATAAAGGCGTTGCTTGGATGTCGCCTGACGAGCTGCTGATTTTGGTGCCCCATTCGGAGACAAATGACGCCATTGCCGCGATTGAAAAGGCGATGAAGGGGCAGCATTTTCTGGCCCAGAACGTCTCTGATGCGCGGACCCATTTGACGGTGCAGGGGTCTTTTGCACGCGAGGTTGTGGCCAAACTCGCACCTGCGGATTTGCACCCCGATCACTTCCAAATCGGTGACTTCCGCCGCACCCGTTTGGGGCAGGTGGCCGCCGCGTTTTGGATGACGGATGCAGAAACATTTGAACTTATTTGCTTCCGCTCGGTTGGTCAGTATGCCTTTGATTTGCTGGCGGCGTCGGCCAAGGCTGGCCCGGTGGGTCATTTCTAAGACTTGACCTTGCAGCCTCATGTGACATGTATCAGGGCAATTGGTCCTCAAATATAAGAGAGAAATATCATGGCTTTTCAACTTCCAGATCTTCCTTACGCGCATGACGCCCTTGCCGGCAAAGGCATGTCCGCCGAGACGCTCGAATTCCACCACGACCTGCACCACAATGCTTACGTGACCAACGGAAACGCGGCGATTGCGGGCACAGAGTGGGACGGCAAGACCCTTGAGCAGATCATCGTCGGCACATACGACAAGTCGGCCGTTGCGCAGAACGGCATCTTCAACAACATCTCCCAGCTTTGGAACCACAACCAGTTTTGGGAAATGATGACACCTTCCGAGAGCAAAATGCCGTCCGAGCTGGAAGCCGCTCTCAAGGACAGCTTTGGCTCGGTTGACGAATTCAAAAAGCAGTTCTCTGCTGCGGGTGCTGGTCAGTTCGGGTCTGGTTGGTGCTGGTTGGTGAAAGACACTGACGGCGGGTTGAAAGTGACGAAGACCGAAAACGGTGTGAACCCGCTTTGCTTTGGCCAAAAGACGCTGCTTGGTTGCGATGTTTGGGAGCATTCCTACTACATCGATTTCCGCAACAAGCGTCCTGTTTACCTGACCAACTTCCTTGATAACTTGGTCAACTGGGAAAACGTGGCATCCCGTATGTGATTGTTCTCAAAGTAGAATAGACAAAGGCCCGCAGAGAAATCTGCGGGCCTTTTGCTTTGCCTCTTGCACCTGCGCCGCAAATCGCGGCCAATGCGGGCAAAGGGAAATTGCACATGACCGATAGCACCAAAGGCGTTCTCGCCATGATCGTGGCCTGCTCTATTTGGGGCGTCTCAGGGCTCTATTACGCGCAGTTGCGCCATGTGCCGCCGCTTGAAATCTTGTGCTACCGCAGCCTGTGGTCGCTTGCGTTTTTCGCATTGATCCTTGGCATGCAGGGGCGGTTGAGCGAGGTGCGCAGTGCCCTCTCGCAGCCCCGCCAAGTCGCGACCATTCTCATCGCCGCCGTGATGATTGCAGCCAATTGGTTTGGCTTTATCTATGCGATTTCTAGCGGGCAGGGGTTAGAGGCCTCAATCGGCTATTACATCTTTCCACTTGTCGCCGTGATTATCGGAAAACTGGTTTTCGCGGAAAAACTGCGCCGCGCACAATGGTTCGCGGTGGGCTTGGCTGCCTTGGGTGTGTCGGTGTTGACCTTTGGCCTCGGCGTCGCCCCTTGGCTGGCACTTTGGCTCGCGAGCACTTTTGGCGTTTACGGGATGCTGAAAAAGCAACTTCCCCTTGGCCCTGTTGTGTCTGTCACCTCCGAAGTTCTCCTACTCGCGCCTTTGGCCATCGCATGGCTTGTGCTTAAGGGCACAGGGGCGGGCGGCGGCAATGAGGTCGGCACCCATGTTTTGCTGGCGCTCTCGGGGCCACTGACCGCAGGACCATTGGTGCTGTTCAGCTTTGCAGCAAGGCGTGTGCGCATGTCGACTGTGGGCCTTGTGCAATACCTGAACCCGAGCCTGCAATTTGCGTCAGCTGCTATCGTTTTGGGCGAGGTCGTCACCAAATGGCACATGATCGCGTTTCCGATCATCTGGGCGGGTTTGATCGTCTATACTGTCTCGCTTTGGCGTCAGGATAGGGCGGTGGCCAAGGCCTCTTCCAAGGTTTTGATATCTGGCACGGCCTGAACGAAATCGCGCAAACTGGGGGAGGCGAAGCCTTCCTTGATGAAATGTTCGATCAGGACCAAAAGCGGATCCCAGAACCCTTCAGTATTGAGGATGAAAATGGGCTTGTCGTGCAGGCCAAGTTGACGCCACGTGAGCGCCTCAAAAAGCTCGTCCAAAGATCCAGCACCACCTGGCAACATCACAACCGCATCGGCGTTCATAATCATCACCTTTTTGCGCTCGTGCATGGTCTCGGTGATGATGAATGTATCGAGATCGCGTTTGCCGACCTCCATATCAAGCAGATGCACTGGGATTACCCCGAAGGTCTTGCCGCCCGCCTTCTGCGCCGCCGAGGCCACGCGCCCCATCAGCCCCACGTCACCCGCACCGTAAACCAGACGCCAACCACGGCGTGCCAGCATTTCGCCCGTATCGGCCGCAGCCCAAGCATAAGACGGGCGCACCCCATCGCGAGAGCCACAATAAACACAAACCGATTTTTGCAGATTTGCCATAATCTTAAGCCTCGCGAATTGATCCCTTTGACCGCTCATACCCCTGTTGCTATGTTCGCTCAACCCAAGCTTCAAGCGTGGGGTATGGGGAGACGATCAAAATGGCGATGTCGAATAATGTGCGGCTGGGACTGGGGGCGCTTGCTGCAATTGGAATTGCGGTGGTTTTGGTGCTGCTTTTCCCGCAGGCCAACGCCCCCGTGGTGGTGATCGACGACAGCGTGCCCGCCTCTCAAACCGTGGAAGAGGTGGTCGTTGAGGCCGTCCAAATCGCGCCCGCGCTTGATACCCTCCGCATTGAGCCCGACGGCAGCAGCGTTCTGGCGGGTATGGCTGCACCGCTGCAAGAGGTCGCGATTCTAATCGACGGCGTGCAGGTCGAACTTGTGACGGCAGATGCATCAGGGAGTTTTGTGGCGCTGCCGTTCTTGGGCTATTCGGACGCCTCGCGGTCGATCACCTTGATCGGAGACCCCAATGGAACGCCTGTTGTCTCTGACGAAACCTATTTGATCGGGCCATTGAAGGCCCCAGAGGTGGCCGTGGCCGTATTGGAGAACAGCGAAGTCAGCGCCCAAGCCCCTGTCGACGCTCCCGCGCCAGCCGTCATTGTCACCTCGTCCGAGGGCGTGCGCGTCGTGCAATCGGGCGGCGACGATACCGCGCCTGATGTGCTGGCCAATGTTGCACTCGATAGCATCACCTATGATCCCAGCGGCGAGGTCTTGATTGCAGGGCGCGGCGCTGGCGATGGGTTTGTGAATGTTTACCTTGATAATCAACCGATTACGTCGTCCCGTATCCAATTGAATGGCGATTGGCGAACAGATTTGCCGCAGGTCGACACGGGCGTCTATACGCTGCGCGTCGATGAGGTGAACGCCGAGGGCGAGGTCATGTCCCGCGTCGAGACACCGTTCTTGCGCGAAGAACCCAGCGTGATCGCGGACCAAATGGCCCAAGAAACCGAAAAGCCCGATTTCAAGGTCGCCGTCGCCACCGTGCAACCCGGAGCCACGCTTTGGGCGATTGCCGAGCAGAGATTTGGTTCGGGGATCATGTATGTGCAGGTCTTCGAGGCAAACCGTGACAGAATCCGCGACCCCGACCTGATTTATCCGGGCCAAGTGTTTCGGATTCCTGAGGCTAATCAATAGGCCCGCTCTGGTAATCCCCAAGAGGCCTGCCTAGGTTGCAGGTCTGATAGACGGGGTCCAGAGATGCGTAGATTTGCGAAAACTGACGAAAACTTGAGCAATGCGCAGGTGCAGGGCTGGAATGTGATCCGTGCCGTACTGCCGTATTTGTGGCCAGCGGGCGATACAGGCGTCAAAATCCGTGTCGTGACCTCGCTCTTGGCGCTTTTCCTGTCGCAAATCGTGGCCGTTGTCACGCCGCTGTTCTTTAGCCATGCAGTTGACGCTTTGGCGCCAAAGGAACCTACGGCTGCGACCTATCTTGGCCTTGGCGCCATTGGCTTGGTACTGGCTTATGGCTTCACACGTATATTGTCGGTTGGTTTGCAGCAGCTTCGCGATGTGATTTTCACCAAAGTCGGGCAGGGCGCATTGCGCTCGCTGGCGCTGGAAACCTTTACCCATATTCACCGCCTTTCAATGCGCTATCATATCACCCGCAAAACAGGTGGTTTGAGCCGCATCATCGAGCGCGGCGTGAAGGGTGTTGAATTCCTGCTTCGCTTCCTGTTGTTCTCGGTTGGCCCATTGATCGTGCAACTGCTTATGATTGCTGGGGTTTTGTTCTTCAACTTTGGCATATGGTATACAGTTGTCGTGGTCATCACGATTGCGATTTATGTTTGGTTTACCTTCACGGTGACCGAATGGCGCGTAAAAATCCGTAAGGAAATGAACGACCAAGACACCGACGCAAACCAAAAGGCGATTGATAGTCTGCTCAACTTTGAGACCGTCAAATATTTTGGCGCGGAAAAGTGGGAGGCTGACCGCTATAACGCCGCGATGCAGAACTATACTGTTGCTGCGATCAAGACGAACTATAGCCTCGCGTTTCTGAACTTTGGGCAAACTCTCGTCATCACCGCGGGGCTTGTCGGTGTCATGGTCATGGCCGCGATCGGCGTGCAAAACGGCACGCTTACGGTTGGCGATTTCGTTTTGGTCAATGCTTATATGATCCAAATCACCATGCCACTGAACTTCCTTGGAACGGTTTACCGTGAGATCAGGCAGGCACTTATCGATATGGGCGGAATGTTCGATTTGTTGCATCAACCAGCCGAAGTATTGGATAAGCCAAACGCACATGCTCTGAAGGTGCAAGGTGGCGAAGTTGTCTTGGATGACGTCTATTTCGGATATGACAAGGAACGCGGCATCCTGAAGGGGGTTAGCCTGACGGTAAAACCAGGTCAAACGGTTGCGATTGTTGGCTCCTCTGGCTCTGGTAAATCGACCATCGGTAGGCTCTTGTTCCGCTTCTATGACGTCATTGGCGGGGCCATGCGTATCGATGGTCAAGACCTGCGCGACGTCACCCAAGAAAGCCTGCACGCCCAAGTGGGAGTGGTCCCGCAAGACACCGTGCTGTTCAACGACACCGTGCATTACAACATCGCATACGGGCGGCCCACAGCCTCCGAGGAAGAGATTGTTGCCGCCGCAAAAGCCGCAAAAATTCATGATTTTATCGTGAGCCTGCCTGACGGGTATGCAACAACGGTGGGCGAGCGTGGCCTGAAACTATCTGGCGGGGAAAAGCAGCGTGTGGGCATCGCGCGGACATTGCTCAAGAACCCGCCGATTCTGTTGTTGGACGAGGCGACCTCTGCGCTTGATACCGAAACCGAGCGGGAAATTCAGGCCGAGTTGAAGGCCATGGCGCAGGGCCGCACCGTCATCACGATCGCGCACCGCCTTTCCACAATTGCTGATGCGGATTTGATCGTGGTGCTGGAGGACGGCAAAATCGTCGAGCAGGGCACCCACGATGACCTTCTGGCCAGCGAAGGCCGCTACGCCAATCTGTGGAATAGGCAAGTCGAGGAAGAACCAGCACTGTGATTGCCAGCGTCGAGAACGAGGGTTAAACGCAAGTAATACTTTTGCAAAGGTTACCGTCATGTCCCTCATTCGCGCCGCTATTATTTTGGGGCTTCTTTCTGCTGTTGGCCCCTTTGCCATCGACATGTATCTGCCCGCGTTGCCAACAATCGCTGCGGATTTGCAGGCCGATGTCGCGACAGTGCAATGGACGCTGACCGCCTATTTTATGGCCTTTGGCGTGGCGCAGCTTTTCTACGGCCCGTGGGCCGATCAGGTGGGGCGTCGCACGCCTTTGTTCTTCGGGCTTGGCGTATTTATCGTAGGGTCAATCTGGTCGGCCATGGCGGGCGATATCGGTCATTTGATCGCAGCACGCGTCGTGCAAGGGTTTGGTGGGGCGGTCCTTATGGTGGTCCCCCGCGCTGTGATCCGCGACATGCACACAGGCTCTGCCGCAGCGCGACTTATGGCGATGGTCATGCTGGTGATTTCGGTCTCGCCGATGCTCGCACCGTTGGCCGGTAGCGGGTTGATCGCATTGGGCCATTGGCGTCTGATTTTCTGGGTGCTTTGCGCGGCAGCGGGCCTTAGCCTCTTGATGGTCGGCTTTGTACTGCCAGAAACACTCGCCCCAGAAGCGCGAGTCAAAGTGAACCTCAAATCGCTCTGGGCGGGCACAAAAACTCTGTTCCGTGACCCGGTTTTCATGGGCCTCACACTCATCGGCGGCTTTGGTTTTGCCAGCTTTATGGTCTTCATCGCCAGCGCGTCCTTCGTCTATAGCGGCCAATTCGGCCTGTCACCGACCGGTTTCAGCGTCGCCTTTGCCATCAACGCCATCGGCTTCTTCGCGGCATCCCAAGCGGCGGGGCCTGCGATGGATAAATTCGGCATCGTACCGGTGATGCGTGGGGCTGTGATCGGTTTTGCCGTTGCGGCGGCGATCTTGTTCCTGATCTGCCTCGCAGGCTTTGGCACATTGCCCGTCGTCGTTGCGGGTCTGTTCATCGCGAACGCCTGCCTTGGCCTGATTATCCCCACCACAATGGTCATGGCACTTGATCCGCATGGCAGCATCGCAGGGTTGGCTTCATCCTTGGGCGGTACGCTGCAAATGCTGGTCGGTGGTTTGATGGTCGCGATCACGGGATTGTTTTTCGATGGGACGGCCACGCCAATGGTGGGTGCAATCGCACTTTGTGCGGCACTTGCGCTGGCTTTGGCGCTGTTCACATTCAAGAAAATGGCCCGTGTATAGGTGCGCATCCGCGCTTACCTGCTGTGCAGGTCTTGGCAAGCGGGTCCGCTTCACGATATGAACGACGAAAGACCAGCGGGAATGACCGCAACTTAGGGGGCGAGACGTGAGCGATTCAGACAGCTTTATCAGTGAAGTCAGCGAAGAAGTGCGTCGCGACCAACTCTTTGGCTATATCCGCAAATACGGCTGGATCGCGGTGACGCTGGTTCTGGCCCTTGTGGGCGGTGCCGCGTACACCGAATATAACAAGGCCAAGACCGAAAGTGCCGCTCAGGCCGTGGGCGACGCGATGTTGACCGCGATGGGTGAGGATGATCCAGCCACGCGCGCTGCTGCTTTGGCGGCAGTCGAGGCGACGGGTCCTGCGGCTGCGGTCGCGGCTCTTTTGACGGCTGCGACACAGCAAGAGGCAGGGCAATTCGCCGAGGCCACTGCCACGCTCAACGGTTTGGCTGTGAATAAGGATGTTCCAGCAATCTACCGCGATTTGGCGGCGTTTAAGGCGGCGATGTTGCCAAGCGACGATACCGCTGCACGGATGACGGTGCTCGAAACACTGTCCCAACCCGGCGCGCCATTTGCGTCGCTGGCCAAAGAACAAATCGGCCTGATGCAAGTTGATGCGGGCGACACGGATGCGGCCATCGCCACGATGCAATCCATCTTGGAGGATGCCGAGGCGACACGGGGCTTGCGTGATCGTGCGCAAACCCTGATTGTGGCTTTGGGTGGAACACCTGTTTTGCCAACCACTTCTGATACTGCTGCCACTGTGGCCGCACCGACAGAATAATCTCGCAAGGGGATCACGACCGTGACAGCAAAGACAGCACTTGTTGCAGGCCTCTTGGCAGCACTCACCGCCGGTTGTGGCGAAAAGGATGTCATCCTTCCCGGAGAGCGGTTTGACATTCGTGCGACCGAGCCGTTTGTGAACCAGTCTGGCCCTGTGAATTTCGCAGCCGCCCGCGTGAACGCAGATTGGTCGCACCGCAATGGCGGGCCAGATCACCTGATTAGCAACCCTGCCTTGGGCGCAAACCTGTCGCTGGTCTTTGCCACCGATATTGGTGCGGGCGATAGCCGCCGGGCGCGGATCACGGCGGAGCCTGTAGTTGCGGGCAATGTGATCTATACCCTTGATGCAGCGGCAAATGTTGTCGCGACCTCCACCTCAGGCGCTGTGCTTTGGACCAAGACCCTCGCGCCACATCGCGCAAACAGAACTGCCGCGTCTGGTGGTGGTGTCTCTGTGAGCGGTGGCAAAGTGTTCGCGACCTCTGGCTTTGGTGAATTGACCGCCCTTGATGCGGCCTCTGGGGCGACGCTTTGGACCCAAGATCTTGACGCGCCGGGCACATCGTCGCCCACCGTGAAGGGTGATCTCGTCTATGTCGTCGCACGTAATAGTGCGGCTTGGGCGCTTGATGTGAACAACGGGCGTATTCAGTGGCAACTCGCGGCCTCTCCGACGGTTGCCAATTTTGGCGGCGGGGCAGGTGTGGCTGCGACAGATGACATCGCGGTGTTCCCGTTCCCATCTGGCGAAGTGATCGCGACTTTCCCACAAGGCGGGCTGCAACGCTGGTCTGCAATGATCTCGGGCGACCGTCCGGGCAAAGCGTCTGCCGCGATCAATGATATTTCAGGCGACCCTGTTATTATTGGCGACCGCGTTTATGTGGGCAACTTTGGTGGTCAGGTCGCAGCGCTGAACCTTTTCGATGGCGAACGCATCTGGACCTCTCCGAACGGCGCCCTAGGCCCGGTTTGGCCTGCGGGCAACGCGGTTTTCCTCGTGAGCGACCTTAACCAGCTTGTGCGCCTTGATGCGGCAACAGGTGATACCATTTGGAAAGTTCAACTGCCCATTGGCGACATTAGCACCAAACGGCAGCAAACCGCGATTCCTGCGCATTACGGCCCGATTCTTGCGGGGGGACGCCTGATTGTGACGTCGTCCGATGGCAATATGCGCAGCTTTGACCCCGCCTCCGGTGCGCTCATTGGTGCGGTCCCAATCCCCAGTGGTGCAGCGTCTAGCCCCGTTGTTGCGGGTGGCACACTCTACGTCATCTCAAAAGAAGGCCAACTGCTGGCTTTCCGTTAAGACCAATATGGTGTAACGGCTGGCGATGAACCCGTCAGGAGCCTGAACTATGTCCTTTACCCTTGCCGTCGTGGGCCGCCCGAATGTCGGAAAATCCACACTTTTCAACCGTCTGGTTGGCAAGAAGTTGGCGCTTGTCGACGACCAACCCGGTGTAACGCGCGATTTGCGCGAAGGTGCGGCGCGGCTTGGCGATCTGCGATTCACCGTCATCGACAGCGCAGGGCTTGAAGATGCGATGGACGATAGCCTTCAGGGCCGGATGCGCAGGTTGACAGAACGCGCTGTTGAGATGGCCGATGTCTGCCTGTTTATGATCGACGCCCGCGTGGGGGTGACGCCAACCGATCAGGTTTTCGCCGACATCCTGCGCAAGAAAAACGCGAACGTCATTGTTGCGGCGAATAAATCCGAAGGTAAGGCGGGTGAAGCGGGCTATCTCGAAGCTTTCTCCCTCGGCCTTGGCGAACCTGTGCGCCTGTCTGCTGAACACGGCGAAGGCATGGATGAACTGTACCACATCCTGATGCCGCTTGCCGACGCCTTTGAAGAGCGTGCCAAAGCGGACGCGCCTGAGACAGATGTGGACGTGGGCGAGGACGACGAGGATGCACCGCGCGTCCCCACCAAAGAGAAACCGCTGCAAATCGCCGTCTGTGGTCGCCCGAACGCGGGCAAATCCACTCTGATCAATAAGATCATCGGCGAAGAGCGCCTGTTGACAGGTCCAGAAGCGGGCATCACCCGCGATGCGATTTCCGTCCAGAAGGATTGGGAAGGCGTGCCGATGCGGATCTTTGATACCGCCGGTATGCGTCGCAAGGCGAAGATCCACGAGAAGTTGGAGAAGCTATCGGTCTCTGACGGTCTGCGTGCGGTGAAATTCGCCGAAGTCGTCGTGATCCTGCTCGATGTTGAAATCCCCTTTGAACAGCAAGATTTGCGCCTCGCCGATCTGGCCGAGCGTGAG
>Ga0181561_10000285_pt1 | contig 41105 bp, 34 predicted proteins | sample 011ome_19_FD_133760 | JGI IMG/M metagenome (GOLD analysis project Ga0181561, IMG submission 133760) | Coastal salt marsh microbial communities from the Groves Creek Marsh, Skidaway Island, Georgia - 011510BT metaG (megahit assembly) | ecosystem: Environmental > Aquatic > Marine > Intertidal... | reverse complement strand
TCTCGACTGAGGTCCTCTGCCTTACCCGCGGCTGTTCCTGCATCGCTGGTGCTCATATTCGTGCTGTTCTCGGAGGTCATCCATGTCCGTCTCTGCCCCTGCCCGGCCATTGGTGCCGCGTGCTGCAGATGAACTCGTCACATCCGCTCGACGCAGTCTTGCCGAGGCGAGCCTCGCCGTCACCGCTCACGAGCGCTACGCGGCAGCCCACCTCGCGGCGATTCGTGCTGCCGCTGCGGTTCTCGCCGCCCGCGGACGCCCAGCTGGTTCACGGTCGCGGGTGGTCAGTGTGTGGGTGCTGCTGCCACGGTGTGCTCCGGAACTGGGGGAGTGGGCGACCTTCTTCGCTGCTGGGTCACGCAAACGCGCCTCCGCTGAGGCGGGTATCTCGTGTGTCTCTGTGCGTGAGGCAGATGATCTTGTGCGTGATGCGGGCACCTTCCTGTCACGCATCTGCGATCTGCTGGGTATCCCGGATCAAGCTGCCCTGAGCAGCACCCTGCTCCATGTGGGCTAGTGGCGTGGTCGCCGCGGTGACCGTTTCATCGATATGAGTGGCTCAGGATCATGACTTTCAGTCATCTTCAGGTGGCCTCCGCCTACTCCCTGAAGTACGGCACTGCACAGCCTGCTGCCGTGGTCCAGCGGGCTGCGGAGTCCGGTCAGTCGATCGTGGGCCTGACGGATCGCGATGGCCTGTATGGCGCGGTCCGCTGGGCTCGCGCGTGCGAGGCGGCGGGCGTCCATCCGGTCATCGGTGTCGACATGGCTGTGGAGGAGACGACCCCGCGGGACCCGGCGCGCGCTCGACAGCGTCGCACTCCGGCGCATGGGGGTACCTGGCTTGAGGAGAGCCGACCGCGTGTCCTGCTGCTGGCATCGAATGCTCGTGGCTGGGCGTCGTTGTGCCGTGTGGTGTCCGCTGCTCATCAGGGCAGTCATACCGAGCGAGGTACTCCGTGGCTCACCTGGGAGGCATTGCGTGAGCATCATGAGGGTCTGGTCGCACTGCTGCCGGCGACCTCGGAGCTCGGTCGGATGATCTCCACCCAGCGCTCGCATCGAGCAGCGAGCGTGGTGCGTCCGTGGCGAGCGATCTTCGGTCGGCGTCTGGGTGTTGCTGTCACCTCTCACCGTCGAGTGGCCGGGCACCCGCACTCCCTGCAGACCGCCGCCGGGATGCTTACGTGGGCTCGGGGTGAGCAGCTCCCGGTCGTTCTCACGAATGCCGTGCGATACCTAGGGCCGGATGATGCCCGGGTCGCGGACGTTCTGGACTCTGCTCGCCGGCTGGTTCCCCTCAACTCCCGTCATATCTCCCCTGACAACGGCGAGGCCTACGTCAAGGACTCTGCTGAGATGTCTCGCGTCGCCGACGAGATCGCGGTGGTCGCGGGGGAGCGCAGTGGTCGGCGATTGCTGGAGGACACCCAGCGGCTGGCAGAGTTCTGCGTCCTCGATCCTCGCGAGGATCTCGGACTCGGTGAGGTCTTCGTTCCCGAGCTCGATGTCCTCGTGGAGCGACCCGTACCACCGGCGCAGGCCGATGCCCAGGCCACGGCACTGCTTCGGTCTCGCTGTGAAGGCGCCATTGATCGTCGTTATGCACGCACATCCGATCGGCGAGCCGCTGCCACTCGACTCGAGGAGGAGCTGCGCACCATCACTCATCTGCAGTTCGCCGGCTACTTCCTCACTGTGGCCGAGGTCGTCTCACTCATCCGGGCGCGAGGAGTGCGAGTGGCCGCGCGCGGGTCGGGGGCGGGAAGCCTGGTCAATCACCTGCTCGGCATCTCGGGTGTCGACCCCCTCCAGCACGGGCTGCTCATGGAACGGTTCCTGTCACCGCTGCGTCGAGCGCTTCCTGATATCGACATCGATGTCGAGTCGGCACGACGTGAGGAGATCTACCGCTGGATCTTCGCCCGATTCGGATCCGAGCGCACAGCGGCGGTGTCGATGATGGAGACCTACCGCGTGCGGCATGCGATCCGCGATGTCGGCATGGCGCTGGGCATGCCTGCAGGTGACGTGAGTGCCTTCGCCAAGTCCTTTCCCCACATTCGTGCGCGCAACGCGCGCAACGCCCTTGCCGAACTCCCCGAACTGAGGGATTCCAGCTTCGGTCGACTGGCGGCGAAAGGCAGCCTGGACTCCTTCCTCGACCTCGTGGAGCGACTCGATGGCCTTCCTCGTCACATCGCCCTGCATCCGTGCGGAATCGTGCTGTCCGACACCACCCTGCTCGACCGCACTCCGGTGGAGGGAAGCGCTGCTGGTTTCCCGATGAGTCACTTCGACAAGGACGATGTCGAGGAGATGGGGCTGCTCAAGCTCGACGTCCTCGGCGTGCGGATGCAGTCGTCGATGGCGCATGCAGTGTCGGAGGTCGAACGTGTGACCGGTGCCGTCATCGACCTCGACGCGCAGCCACTGGACGATCCGGCGACCTTCGAGCTCATTCAGTCGACGCAGACACTCGGCTGCTTCCAGATCGAGTCACCGGGGCAGCGCGAGTTGATCGGGAAGTTCGCACCAGAGACCTTCGGCGACCTCATCATCGATATCTCGCTGTTCCGGCCCGGTCCGGTGAAGTCAGACATGATCACTCCCTTCCTTCGCGCCCGCCAGGGATGGAGCGCTCCGTCCTATCTGCACGACGATCTGCGACCGGCGTTGGAGGAGACGGGCGGTGTGGTGGTCTTCCATGAACAGGTGTTGCGCTTGGTGTCAGTGATGACCGGCTGCTCGCTGGCCGAGGCCGATGAGACCCGGCGAGCTCTCGGCACCCCGGAGGGCCAGGACGATGTGCGTGCGTGGTTCTATCCGGCAGCGCTGCAGCGTGGGTACGACCTCTCTGTGGTCGAGCAGGTATGGGATGTGCTGAAGGCATTCGCGTCCTTCGGATTCTGCAAGGCACACGCCGCAGCCTTCGCGCTCCCGACATATCAGTCGGCGTGGCTGAAGACCCACTACCCGGCGGCGTTCTATGCCGGGATTCTCACCCACGATCCCGGCATGTATCCCAAGCGCCTGATTCTCGATGATGCTCGCAATCGAGGGGTGAGGATTCTTGGGCTGGACATCAACCGGTCCGAGGATGTCTATCGGGTCGAGTGCGCGGCAGGTGATGCCGGTTCGGGTGATGCCAGTTCGGGTGATGCCGGTTCGGGTGATGCCGGTTCGGGTGATGCCGGTTCGGGTGATGCCGGTTCGAGCGTGCATGCCTGCGGTATCCGGATGCCTCTCGCCGAAGTGAAGGGCATCAGCAGCGATGAGGTCGAGCGGATCATCGCTGGGCGTCCGTACTCCTCCCTGTCGGACACCTGGCAGCGCAGCGGTATCTCCCGACCGACAGTCGAGCGGCTGATCGTGGTGGGGGCATTCGATGCGCTCTACCGTCTCGACCTGCCGACCTCGATGCGCCAGCGCGGTCAGCTGTCTCGTCGTGACCTCCTGCTGCAGGTGGCGGATCTCGAACGCTGGACACGGTCGTCGGCTCGCGGGTCCCGTTCGAGCCGGCCTCGTCGTGGGGGAGTGAATGCCGGCACCCAGCGGTCGAGCACTTCCGAGGGTTCTCAGCTGTCCTTGGGGCTGTATGACTCGATGAGTGAGGATCCTCGAGCAGTGACTGCCTCAGGTCTTCCGGAGATGACCTCCGCCGAGCGGGTCCAGGCGGAACTCGACGTCCTCGGGATGGACGTCAGCAGACATGTCGTGGACTTCCACAGGCCGATGCTCGACGATCTCCGGGCCGCAGGAATGTCGCTGGTCGGCTCCCGGGCTCTGGTCCGTCAGCGGTCCCGAAGCGAGGTGTTCGTGGCGGGCGTCAAGGTGGCAGTCCAGACTCCACCGGTGCGCAGTGGGAGACGCGTCATCTTCCTCACCCTTGACGACACCACCGGACCAGTCGATGCGGCCTTCTTCGATGATGTGCAGGGGCCGTTCGCGACGACGGTCTTCTCCTCCTGGCTGATGCTCGTGCGCGGGGTGCTGCGTCGCACCGGGCCCCGTGGAGTCTCCATCCGGGCCACGGGATGCTGGGACCTCGGCCAGGTGCGGCAGGCGTGGCAGGACGGTGGGTCCGTCGCTGTCGCTGAACTCATCGCAGAGACCGAACTGGAGACTTCCGGACACAGTGCCGCTCCCGGCGCGGGTGCCGACGGCGCAGGGGGAGCGCGCCGGCGGGTGCTCGTCCATGCCAGCGGATACCGGCAATCGCCGTACGCCGACGTGAAGCCCGCCGGCGCGGATCATCAGGTGCCTCCATCGCGTCTGTGGCACGCGAGCCCCGGGAGCAGCGGGACAATGGCGCCATGAGTCGAAGCCAGGTCCGCCGCCCGACCGGGCGCGTTCGACTCGAGGGTGACGACGCCGGATGCACCATCCTGCACGTCGACATGGACGCCTTCTACGCCTCCGTATCCCTGCGGGAGCGACCCGACCTGCGGGGGACTCCGGTGATCGTCGGCGGTGGAGGCACCCGAGGTGTCGTCCTCTCCGCGACCTACGAGGCACGGGCCCTGGGCATTCATTCTGCGATGCCGATGTCCCGAGCCCGCCGGCTGGCTCCGCAGGCCACCATCCTCGAACCCGACCATCGCGAGTACGCCGAGGTGAGCCGGAATGTGATGGCCCTGTTCCAGTCGGTCACGCCGATCGTGGAGCCGCTGAGCCTGGACGAGGCCTTCCTGGATGTCTCCGGAGCCCTGCGGCGATTGGGGCGTCCTGCGGCGATAGCGGAGATGATCCGAGCACGGGTGGAGGACGAACAGCAGATCACCTGCTCTGTCGGTGTGGCCACCACCAAGTTCGTCGCCAAGCTCGCCTCCACGAGGGCCAAGCCCGACGGCCTCCTCGTCGTTCCCGCCGACAAGGTCATCGACTTCCTGCACCCCCTCCCGGTAGGTGCCCTGTGGGGAGTGGGGGAGAAGACGGAGGAGCACCTGAGCCGGCTCGGCCTGCGAACGGTCGGCGACATCGCGAACACTCCTCGCCGCACGCTGGAGCGCTCGCTCGGGCAGGCCCAGGGCGGGCACCTGCACGAGCTGTCCTGGGGCCGTGATCCGCGTCGAGTGACTCCCGATGAACCCGACAGGAGCATCGGCAATGAGGAGACCTTCGCTCATGACATCGATGATCCCGAGATCATTCACGCTCACCTGCTCAAACTCTCCGACCAGGTGGCAAGTCGGCTGCGCGCCAGTCGACAGGTGGGACGCACGGTCACAGTGAAGGTCCGGTTCTCCGACTTCAGCACCATCACCCGCTCCCGCACCCTGCCGGGCCACACCGATGTCGGTCAGGAGGTCTACGACACTGTTCGTCGCCTCTACGACGCCCTCGGGCTCGAGCGTGTCCGCATCCGGCTCGTGGGTGTCCGGGTCGAGGGTCTGGCAGCAGCCGAGGATGCTCCTCGCCAGCTCCTGCTGGGCGAGGAGGATCACGGCAGGAGGGAGGCGGAGGTCGCCGTCGATGCCCTTCGGGCCCGTTTCGGTGCCGATGCGGTACGTCCAGCACGCCTCGTGGCCCCGACCGCCCCTGATGATCGACGGCCGCCCGAAGCATCCTCGTCCTCGTGAACGACGCGATCCTGAAGGTTAGCCTCGTCCAAACCCCGTTTCGGGTTTCCCAGTCCGGCAATCCGTGCCTATCCTTGGACTAGTCCACCCGGGTGGTCGCCCCATCGGGGAGACCGTCAGGAACTCAGGGTGCATGTCAGGAAAGGGGAGCCTCGTGCCATTGTCCGAGCATGAGCAGCGTCTGCTGGCGCAGATGGAGCAGGCCCTCTATGCGGAGGACCCGAAGTTCGCCACCAGCCTGCGCTCGACGCGCGGAGTTCGCGCCTCGCGCGGCCATGCCGCTCTGGGCGTCCTCGCGATCCTCGCGGGTCTGGGCCTCCTCATCGCTGGCGTCGCCACCACGATCATCGCCCTCGGCGTCTTCGGCTTCGTGGCGATGCTCGTGGGCTGCGTCCTCGTCTACACCGCCTTCACTGCCAAGCCGGAGACTCCGGCCGCCGCTGATGAGTCCCCAGCCCCTCCGTCCGCGGGCCCCAGCAAATCGTCCGGGTCGTCTGGGTTCATGGATCGCATGGAGGATCGCTGGCGCCGTCGCTCCGAGGACGGCCAGTAACCACCTTCGCTGAGGGGTCGGTGTCCGACCCCTCGCACACCTGCTGACCCGGCGTGCTCGACCCCGGTGTTCGTCGGGCAGGATTCGCTCATGAGCGATGAGACCCTGCCCCCCGTGATCCCCGCCCAACTCGGCCGCTTCCTTGATGACTTCGAGGTCGGAACCGTCTATCAGCATCCGTTCGGCCGGACGATCAGCGAGGCGGACTCGACGTGGTTCACACTGCTGACGTGCAACACCAACCAGAACCACTTCAACGCAGACCTCGCTCAGTCGAATCCGATCACCGGTGGTCGCATCATCGTGAACTCGGGCCTGACCGTGGCCCTCGTCCTCGGCCTCTCCGTCATTGACATGAGTCAGAACGCCGTTGCGAACCTCGGCTGGACCGACATCAAGCTCACGCATCCGGTATACATCGGCGACACCATCTACGCCGAGAGCATCTGCCTGGACAAGCGCGAGAGCTCCTCCCGGCCTGAGATGGGCATCATCCGCATGAAGACCCGTGGTCTCAATCAGGATGGCGACGAGATCGTGTCGTGGTTCCGCTCGGTGATGGTTCCCAAGCGCAGCAGTGGCATCGGGCAGGACTACTTCCCTGACGCGAAGACCGGACCGATGAGAATCGAATCCTGATCGTTCGTCGACCAGTCCTCGCGACTGGGGTTCGTGAACGCTGACCATCGGGGAGGATGGTGGCATGACGCAGGGCGAGGGTTCGCTTCCTGAGGAGGAGCGCGCGGAGATCGTGCTGATCACGCGCCCTACCGCCCCGGAGCCGCCGCACCCGCTCGAGGCGCTTCGGGAGATCGTGACCAGCAGTGTCGGGCTGGCCACGTACACCGCGACCACGATGGCGTCGCTGATCGAGCAGACCGTCACGGCCACGGTCGGCGCGACTGTCAATGCGACCCTCGATCGAGTGGTCCCCCTGGTGGCCGATGCCATCGTCGACCGACTCGATCTCACGGACCTGGTGATGGATCGAGTCGATCTGGTGCGCATCGTCGATGCGACCCTCGACCGCATGGATCTCACCGCGCTCGTCCTGGCGCGAGTGGACATCGATGCCATCGTGGGTGCCGCTGACATCGAGTCCGTGATCGACCGGGTGCCGATCATTCCCATTGCCGACTACGTCATCGATGAGATCGACCTGCCGCAGATCATCCGCGACTCCACGAGCGGTGTTGCGGGAGAGGCACTGGACTCGGTCCGCAGGCAGGGGGTGGGTGCCGACCTCCTGCTCGCGCGGATGGTCGATCGCGTTATCCGGCGCCGCAGCCGCCGCCTCGATGCGCCCGGCGACCCTGAGTCGCTCTCGAGAGTCTCGATGGACGACGGTGCCACGGAGCCCCCTCCTGCTGCACCAGAGGAGTCATCATGACGACCTTCCGCGAGTACCGCAGACGTGAAGCGGAAGGTGAGCTCCCGGATCGATCCCTTCCGACGCTCCCGACCGATGCGGTCAGGTTCCAGGGCGATCGTGCCGGGCTCGTCAGCCGCGGGATCGCAGCCGTCATTGACGTCGTCCTGATCTTCGTTGTGGTCCTGCTGACCATTGCGGCCTTCTGGATGCTCTCGTTCATCGTCAATCCCATCGATCCGACCACGACCGCCACGCCTGGCAGCGTCGAGATGCTGGCAGATCGCCAGGTGCGCGTCCCGCCGGTCGGGCTCATGATCGTCTACGGCTATGTGCTCAACGTGCTGTACTGGACGGCGTTCTGGGCCCTCTCCGGCCGCACCATCGGCAACCTGATCATGGGCGTCCGTGTGGTGAACCGGCGAGGACGTCACCCCGGCTGGATCGCCGCCTTCGTGCGTGCTCTGTTCTGCACGGCCTTCCCGGTGGGGCTGGCGTGGGTCGCCATCAGCAGTCGGAACCGATCCGTGCAGGACGTGGTGCTCCGCACCAGCGTGATCTACGACTGGGTGGTCGGGATCCCGTGGTTGGTACGGAACCCGGGACCCTCCTACGGAACGACCGAGACCGATGATGCGTCCACTGATGTGGGGCGCGACGACCCTCCGTCCCCCTTGCAGGAGGAGGGTGGTTCGCCGAAGTCCCCCGTCGGCAGCGAGCCGAGGGTCTGAACCAGGAGGCACCATGCGCGCATCACGACACACAACCTCCCTCCGACGCGGAGCAGCCCTCCTCCTTCTTGCGGCTGCAGCTCCCGTCGCACTCGCCGGGTGCTCGTCGGCTGGTTCCGCCGGTTCTGAACCGGCTGATGTCGTGGAGTCGGGCGCTTCAGTGAACCCCGACATCGACCCAGCGATGATCGCCCTGTGCGACCAGATGGTGGCCGACGGACTCACCACGGACGAGGCCACTCGCCTGGCCGAGGACTCCGGCTATGCCGCACGTGTGGGATCCATCGACGGAGAACCGCAGGCAGTGACGATGGACTACCGGATCGACCGCTTCACATTCGAGGTCGTGGACGACGTCGTCATGTCGTGCACCTTCGGCTGAGGTCTGACGTCAGCTGGTGATGTCCTTGCGGTCGAAGCGCCAGATGGCGGCGACCGCAAGCAGGCCGAAGAGGGTCAGGCTGTAGGCCGTGCCCTTGGCCATCGCCTCCCAGTCGATCGACGTTCCGAGCGCACCCACCCAGGCGTTCGCGTACTCACCGGGCAGGAATGCCCGAAGTGATCCGAGCGCCTCGATCGCGTCGAGGATGTTCACGACGATGACGATGACGACGGCAGCTCCGACGGCTCCGAGCGGCACATCGGTGAGCACGCTCATCAGCAGAGCGAGGCCGGCGGGGATCAGCAGGACGATCATGATGTAGCCGGCGACGACGAGCAGGCGCAGCCACGAGTCGACGGAGGAGAAGGTCCCGCCCAAGGGACTCGTCAGCGGACCCGTGCCGAAGGCGAGCGCACCGATCAGCCAGGATCCGGTTACCAGGATCACGAGCGTGATGGCGGTGAGCAGCAGCCCGACGAGCGCCTTGGATCGCAGCAGTCGTCGCCGTGGCACAGGGGCAGCGAGCAGGTAGCGCAGCGTCGACCATGAGGCCTCGCTCGCGACGCTGTCTCCGAGGAACATCGCAGCGATGATCGTCAGCAGGAATCCTGATCCGAAGAACAGCATCGTGAGGGAGAAGTTCCAGGGCCCCGCGGTGGCCAGCCCGACGAGGTCGAGATCCCCGCCTCCGAAACCGCCTCCACCGGATGACGAGGGGCCGAGCTTGACTGCCGTGACCACGATCAGCGGCAGGGCGAGCGCGAGGCCGAAGGCCACGAGCGTGCGACGCCTTCGCAGTTGGCGGACGAGCTCCACACGGACGGTCAGAGTCCGGCGCGCGTTGTAGCCGACGGTGGTGGTCATGAGCCTGCTCCTGTCGCCACATCGTGGCCCTCGCCGACCAGATCGAGGAAGACGTCCTCCAGATGGCGCCCGTGATGCTCGCTCAGCAACGCTGCCACCGTGCCCTGGGCGATGACCTTGCCGGCACCCATGACGACGACATGGCTGCATGTCTGCTCAACCTCGCTGAGCAGGTGGGACGACACGATGACCGTCCGTCCGTCCTTGGCGTAGGCCATGAGCACCTCGCGCATCTCCTTGATCTGCGGCGGATCGAGCCCGTTCGTGGGTTCGTCGAGAAGGAGGAGATCGGGCATCCCCAGCATCGCCTGGGCGATGCCCACGCGCTGACGCATGCCCTGGCTGTAGGTCCGTACCCGTCGGTCGATGGCACTTCCGAGACCTGCGATCTCGAGGACCTCGGCCAATCGAGGATCGCCCACGCGCCCGGACGCCCGCCAGAAGAGATCGAGGTTCTGTCGCCCTGTCAGGTGGGGGAGCAGCCCGGGTCCCTCGATGAAGCAGCCCACGCGGGCCAGCGCGGGCGAACCTGGTCGGACGATGGCGCCGTATACGCGCACGTCCCCGGCGGTGGGGGAGATCAGCCCCATCATCATGCGCATCGTGGTGCTCTTGCCTGCACCGTTCGGGCCGAGCAGGCCGAGGACCACGCCTGAGGGCACCCGGAAGTCGATGCCGTCGACAGCACGAACACCGCCTGGGTACTCCTTCGTCAGGCCGGTGACGATGACCGGATCGTCCGTCTCGGCATGGTCGCCTGCGCCGGGAAGCCGTGTGCCGCCGGACGGTCGAGGGCGAGTGATCCGCACGAGAATGCCGAGCACGATCAGCAGGAGGATGGCGGCAGCCGGCCACAGCCACAGGGGCCATGACGTGCCGACGATGATGCCTTCGACGCCGGGCACCACGACGGCGGCGTCGGCCAGGGAGACGGTGTAGACCGCGGGACCGGCCGGAAGCCGGTAGGCCTGATCGGTGGTGGTCACGGTGAGGGCCAAGCGCGATCCGGCGGGCACCTGCTCCACGATCGCCGGAAGGGCGAGGGAGAGGTCCACGGGCTCGGTGTCGAGGGTGTCGAGCCGGATCGGGGCCACGAGGCCAGCCGGCAGCAGGCTGCGACCCTGATCATCGACGATGCGCAGGGCCGCGAAGACGGTGGCACCGTCCACCGGACGATCGCTGGAGATCCGAACGCGGGCCGAGGAAGATCCGACGATGCTCATGGCCTGCGGAAGCGGGGCTGACAGGAAGGTGGCCGTCTGGTCCCCGGCTCCCATGAGTCCTGCCGCCTGCCCGAGGAGGGCGGAGACGCCCCCGAGTCCGGGAACCGACGAGATGGCTGCCGGAATTCCTCCGGCGGGGGCCAGGACCTGCTGGGCAGGCCCCTCTAGGGGCACCGGAGTCCCTGTCGTACCGCCGAGCCCCGGGTAGCTGGGGGTGGCACGCATCTCGAATGTCCCGGATGCGCGGTCGCTGAGCGCGGAGCCCTCTGTCTGCGCGTAGAGGAAGTCGGTGCTGATCGCAGGGCCAGCCGCGAGGTACGCGGTGAACCAGTCGGCAGTCAGCTCCCGAACCTGGGTGGCGACAGCATCCGACGAGACGAGGCCGCCATCGTGGCCACCGGCATGCCACACCACCTTCACGGGCACGTCCGGGTGGGCTTCGGTGATCTGCTCTGCGGTGGCGTTGACCTGGGCGAGCGGGAAGAGCGAGTCGGCCTGACCGCCACCGAGCAGGGTCGGAACGACGATGCGATCGGTGATGCTGGCCGGTGAGGAACGGAACATCAGCTCCTCGCCCTCCGGACTGACGGTTCCGTCGACGGCGGCCTGCGCATATGCCTGGCACCATGCCTCGGTGAAGCGTCCGCATGTCGTGACGACGCCGCCGTTGGCCTGCAGCCCGGTGCTGAAGAAGAACCCGGACCACAGGGCCTTGTAGGCGCCGAGTGGATCAGTGGCGGTCGCTGACGATCCGATCGCGTCGGACGGCAGGACAGACTGTCCGAACAATGAGGTCTCGAGGGTGTTCCAGGTGATGTCGGCAGCAATGGCGTCGACACGCTCGTCATAGCCGGCAGCCAGCAGGGCCAGCGCCCCACCGTAGGAGCCGCCTGCGATCCCCACGCGCGGGTCGCCGGCAGAGTCCTGCATCACCTGGGGCACACCGGCCAGGTGGTCGATCAGGGCGGAGGCATCCGCAACCTCAAAGTCGGGTGCATTCATGGAGATGGACCCGGACGATCCGCCGAAGCCGCGTGCGGAGTAGGTCAGCACCACGAATCCAGACTCGGCCAGGGCCGTGGCGTCGTCGGAGGCCGAGGCCTTGCTGCCTCCGAAGCCGTGCGCGAGGAGGACGGCTGGAGCCTGGGCTCCGGGCGCAAGGTCGGACGGCAGGTAGAGGTCTGCGTCCAACGAGACGGGTGTCGAGTCAGTCGCGGAGGTGGGGCCTCCGGCAAGAGTCAGCGCCTGCGGGGTGAGGGCGGTTGCGCCCCGGTTGAGCATCCAGACGGCGACAGCGGCGAGAAGCACGAGCACCAGGGCGATCGCACCGGCCCGGCGGCCGTGGACCTGCTTGAGCCACCTCACGTCCCGACTCTACGTCGGCGCCGCTGACGTCGCACGATCAGCAGGACGACGGGGACGGCGATCACGAGCAGCACCACGAGGAAGGGCAGCAGGAATCCCGCCATGGTCACCAGTGCACCTGCTGTCGTGAGGAGCGCCGACCAGCCACTCTGCAGGCCCGAGAGGAAGCCGGGCACCTCGACATCGGCAATATGGGTGCGGGGAGTCAGCGTGACGGTGACGGAGGACAGCGCGACCTGCTCGCTCAGCCAGGTGCGCTGTGACTGCAGGGAGTCGAGGTCGGCCTGGCGACGGGACAGCTCGCTCTCGACCGCGACGAGGTCCTCGACGCGGTCAGCCTCGATCAGGAGATCGGTGAGTCGCTCGATGCTCGTCTCCAGCACGGCGATGCGGGCATCCAGGTCGACCACCTGCAGTGTCACGTCCTGCGCGCTCACGTCGAGCGAGTCGACGGAGCCGAGAGCTCCCACATCGTCAAGGAAGGTCTCAAGCTGGGCGGCAGGAACCTGGGCGGTGACGGTTGCTCGGGCGTCGGATCCGTCGGTTCCCGAGCTCTCCGACGAGATGATTCCGTTGGTCGCTGCTACGAGGTCACGGACCTGATCCAGCGAGGCAACGACATCGTCCACGCGCAGGGCCATGTACGCGGTACGAATCACCTGCCGTTGCTCGTCCGCGACCGTACTGACTGCCCCTCCTGGGCCCATCCCTCGGTCGGACTCCGCAGCCATGTCGAGCATGGGCTCCTCGACTGAGGCAGCCGGCATGCCGGCCGTCTCAGTGCTGTTGGGCATGTCATCGCCGCTGGCACAGCCGCTGAGCGCCAGGCCAGCGGTCAGCAGGACGGTACAGGCCAGCACCAGACGCTGTCGTCGCATGAAACGCTCCTCGGCTGGGGATCCGACCGGGTGGATCCGTCATGCCTGCGACGCCCACCTCGACGGGCACGTTCCGTCCCGCGCACAACGATTCGGCATCGCTGGCGGCTCACTCAGCGATGAGCGTGACCAGGTGGAGAGTCTGCGTCGCTCGAGTGCAGGCGACGTAGATGTCGGCTCCGCGGGAGGTCTGATCGGACACCGCGTCCGGATCGATGACGAAGACGTGGTCGAACTCGAGGCCCTTGGCGTCCCGGGCGGTGAGGACAGTGAAGGGGGCATCGACGGCGTCGTCACCCACCCCGAAGCGTGGGTCGCTGGCGGCGAGGTACTGCATCAGCTGGTCGGCTCGGGCATCAGGCACGATGACACCGACCCGGCCCACTCCGCTGTCTGCCTCGGTCAGGATCACTGTGGCGAGAGTGTCCATGGTGGTGGAGACGAATCGCGTGGGTGACCCCTCGCGAATGGGGTGAAGAACGGGGGCGTCACCACCCGCCGCCGTCAGGAGTTCGGTGGCCGTCTCAGCCGTCTGCTCGGTGATCCGGTAGGTGACGGTCAGCTGGTGGAGATCGACCCGCTCTCCGGCCCAGTCGAGAGCCTCGTGCCAGTCGCGAGCACCAGCCGGGTGAGTGGTCTGCTGGAGGTCGCCGACGACGGTCATCGAGCGGCGTGAGCATCGGCGCGACAGCGCCCGCCATGCCATGCGCGACAGCTCCTGGGCCTCATCGACGACGACGTGGCCGTAGATCCATTCCCGATCGGCGAGAGCGCGCTCGGCGACCGTGGTCGACGGTCGCCGACTGGCGAAGGGATCCTCGGACTGCAGCTCCTCGTAGTCGCCGTCACTGTGAACGGCACGAGCGGCAGGGCGCACGAAATCGCCAAGTCGATCGGCCGCCTCGTCGAGCAGGGGAGCGTCGTCGATCGTCCACGGTGCATCGGAAGGGCGAAGCAGGAGTGCCTGCTGCTCCGGTGTCAGGAGACCAGCTGCCGCCTGGGCGAGGAAGTCCGCGTCGCTCAGGAGCAGGGTGATGAGGCGCTCGGGCGTGATGGGCAGCCACATGAGGTTGAGAGTGCGTCGGATCGCCGGCTCATCCACGAGGTCGGCGAGGTTGTCGAGTCGAATATCCGGATCGCTCGGGTCCTCGCCCCGCCTGCGTGCGCGATCGCGGGTCAGGTGATCAAGTGCTCGCTTGAGGAACGGCTCTCGGTTCGAGTGGAAGGAGCCGTTGCGTGGGACGCCCTTGCGGGCATCGGCCAGCTGCGCGGCGGTGATCGTGACCGTGGACCCGTCGCTCAGGACTATGGAGACGTCGTGGGAGGGAACTCGAATGCGCAGCCGAACGGCCTGTGCCACCACCCGAGCCATGATGAGGTCGCCCTTGATCGCAGCCACCTGAGGTCGCTCCGGCACATGAGCCGAGACCCCCGGGTAGAGCTGACCGGGCGTCAGCAGGACGACGTCGGTCTCGCCCAGGCTGGGCAGCACCTGATCGATGTAGCGCAGGAAGGCCTGCGACGGGCCGACGATGAGGACACCGTCACGGGCGAGCTTGTCCCTGTGGGTGTAGAGCAGCCAGGCCGCTCGATGCAGTGCGACGACGGTCTTGCCTGTTCCAGGGCCGCCTTGCACGACCGTCACCTGGTTGAGCGGACTGCGGACGATCCTGTCCTGGTCACCGGCGATCGTGGCGATGATGTCGCTCATGCGCCCCTCGCGAGGGGCGTCGATGGCGCGAGCGGCTGCGTCGACGGAGATCGCGGTGGGGTCGCTGAGATCCTCGTCCTCGGTATGCGTCACGGTGCGGTCGCGCGTGATGATGCGTCGACGCCGTTCCAGACCCATGGGCTCGACGGTGGTGGCCTGGTAGAAGCCGGCCGCGTTCGGGGCGCGCCAGTCGATCATCACCGGCTCACCGTCGTCGTCTCGAAGGCCGATGCGCCCGATGTGCTGGATGCGGCCGTCGGCATGGTCGACCCGACCGAAGCAGAGCCGATGCTCCGCAGCAGTGGCGCTGGCCAGCTGCTGCGCGAGATTGTCGTAGAGCGCCTGCTTCTCCAGGAGGTCCTGCCCCGTGCCGGTGGCTGGACTGGCGCTGATGGCGTCCATGCGATTGGCCAGGTGCTCGATCACGTGGGCCAGGCGAAGGTAGGCGTCGTCGAGGAAGCGCTGTTCCTCGGCGACTGCATCCATGACTTCTCCTCCGTCTCCTCTCACGCGATCGGGGAGTCGGCATCCGTGCCCCGCGCGCAAAGTGGCAGTTGAGTCTGCCACGCTCCGGCATCCGCCGATGACACGAGGGTGATGTCAGGGGAGAGCCGGCTGTGGGGATCGCGCCGAACCTCCTAAGTGTCAGTCGGATGCGGCACCATCGGGGTATGGAATCAGGGGTGCTGGCGGCGGTGGTTGGTCTGGCGATCGGGCTGGTGCTTGGGGCGGTGGCGGCTGGGATGTCTGCTTCCCGTCGGACGTCTCAAGAGCGTGAACGTGCGGTTCGGGCGGAGACGCTCCTCGCGGCAGCGCAGGCCGAGGTCGACGCGTCGCGCGCCCAGATCAGTGCGGGTGCGGCCATGGCGGATCTCCTCACGCCGGTCCGCGAGAGCCTCGAGAGCCTTCGGCGTGCATCGGATTCCGCGAGCCGCGACCGAGCGACCGCCGAGGCGACGTTGACCAGCCAGATCTCGGCTGTCCAGCAGAGGTATCAGTCGCTGGAGGTGGCCACCACGCAGCTGGCTTCGGCGCTGGCGAAGGGCCAGACCCGTGGGCAGTGGGGTGAGATGCAGCTCGAGGGCCTGCTGGAGCACTCCGGTCTGGTGGAGGGAGTGCACTTCACCCGGCAGGGCACCCGTCAGGACGGTGAGTCGGCCACCCGCCCCGACATCGTGGTTCGACTCCCCGGTGGCGGCGAGGTACTGGTCGATGCCAAGTTCCCCTTCGACGCCTATTGGAAGGCCTGCGCGACGGGCGATGTCGCGTTGCGCGAGGAGCTCATGCGCAAGCACGCGGCAGATCTGCTGCTGCGGGCACGGGAGCTGTCGGCCAAGGGGTACTCGGACACCCCGACCAGCCCTGACTTCGTCGTCATGTTCCTTCCACTGGAGTCGCTTCTCTCCGCCGCTCTCGACATGGATGGCCTGCTGCTGGAGAAGACCTTCGAGCGCAAGGTCGTCCTGGCAACCCCCACGTCGATGCTGGCGTTGCTCCGCACGATCGCATTCGGCTACCAGCGCCAGTTGATGGCCGACAATGCGGAGGAGATCCGTGCGGCGGGAGCCGAGATGCTGACACGCCTGTCCACGTTGTCGGAGCACCTGGACGGCATGCGTCGTGGTCTCGACCAAGCGGTGCGTGGGTACAACGCCTTCGTGGGCTCCTTCGACCGGCAGGCGATGCGCCAGGCCCGTCGGATGAGAGACATGGGGGTGGATGCCCCCAAGACGATCACGTCCCCGACTGAGATCGACATTGAACTGCGTGCCTCCGATCCGGCCGCGCTTCGCGAGGACGATGCCTGACGGCCGGACCTAGGTCCCTCCAGAGTCCCTCCAACGCGGGCCCAAAGGCCTGCAGTGCCTGCCGATTCGTGCAATCGGCGTCACCCTTACCGTTCCTTCACAGTCACGCCACGGTTCCCGTATGTCGGTGCGGGAGAACAGGAGTGTGCACACGGCACATCAAGCCAAGGAGGACACCATGAACGCCACTCGAACCCAGTCCCTGACCCGCCGCATCGCAGCAGTCGGAGCCACCGTCGCCGTGGCCGTGCCGATGGGTCTCCTGCTCTCGTCACCCGCGAGTGCGGCAAGCACCGCTGAGACCGCCGACATGCTCCGGGCGATGGTGGCCGAGGAGAAGCTCGCTCACGATGTCTACGTGACGCTCGGTGACATCTACGGCGTCCGCACGTTCGCCAACATCTCCCGCGCGGAGGCACAGCATGGGAATGCCCTCCGCACCATCATGGCGACCTACGGCGTTGCCGATCCCACTGTCGGCGATGCGGTCGGCGTCTTCGACGACCCCGCCGTTCAGGCCCTGTACGACTCGCTCGTCAAGGAGGGCTCGGTCTCACTGGCAGCGGCAGCCCAGGTCGGCATCACCATCGAGAAGCTGGATATCGCCGACCTCGAGGAGGCTCTGGCCAACGATCACCCGGCAGACGTCACGCGAGTCCTGGACAGCCTGATGGCAGGTTCCGAGAGGCACCTCGACGCGTTCACGCGTCTCGCGGACGCGGGCGCGTCGACCGGTGACGGATCCGGTCAGCAGAGTGCCCGCGGTGGTCGTGGATCACAGCAGAACGGCCGCGGTGACGGGGCAGGCCGTGGCTCCCGCGGTCCGCAGATGCAGCACCGATCGGCGGGGGTTCAGCAGGATCGGAGCGTCAACGCACAGGACGGAACCTGTGTCACTGGGCAGCAGTAGTAGGTGTCGCTGACGATGTTGCCGATGGCATCGTCGACCCGAGGGTCGGCGATGCCATCGCCGTCTCGGTTGCCGGCCAGGTCCACGGCTCGACGTCGGCCTTGCGGTTCTTGTCCAGGAGCACCACCCACACCTGGCCTGGCTTGAACGTCATCGCTTCCCCGTCATTCCGGGTGAACGTCGTTCCGTCCTCGGCAGAGGGGCGGCTCCAGTTCACCTTCCAGCCCAAGCCATCGCGAAGGACGATCGCGCGTCCCTCGCCGATCGTGTCCGCGTGAGGGGTGTTGCCGCCGCCCTTGTCGTTGAAGCGTGAGGGCTTTTGGGTGACGTACTGGAGGACGACGGTCGACGCCTGCTGCCCGGCCTTGCTCTCCTCGGCCCCGGCTCGCACGTCGTTGAGGCCGACGGCGTAGGTACCGCGCTTTGGCTTGTAGGCGAAGTCGGCGGATGCGTAGCCCCAGCGCATGTCGGCGGTGGTTGCGACCCGCCCGCCGGGGGGCACCTCCTCGTCGAAGACGAATCCGATGTCACGCGAGACGCTTGCCTTGGGGGCACGGGTGAGTGCCACCTGGCCGTCGATGAAGTAGTTGTACGGCGCCCGCCGTCCACCATCTCGGCTGTACCCCTCGCCCCCGCGGCGTGGCGAGACGTCGCGGAAGGCTGCTGCGTCGAGCACCGGGAACATCTTGCGCTGTGCGCCGGAATACGCGAAAGCGGGCCGGCGGTACTGCGCCAGCAGGTCGATGTCGGTGATGCGGGCTGATCGCACCGGACCGATCCGCTCGGGGACGGAGCTGGAGAACACTGCAGCCAGACGTGTGATCCCGTACTCCACCTCCTCCACGTACACGACATCCGCCTGGGTGAGGCCTGCGTGCGGCTGCGCGTTGCGCGTGTTGTCCAGCTTGACCACGAGCACCGGCTGCGGCTCCTCGCCCTCCATACCGGTCAACGGCGACGTCCAGGCCGGTGTGGGTGTGGGTGTCGGCGTGGGCGTGGGTGTCGGTGTCGGTGTCGGCGCAGTGCTTGGGGTGGCGCTCGCCGTGGCCGTGGTGGAGACGGAGGGTGACCGGTCACCGGCATTCGTCGCCCCGGATCCCGCACACGAGGCGGTCAGGAGGGCTCCCGCCACCAGGCCGGCAGTGGCCAGGGCAGCACGTCGCCCGGGCGTCGAATGCCGATCGGGTCGGCTGAGGTCCTCGGTCACGTGGGAAGGGTATGCCGGGATGCGGGCCGAAGGGAGCAGGCGAGGCCGGACGCGCGGAGGTGAGGCCGCCGCCGCTGGCTCTCGGGATTCGCGGTGGAGGAGCGGAGCGAAATCCATGGGGATAAGTGGTTGACGGTGGAGGAAAGTGGAGTACAGTGGCGTCATCTGGAGAGACCAGGGTGATCTATGGGGCAGGACGGGGAGGAGAGACAGATGTTTCTTGGCTTCCTCGGCACCCACAGCCCCAAGCTCGATGACAAGGGTCGACTCGTGCTCCCGGCCAAGTTCCGTGAGGGATTCGCCGGAGGCCTCGTGCTCACCAAGGGGCAGGATCGCTCCATCGTCGTGTGGCCGGCGGCCGAGTTCGCGACCTATGCGGAGCGCCTGAACGAGGCCTCGCGATCCAACCCGAAGGTCCAGGCGTACCAGCGCGTGCTCTTCTCCGGCGCCTCGGATGAGATCCCCGACCGTCAGGGCCGCATCACGGTGCCGCCCGCCCTGCGCGACTACGCCGGTCTCGATCGGGACGTCGTCGTGGTCGGCAAGAACACCACCGCCGAGATCTGGGATGCGCAGGCATGGGAGACGTATCTGGCCACCCAGGAGGAGTCGTTCTCCGGCCTCGCCGAGGAGGTGCTGCCCGGGATCTAGACGGCGACCGTGCGGTGAGGTCTCCTCCCGCTCCTCGTCCATCCTGACGCGACTTCCCCCGCGCCAGGGTCCGCTGGTAACAGCGGGCGGGGACCTGATCGACACGGACACCGATCGACATGCAGTCCCTCCACCAGACCACGCACGAGTCGTGCGGCACCCGCCGCCACCACGATGACCACCGGCACCACCCATCCCGACCGCGAACCTGATGAGGGGGAGAGCATGAGCAGCCTGACGCCGCACGGCCAGCCGTTGCGTTCGACGCTGCGCTCCACCGGCATCCTCGGCGCGGCGGCAGTCCTCACGTCGGGCGTTCTCGTGCTGGTCGCGTCCCTCGTCGACGTGTGGGGCTGACCATGACCGAGCCGCGTCACATTCCCGTCCTGTGTGATCGGGTGCTGGCCCTGCTCGCTCCGGCGCTCGAAGAGCCCGGCGCGGTTCTCGTCGATGCGACGCTGGGGCTCGGCGGCCACGCGGAGCAGGCCCTGATCCGATTCCCCGAGATGCGTCTCGTCGGGTTGGATCGCGACCAGCAGGCGCTGCGCCTCTCGGGGGCGCGGCTGGCTGACTTCGGGTCCCGCGTGACGCTGGTGCACGCGGTCTACGACGAACTGCCTGAGGTGCTGGCCGACCTCGGACTCTCCAGTGTGCAGGGCATCCTCTTCGACCTCGGCGTCTCATCGATGCAGCTCGACGAGACCGAGCGCGGTTTCGCCTATTCCAAGGACGCGCCGCTCGACATGCGCATGGATTCGACCACCGGTCAGACCGCGGCCGACATCCTGAACACCTATGCCGCGGCCGATCTGGCGCGGATTCTCCGACAGTACGGCGAGGAGCGATTTGCCAATCGAATCGCGGCTCGCATCGTCGTAGAGCGCAAGGTGCAGCCGTTCACGAACTCTGCGCGTCTCGTCGACCTCGTTCGCGATTGCATTCCAGCAGCCGCTCGACGAACCGGAGGCAATCCGGCCAAGCGCACGTTCCAGGCCCTTCGCATCGAGGTCAACGCCGAACTCGACGTGCTCACGCGCGCCATCCCCCGGGCGCTGTCCGCTCTGGCCGTGGGGGGTCGGATCGTCGTGATGTCCTACCAGTCCCTCGAGGACCGGATCGTCAAGCGAGTGCTGGCGGAGGGTGCTCGCCCGAACGTGCCTGTCGGTCTCCCAGTGATCCCGGCTGATCGCCAGCCGTGGCTGCGCCTGCTCACCCGTGGCGCGGATGTCGCTGATGAGGCGGAGATCGAGGAGAACCCGCGATCGGCGTCCGTGCGGGTCAGGGCAGCCGAGAAGCTGGCGGTGGCGGCATGAGCTCGGCAGCGCGCAAGCAGCAGGTTGACGCACCCACTCCCGCGGTCGATGGCGAAGCCGGCGTGGGCAATTCCGCGGGCACTGAGTACGTCACCCGGGGCGCCCGAAGCCACCGCATTGCTCGACCTCATCTGCGGATGGTGTCTCCGCTGCGTCCCGAGCGAGCGAGTCGTGGAGTCTTCGCCGTCGTCATCACGAGTGTGCTGAGCATCGGAATGCTCGCGATCCTGCTGATCAACACGTCCCTGGCCCAGGGCGCGTTCACGATCAGCGAGCTCAAGTCCGAGCAGACGGTGCTGGTGCAGCAGGAGGAGGCGCTGGCCCAGGTCGTGGCCGCCGTGGCGGCACCCGAGGCCCTCGAGCAGCGCGCCAGGGATCTGGGCATGGTGCCGAGCGAGAATCCGGTCTTCCTCGATCTGACGACGGGCAAGGTCCGGGGCAAGCCCAAGCCTGCCCCGGGAACGCGCTCCACGATGCCGCGACTGCTCACGCCCGCCGATGCCACGGTGGCTGAAGGCGTGGACAACGGTCTCGCCGGCCTCCCTGCAGCGGCGGCGGACCAGGATCCTGCAGCCATGGACGCCGCAGCGGCACAGGCGGCGAAGAATGAGGCCAAGGCCAGTGCGGCAAAGAAGGCAAAGAACCCGAACGCCGAGAACAACCTCTGGGAGGACGCCACCGTCCTCGACGTGACGAGGGATCTGGCCTCGGGCGATGCAGGACTCGTGGCGGTCCCGGTCCCGTGAGCCCCGCTCCCACCCGACCCCGGCCCAGTGGTGCGCCGCGCCGATCGGCGCCACGACCCCGGGGTGGTGGGTCGGGCGGATACGGTCGGCGCGTGCCCAATCGCGGCCTGCATCTGGCCGATCCCCGCAAGCGCGGCACGATTCTGCTCCTGGTCACTGCTGTGGCGCTGACGATATTCGCCGGACGTCTGGTGGAGCTCCAGGCTGTGCGCGGTGAGACTCTGGCGGGTGAGGCCATGGATCAGCGCTTGCGGGTACTGGAACTCCCCGCGCAGCGCGGCGCCATCCTCGACGGTGCGGGCGAACCCCTCGCGGTCACCGTTGAAGCGCGGAACCTGACAGCCGATCAGACGATGGTGACCGACCCCGCTGCCGTGGCCGCTCAGCTTGCCCCCATCCTCGGTTCTGACACGGACGTCCTCACTGCTCGCCTGACGGGTGACCGTCGGTTCATCTACCTGGCCAAGGCGCTGACCCCTGAGACATGGGACCGCATTTCAGAGCTGCGTCTGCCGGGGGTCTTCAGCGAGCCGGCGTCGCGTCGCGTCTACCCCGCGGGGGATCTGGCCGCCAACGTCGTGGGCTTCGTGGGTGACGAGGGTGCAGGGCTGGGGGGCATGGAGTACGCGTACGAGGAGCTGCTGACGGGCACTCCGGGGGAGATGTCGTACGAGCGAGGCCCGGGCGGCGGCGCAATCCCTACGGGCGCCCAATCGCGCACCGATGCGCAGCCCGGAACCGACATCCGGCTCACGATTGATCGCGACATCCAGTACGTGGCTCAGGCTGAGATCGCCAAGCAGGTGAAGAAGGCGCGCGCCGACGATGGCACGATCGTGGTGATGGACCCGCACACCGGCGACATCCTCGCACTGGCCACCGCGCCCACCTTCGATTCGAACGACCCCGGTGCGACAGACGCCAAGGACCTGGGCAACCGCGCCCTGACCAGCGTCTTCGAGCCCGGCTCCACGGCCAAGCTGATGACTCTCGCCGCCGTGGTCAACGAGGGGAAGGCCAACCCCTACTCGTGGTTCAAGATCCCCCCGGTGCTCATGCGCGGAGGCGAGGACTTCAACGACCACACGCCTCATGGAACGCTGAACCTGACGCTTGCCGGGATCATGGCGAAGTCGAGCAACATCGGCACGATCCTCGCGTCGGAGCGCATCGGCGGCAAGAAGCTCGCCAAGTACCTGAAGAAGTTCGGGATGGGCGAGAAGACTGGACTGGGCTTCCCCGGCGAGGCCAGCGGGTATGTCCCGCCGTATGACCAGTGGTCGCCGACGTCGATGCCCACCATCGCCTTCGGGCAGGGCTTCAGTGTGAATGCGGTTCAGGCGGCCGGTGTCTTCGCGACGATCGCCAACGATGGTGTTCGAGTGCAGCCGCGGCTCGTGGATGCGCTCGTCCATGATGACGGCACCGTGGAGACCCCGGACGTGGCGAAGCCGACCCGCGTCGTGTCGCCGGAGGCGGCCAGTCAGGTGCGCGCCATGCTGGAGGCGGTGGTCGGACCGGGAGGCACGGCACCGAATGCCGGCATTCCCGGCTATCGCGTGGGCGGCAAGACCGGCACGGCCCAGGCGTTCAACGCGGACTGCGGCTGCTACCGCGGTGTCGTGGCCTCGTTCATCGGCATGGCGCCGGTCGACGACCCCGACCTCGTCGTCGGCGTCTTCATCAACAACCCGCGCGTGGGCCGCTACGGAGGTCAGCTCGGCGGCCCGGTGTTCAAGCGCGTGATGACCTATGCGTTGCAGGCTCGGCAGATTCCTCCCACGGGAGCCAAGGCGTCTCGACTGCCTCTGGGAGGATGACCTCCATGGCGAACAGTGCCGGGGCCGACGTGCCGGGCTTGTCGCTGCGCGAGGTGTGCGCGGTGATCCCTGATCTGGCCTCGCAGGTCGAGGGGGACGGCCCGCTGATCTCCGGCGCATCCCTGAACTCGCGGACCGTTCGCTCAGGTGACCTCTATCTTGCGTTGCCCGGTCGCGTGACGCACGGCGCTCGATTCGCTGCCGCGGCGATCGAGGCGGGCGCGGTGGCCGTCGTTACGGACCCAGAGGGTGCTGCCATGAGTCGGAACATGGGAGTTCCGGTCCTCCAGGTGGAGGACCCTCGTGCCGTGGCCGGACTGCTGGCCGCCGCGGCCTATCGATGGCCGGCACGCGATCTCCAGCTCGTCGGAGTCACGGGAACCAACGGGAAGACGACCGTGACGGCCATGGTCGAGTCAGGGCTCAGGGAGGCGGGCCGTCTCACGGGCTCGATCGGGACCGTGGGTGTGCGGGTGGGCGACCTGCAGGTCTCGGGCGTTCGGACCACTCCGGAGGCGCCCGACCTCCAGGCGACGCTCGCACGGATGCGCGATGCGCGAATCCAGGTGGTTGCCATGGAAGTCAGCTCCATCGCAGTCGTGGAAGGTCGCGTGGATGGCTTCCGGTTCGACGTCGTCGGATTCACCCAGCTGACTCAGGAGCACCTCGACTATCACGGTGACATGGAGTCCTACTTCCAGGCGAAGGCGCGGCTGTTCACGAACGCTCATGCCGCGCTGGGAGTCGTCGGCATCGATGACCCCTTCGGCGTGCGCCTGGCCCAGGAGGCGAGCATTCCCGTCTACACCTGGTCGATCCACGACTCATCCGCGGATTGGCACGCGGTCGACGTGCGACCCACTGCCACTGGCTCGGACGTCGTCATCGCCGGACCGAGCGGTGAACGAGTGTCTCTTCACGTCCCCTTGCCCGGCTCCTACAACGTGGCCAATGCGCTGTGCGCGTTCGGAATGCTCCGGGTCTGCGGAACGCCAGCGGATGCCGCGGCCAGAGGGATAGCAGATGTGATCGTTCCGGGAAGGACTCAGGTCGTGGGTCGTCACCCTGATCGTGCCGGAGGCGCCGACGTCGTCGGCATCGTGGACTACGCGCACACGCCGGATGCTGTTGGGCGAGTGCTCGAGGCGGTCAGAGCCGGGGCGCAGGGGCGGGTGATCGCAGTCCTCGGGGCCGGTGGCGACCGTGATGCGGGCAAGAGGCCGCTGATGGGCGAGATTGCTGCGCGCTGGGCGGACGTCGTCGTCATCACCGACGACAATCCTCGTTCGGAGGAGCCGTCGGCCATCCGAGCTGCAGTGCGATCGGGTGCATTGCGCGCGGCGCGCGATGACACCGACGTGATAGACCAAGCGGATCGGGCGTCAGCCATTAGCGTTGCGGTCGGGATGGCCGAGGCCGGCGACACCGTGATCGTCCTGGGCAAGGGACACGAGCAGTATCAGGAGGTGGCGGGAGTGCGGACTCCGTTCGACGATGCCGCCATTCTGACCGCTGCCCTCACCGGGCGCTGGGGCGCATGATCCCCCTCAGCCCCCAGGAGATCGCCGATGCCGTCGGTGGGAGTCTCTTCGGCGTCTCTGATGCGGCAGCACCCGTCGTGACTTCGGTCGTCGCTGACTCCCGTGAGACGGTCCCAGGCTCCCTCTTCGTGGCCGTCGCGGGGGAGAGGGTGGACGGACACGATTACGCCGGCTCCTGCCTTGCCGCGGGTGCCGTCCTCGTTCTCAGCGCCAGGCCGCTGAATGACGACGACGGCGTACCGATGCCATGCGTTGTGGTCGATGACCCGGTTCTGGCCCTGGGGCGGCTGGCCGCCTGGTACAGACGGGAGCGGCTGCAGGCACGTGTCGTCGGGGTCACGGGCTCGAGCGGGAAGACGAGCACCAAGGATCTGATCGCCCGGGTGCTGTCGTCCTCGGCCCCCACGGTGAGTCCTCGGGGATCCTTCAACACCGAGGTCGGCCTCCCGCTGACGATTCTCACGGCCGACGAGACGACACGGTTCCTCGTGCTCGAGATGGGCATGCGCGGCGAGGGGCACATCTCCTACCTGGCCGAATGCGCCTCACCGGACATCGGCGTCGTCCTGAACGTGGGCTCAGCTCACCTCGGCCTCCTCGGTTCCCGTGAGGCGATCGCCCGCGCGAAGTCCGAACTGGTTCGGGCTCTGTCCCCTTCCGGTGTCGCTGTCCTGAACGGTGACGATCCGCTGGTGCGCGCGATGAGCGAGGTGACACCGGCCCGGGTGGTCACGTTCGGTGAGTCGTCGTCCTCCGACGTGCGCGCAACGGATGTTCGGATCGACGACCGGGCCCGTCCGTCCTTCACCCTCACACTGCAGGGCGATGCCGGTGCAGCGCCGATATCGCTTCAGCTCAGTGGTGAGCACTACGTATCGAACGCCTTGGCTGCTGCCACCGTCGGACAGATCGCCGGACTCTCCATCGAGCAGATCGCGGACGCTCTACGCGCCGCGGAGATCGACAATCGGTGGCGGATGGAGATCCGCGAGTCCTCGCAGGGCGTGACCGTGATCAATGACGCCTACAACGCCAATCCGGAGTCCATGCGGGCGGCGCTCAAGTCCCTTGCTGCCATGGCGGCCGGCCGCCGGACCTGGGCGGTACTGGGCGAGATGCGGGAACTCGGCGATGCGAGCGTCGAGGAGCACGACGGGATCGGCCGTCTCGCCGTTCGGCTCGACATCTCCCGTCTCGTCTGCGTCGGTGAGGGTACCCGGGTGATGCATCTGGGTGCCAGCAGCGAGGGCTCCTGGGGTGAGGAGTCCATCCACGTGCCTGATATCGAGGCCGCGATTGCGCTTCTCGAGGAGAACGTCACGAGCGGAGATCTCGTGCTCGTCAAGGCCTCCCGAGCGATCGGTCTGGAACGCGTCGCCGAGGCCCTTCTCGCCGCCGAGCCCGACGGTGAGCATCCGGAGGACCCGGCATGAGGCTCGTCGTCATTTCGATGGCCATCGCCGCCGTCGTGGCCATGGTCGGCACGCCGTTGCTCATTGCCCTTCTGGCCCGCCACGGTTATGCCCAGGCCATTCGGGTTTCGACGGAGGATGAGGCCTACCCCGACCACGAGGGCAAGCGGGGCACACCGTCCATGGGCGGGGTCGCCATCATCGTCGGAGTCCTTGCCGGCTACCTGATCACCCACCTGGTCACGTGGCGCCCGCTGACGGCCTCGGGACTCCTGATCCTCTACTTGATGGTGGGCCTGGGGCTCGTCGGGGTCGCTGACGACTATCTGAAGATCTTCAAGCAGCGCAGCACCGGTCTGCGAGCCAGGACGAAGCTGATCGGACAGGCAGCGGTCGCCATCTCGTTCGCCTTCCTCTCGGTGATGTTCCCCAACGAGATGGGGGAGACCCCGGCGAGCATGGCCGTCTCCTTCCTCCGGGACACGCCCCTGGTCCTGCCCATGGGCCTGTTCGTCCTGTGGGTGTGGTTCCTGATCACGGCCACCACGAATGGGGTCAACCTCACCGATGGCCTCGACGGGCTCGCGACCGGGGCCGCCTTCGCGTCCTTCCTCGCCTATGTGCTGGTCAGCATCTGGCAGTACGGCCAGAGCTGCTTCTTCGAGCAGACGTCGTTCTGCTACACCACCGCGAACCCCCTCGACCTGGCGATCGTCGCTGCCGCAGGGGCAGGAGCCACGTTCGGATTCCTCTGGTGGAACACGTCCCCGGCTCGAATCTTCATGGGGGACACGGGCTCGCTGGCCCTGGGCGGCGGCATCGCCGGACTCGCGATCTTCACCCGCACGGAACTGCTGCTCCCCTTCATGGCCGGGCTCTTCCTGATCATCTCCGTCTCGGTGATCCTGCAGGTGGGCTCCTTCAAGCTCACCGGTCGGCGGGTGTTCCGCATGGCTCCGCTGCATCACCACTTCGAGATGCTGGGGTGGCCGGAGATCCAGATCGTGGTGCGTTTCTGGATCATCCAGGGCCTGTTCATCGGAGCGGGCCTCGCCCTCTTCTACGCCGAGTGGGTCCGATCGTGACATCGGGGGAGATCGGTCTCCTGACGCGTGAGTCCGACTGGAGTCGGTGGTCGGTGACGGTCGCGGGAATCGGGGTCGCCGGCTTCGCCTGCGCCGATGCGCTGATGCAGCTGGGTGCTCGGATCACGGTTGTCGACGCAGGTGATGGTGAGCGACAGCGTGAGAAGGCGGAGATACTGCGCACGCTGGAGGCGACAGTCCTTCTCGGCTACGACGGCGGCGTCCCCGACGGGACTGATCTGCTCGTCGTGTCGCCCGGACTTCGCCCCTCGAGCCCGATCATCGTCGATGCAGTGCAGTCGGGCATCCCCGTGTGGGGGGAGCTTGAGCTCGCGTGGCGTCTTCGTGACCCCGAGACGGCTGCCGCATGGCTGTGCGTGACGGGGACGAACGGCAAGACGACGACGACTCTGATGCTGGAGTCCATCCTGGGTGCGGCGGGCTATCGCACGTGCGCTGCGGGGAACATCGGCACGTCCCTTGTCGACGTCGTGATGCATGAGCGGATGGACGTGATTGCCATCGAGGTGGGTGCTCCGCAGCTCCCGTTCGTCGCGTCGGTGAGCCCGGTGGCGTCCGTGTGCCTGAACATCGCCGACGATCACATCGACCACTTCGGATCCTTCGACGCCTACGTCGCAGCCAAGTCGGGCATCTATGAGCGAACGCAGGAGGCTGTCGTCTACAACGTCCAGGATGCACGCACGCTGCGCATGGTCGAGGACGCGGATGTGATCGAGGGCTGCAGGGCCATTGGCTTCACATTGGGTGTGCCGGGCCTGTCGATGGTCGGTGTCGTCGACGACCTCCTCGTCGACCGTGCGTTCGTGGAGGACCGTGCGGATGCTGCCCAGGAACTTGCCTCCGTGCACGACGTCCATCCGTTCGCGCCGCACAATGTGGCCAACGCGCTTGCGGCCGCAGCACTGGCCCGGGCGTTTGGCGTCCCTCCCTCGGCCGTACGTGAAGGTCTTCGTGCCTTCGAGCCGGCCGAGCATCGCATCGCGAACGCCGGGACCGTCGACGGTGTCGTCTTCGTCGACGACTCGAAGGCCACGAACGCGCACGCAGCTCGCACGAGTCTGTCCGCGTACGACTCCATCGTGTGGATCGCCGGGGGAATGGCCAAGGGTCAGGAGTTCGACGACCTCGTCGTCTCGGCTGCGCAGCAGCTTCGGGGTGTCGTGCTCCTTGGAGTCGATCGGCGGGTGATCTCGGACGCACTGTCGCGACACGCCCCAGATGTGCCCGTCATCGACGTGGCCACGACGGAGACTGGAGCCATGGTGGAGGCGGTTCGAGCGGCGATGTCGCTTGCCGTGCCCGGCGACACTGTTCTCCTGGCGCCCGGGTGCGCCTCGTGGGACATGTTCCGCGACTACAGCGATCGTGGCCAGCAGTTCGCTGACGCCGTCGCGTCCCTGCCGGGATTCGTCCCGCCGGCCTCGGGCGTCGCGTGAGCCAGACGGACGCCCGTGGTGAGGCCGATGCCGGGCAGACGCCGCACAGCCGGGTGCGTGCCCTGCTGAACCATCCGCTGAGCACCTACTACCTTCTCCTCGGCGCCACCATGCTGCTGCTCGTCCTCGGGCTGATCATGGTGCTGTCCGCCTCCAGCATCGAGAGCTTCCGGGTATTCGGGTCGGCCTACACGCTGGCCCAGCGGCAGGCCATGTTCGCGGTGCTGGGCGTGATCGGGATGTTCTTCGCCTCGCGCACATCGCCGCAGTTCTGGCGGGGTATCGCCTGGCCGGTCATCGGCGTGGCCTTCCTGCTCCTTTTTGCCGTTCTCGTGATCGGCGTCGAGGTCGCGGGCCAGCGGAACTGGATCGAGATCTTCGGGCCCTTCCGCCTGCAGCCCTCGGAGTTCGCGAAGTTCTCCCTTGTCGTCTGGGGCGCCACGCTGCTGTCCCGGCACGGACGCGAGGTGCCCGACTGGAGGACGTTCCTCATTCCGTTGCTGCCGGTGGCGGTGGCGATGATGGTGCTCGTCCTGCTCGAGGGCGATTTCGGCAACATGCTCATGCTCGCGGCCATCACGGTCGGCATGCTGTTCGCCGCTGGAGCTCCGCTGCGCCTCTTCGGCGTACTGGCCGGCGCTGGCGTGGTCGGCCTGATCCTCATCACCCTGGCCGCGCCCTACCGGATGCAGCGCTTCACGTCGTGGCTGGACCCGGATGCGGACCGACTCGGGTTCGGCTGGCAGGTGAGCCAGGGTCAGTACGCGCTCGGCACGGGCGGCTTCTGGGGCGTGGGTCTGGGCGCCAGTCGTGAGAAGTGGGGGTCTCTGCCCGAGGCGCACACCGACTTCATCTTTCCGGTGATCGGCGAGGAGCTCGGACTGTTCGGCACTCTCTCGGTGCTGGTGCTGTTCGCCGTCCTCGCCTTCGCCGTCTTCCGGCTGTCGCGCAACACGCGTGACCCGTTCGTTCGCCTTGCGGCCGCCGGTGTGGGGTCATGGATCGTCGTTCAGGCCGTCATCAATATCGGTGGTGTCCTCGGGCTGCTCCCGATCACGGGAGTGCCGTTGCCCCTGGTGTCGTATGGCGGTTCCTCCCTCATCCCGACCTTGGCCGCCCTCGGCATGCTGATGGCATTCGCCAAGGCGGAACCTGACACAAGGCGTGCACTTCGACGCCGCAGCACAGCACAGTCCTTGCGGCGGCGCTGACATGCACGTCCTACTCGCAGCGGGTGGGACGGCCGGCCACGTCGAGCCTGCTCTCAACGTCGCCGACGCTCTTCGTCGCAAGGATCCGTCTATCGCCATCACTGTCCTGGGCGGCGAGCGGGGACTCGAGTCCACTCTTGTTCCCGCTCGAGGCTACGAGCTCGTGACTGTGCCGAGTGTCCCCATGCCGCGTCGGCCCGGACGCGATCTCGTTGCGCTTCCCTCACGCCTTAGGCGTTCGGTCCGTGAGACATCCCGCATCCTCCGAGAACGCGCCGTCGACGTGGTGGTGGGCTTCGGTGGGTACGCCGCGGTTCCCGCCTACCTGGCAGCCCGCAGAGAACACCTTCCCCTCGTCATCCACGAGGCGAATGCTCGGCCAGGCTGGGCCAACCGCCTCGGAGCCCGATTCGCGACCGACGTCTACTCGTCCTTCCCAGATGCGATGCCCGGGTCGGCACCGATGGCCCTTCCGCTGCGCTCGTCCATCGCCCACCTTGATCGGGCGGCGTCGCGCGCCGAGGCCCGGCGCACGTTAGGGCTCAGCGAGAGCGGCAGTGTCCTGCTCGTCTTCGGTGGATCGCAGGGCGCCCAGCGGCTCAACGCGGCGGTCGAGGGTGCTCTCCCGGTTCTTCGCGCAGCAGATATCGAGGTGCTCCACGCCTATGGCTCTCGCAATGAACCGCCGTCCCCGGAGACTGGCTACCGGCCGCAGGCATTCATCGAGCGCATGGATCTGGCCTATGCCGCCGCCGATCTCGCTGTGACCCGCGCGGGTGCGATGACCTGCGCCGAGCTTGCGGCGGTGGGACTGCCCGCCGTCTACGTGCCCCTGCCCATCGGGAACGGCGAGCAGCGATTGAATGCGATGCCGGTCGTGTCGGCGGGGGGCGGCCTTCTCGTCGATGATGCCGACCTCACTGCGGAGTGGCTCGCCGATAATGCTGTGCTCGTGATGCACGATGAAGCGCGGCTGTCGGGCATGAGTGAGGCGGCCGCCCGGCACGGTGTCCGGGACGCTGACGAGCAGTTGGCTGACGCCGTGCTGCGGGCTGCATCAGGAGGATGACCATGCTGGACGCGTCCACGGGGACGAATCACACCGGGCTTGAACGCGTTCATATCGTCGGCGTTGGCGGTGCCGGCATGTCCGGTATCGCTCGAATCATGGCTGGACAGGGAGTCACGGTCACCGGTTCCGATGCGAAGGACTCCCGACGCCTCCAGGCGCTCCGGGCGATCGGCGTGGATGCCCGAGTCGGCCACGATGCATCGTTGGTCGACGGCATCGATGCGCTGGTGTTCTCCACAGCCATCCCGGAATCGAACGTGGAGCGGGCCGCGGCTCGTGAGCGGGGTATCCGAGAACTCAGCCGGGCGGAGGCACTCGCTGCTGTCATGGCGGGCAGCAGGGGAGTGGCGGTCGCAGGAACCCATGGCAAGACCACGACAACATCCATGCTGACGGTGGCTCTTCAGCACTGCGGCGTCGATCCCTCCTTCGCCATCGGCAGCGAGCTCAACGAGTCCGGTTCCAACGCGCATCTGGGATCGGGCGACACCTTCGTCGTGGAAGCGGATGAGAGCGACGGAGCATTCCTGGTTCTCTCGCCCATCGCCGGCATCGTGACGAATGTCGAGCCTGACCATCTGGACCACTGGGGAACGTTCGACGCCATCGAGGGAGCCTTCACGAACTTCGCCCTCGGGATCCGTGATCGTGGTGGATTCCTGGTCGTGTGTGTCGATGATCCCGGCGGGGCGCGACTGGCCATGCGTGCGGCAGAGGCCGGGGTCGACGTCCGGACGTATGGGGAGAGTCATGCTGCCGACTACCGGCTCGCCGATGCACGGCTCGTCGGGGGCGGATGGTGCTTCGACACCGTGCACAACGGAGTACGGCTGGGGGAGATCTCCCTGCAGGTGCCCGGTCGTCATAACGCCTTGAACGCTCTTGCTGCATTTGTCTGCGCTCTCGGGCTCGGACTTCCCGCGGCAGGCGTGCGTGAGGGTCTTGAGTCGTTCAGTGGTACGCGTCGCCGTTTTGACTACAAGGGTTCCGCTGCAGACGTGCGCGTGTATGACGACTACGCGCACCACCCGACGGAGATCGAGGCCACGCTGCGTGCCGCACGCGAGGTGGTGGGCGACGGTCGTCTGGTGGTGGCCTTCCAGGCGCACCACTACTACCGGACGTCGATGTTCGTTCGGGAGTTCGGCGAGGCTCTCGGCCTGGCCGACGAGGTGGTCGTTCTCGAGGTCTTTGCGCCAGGGGAGGATCCGATCCCGGGAGCGAGCGGCCAGACGATGGCCGCTCATGTTCCCCTGGATCCGGCACATGTGGTCTTTGAGCCATCCTGGTCGGCGGTGGCTGCCCATCTGGTGGATCGGGCAGCGCCGGGCGACATCATCATGACGCTGGGCGCGGGTGATATCGGCATGATCGGCATGGAGGTACTGGACCGGCTCCGATCGCGGGAGCCACGCGCATGACAGCCACGATGAAGGCTCGCCCCCGGCGTGTGGATGCTGTCGACCCCGGACCGCGTCGCCGCCGTCGGATCCGGCTGGCCATCGTCGCCGGGGTGGCCCTCATCGTGATCGCCGCAGTCTGGCTGGTCTGGTTCTCCCCCGTGCTCGAGGTCCGTGAGGTGCGGGTCGTGGGCATGGAGGGTGCTCGGGCGCAGGAGGTGCTTGCTGCCGCTGCGGTGCCTACAGGGGTTCCGCTCGCTCGAATCGACACGGCGGCGGCGGAGCGGGCCGTGCGCGAGCTCCCCTGGGTTGCGGCGGCGGAGGTGCGGCGAGGGTGGCCCAGCGAGGTCGTGCTGGCCGTGCAGACACGGGTGGCCATGGCGGTTCTCGCCGAAGGAGCAGCAGCCCCCGGGCAGGCGACGGGCCCGGCCGCGGGGGCCACTCTCGCCATCGATGGGAGTGGGGCGGTCTTCGAGTCCAGCGATCCACTCCCGCGAAAGCTGCCTCGGGTGCGGGCGCAGGGACCGGCTCTGGCTGCAGCCATGGAGGTCGTCACCGGGCTTCCGGACGATCTGCTGAACCGCGTGGTCATCGTGGCCGCGACGACGCGTGACGACATCGACCTGACGCTTCGCTCGGGTGACGTCGTTCGCTGGGGGAGTGCCCAGGACGGCGAGGCGAAGGCCGAGGTGCTCCGGGTGCTTCTTCGTCGCAAGGCCGACATGTACGACGTGTCCGCACCGGAGCTTCCCACCACGTTCAAGTTCAGCTGAGGCGGGTCTGATGCCGGACCGCCCTCAAGTGCAGGTCGAGACTTTGGTTCGGGAAATTGACGCTCTCACCTTGCGCAACACCCGTCACACGTTCTAGCCTCCCGCCCGCTGGTGACCGCGAGAAGTTTCAGCCTCATCTTGAGGTTGAGGGTTGCTGGTGAGGAAGTTGCCGGGTGAAAGGGCCTGGTGGCACCGAGCGAAGGGACGGGTAGCCGTGGCGGCTCCACAGAACTACTTGGCAGTGATCAAGGTCGTCGGCATCGGTGGCGGCGGCGTCAATGCTGTCAACCGGATGATCGAGGTCGGACTCAAGGGCGTGGAGTTCATCGCCATCAACACGGACGCCCAGGCGCTCTTGATGAGCGACGCGGACGTCAAGCTCGACATCGGTCGGGAGCTCACTCGCGGTCTGGGCGCTGGCGCAAATCCCGAGGTGGGCAAGAAGGCGGCCGAGGATCACCTCGAGGAGATCGAGGAGGTCCTCAAGGGAGCCGACATGGTCTTCGTGACCGCAGGTGAGGGAGGCGGCACCGGCACCGGCGGCGCCCCAGTCGTCGCCCGAGTGGCACGTTCCCTGGGCGCCCTCACCATCGGCGTCGTCACCCGCCCGTTCGGTTTCGAGGGCCGGCGTCGCCAGTCCCAGGCCGAGGCCGGCGTGGACTCGCTGCGCAGCGAGGTCGACACCCTGATCGTCATTCCGAATGATCGCCTGCTGTCCCTGGCCGACCGCAACATCAGCGTCATCGATGCCTTCCGCCAGGCCGACCACGTCCTGCTTCAGGGCGTCTCCGGCATCACCGACCTGATCACCACCCCCGGACTCATCAACCTCGACTTCGCAGATGTGAAGAGCGTCATGCACTCCGCAGGCTCGGCTCTCATGGGCATCGGTTCCGCGCGCGGCGAGGATCGTGCGGTGGAGGCTGCCGAGAAGGCCATCTCCAGCCCCCTTCTGGAGGCCGGCATCGATGGTGCCCACGGCGTGCTGCTGTCGGTCTCCGGCGGCAGTGACCTCGGGCTCTTCGAGATCAATGAGGCGGCACGTCTGGTAGCCGACGCGGCGCATCCGGATGCCAACATCATCTTCGGGGCCGTGATCGACGACACCCTCGGCGACGAGGTGCGTGTGACCGTGATCGCAGCGGGCTTCGACGGCGGCGAGCCGCCGACCAAGAAGGTGACAGCGAGTGCTGGTGCCACCGGCCGACTCAGGGACGGCGACACGGGTGAGGTTCCGTCGGTTGTGGCACCGTCCGGGCCCACGCGCACCATCGCCTTCGACGATTCCGATGACGATCTCGACATCCCCGACTTCCTGAAGTAGGGAAGGTGGCGGATCACCCCGTGGGTGAGATCGCTCCCTCCACTCCTGGTGGCCGTCCAGTCTTCTGGGCGGCCACCGGTCGTACGGGGGGAGCAAGCACCGGGCCCTACTCGTCCTTCAACCTCGCCGCCCACGTCGGCGACGACGACCGTGCCGTCCACCGGAATCGCGCGTTGCTGGAGCAGTCGCTCGGGGTTGACGATCTCGTGGTCATGTCCGCGGTCCACGGAGCCGGGGTCGTCGATGTGGACGACTCGGTCCTGGCCGCAGGCACCGATCCGGTGGGGGATGCCCTGACCACCTCGATGCCCGAGGTCGGGCTGGTGGCGTTGGGGGCCGATTGCCTGACCATCGGGATCGCCGGGGATGACGATGCTTCGGTAGGCGTCATCCACTGCGGATGGCGGGGGCTCGTGGTCGACGTGGTCGGTGCCACCCTGAGGCGACTCCAGGAAGCGGGAGTCCGACCGTCGGGCATCGTTCTCGGACCAGCCATCTGCGGTGCGTGCTACCCGGTTCCCGGCGAGCGGGCTGCCGAGGTTCGAGACGTCTGTGATCGAGAGGTCGCTGAGGCGGCCGTCATGACCTGCCCTGACGGCCAGCCGGGGATCGACGTCAGGTCGGCTGTGCGCGTAGTCCTGCGGCAGTGGTCGGTGCCGGACTCGGCGATCGTGTCCGTGGGTTCGTGCACGGCTGAGGATGCTCGACTGTTCTCCCATCGTCGAGACGGAGTGACTGGTCGGCAGGGCATGGGAATCGTCCGACGAGGAACAATGACGCCATGACCGAGAATCCGACACGGGCCGATGAACTGGCGCAGGCACTGACTGCGGTGCAGCAGCGCGTTGCGCAGGCGCGTGCCGCCGCGGATCGGCGCGATGACGTCCTGCTCGTCGTCGTGACAAAGACCTTCCCGGCATCAGATGTCGAACTGCTGTCGAGCCTCGGGGTGACCGACGTGGGGGAGAATCGTGATCAGGAGGCGAGGGCCAAGCGCTCGGAGTGTGCAGACGGCACGGCACTCCGGTGGCACATGATCGGGCAGGTCCAGCGCAACAAGGCCGGCTCTGTCGCGCACTGGGCCGACGTGGTCGAGTCCGTCGATCGAGCCTCCCTGGTCTCGGCTCTCGCACGCGCGGCAACGGCCGCCGACCGCACGATCGAGGTGCTGCTCCAGGTCAACCTCGACCCCGACCCTGTCCCCGGGCGCGGAGGCGCGCTGCCGGAGGAGATCCCTGGTCTCGCCGAGTCGGTGGCGGCCGAGACGGGTCTGGTGCTCGGCGGCGTCATGGGGGTGGCCCCGCACCCCGGGCGGCTGCCGGTGTCGGAGTCGGCCTCCCGGGCCTTCTCTCGGCTGGCTGAGGTGTCCACGAGGCTGGTTCGGGACCACCCGGATGCCGTCACGATCTCGGCGGGCATGAGCGGGGACCTTGAGGAGGCCATCGCCCACGGCGCGACACAGGTACGGATCGGGGGAGCGATACTCGGGACACGGCCCGTGGTGGAGTAACGTCGGACCATCGCGGCATCGTGGTGATGCCGTCGTCATGGGCACGAATGGCGTGCCCACGGCTCGGTCCGTACTGGCGGTACGAGGACAGAGGAGGACAGCAGGCGATGGCTGGCGCAATGCGCAAGATGGCCGTGTACCTGGGTCTGGTCGAGGATCACGGCGACGACGACGGTTACGACGAGTACGCGGAGTACGAGGAGGCTCGTCGCAGCAGTCGGGATTCCCGGTCCAAGGGCTATGACAAGGGCTACGACCCCGACTACGACGACGACCGCTACTCCTCGCGAAGTGTGCGGCCGATTCCCGACTCCCGAGCGGTGCGGACCTTCCGCAGCGATGCACCCCCGCCGTCGAATCCGACATCGGCGCCGCTGGCCGATCGACGGCCGGCCTACGCGCCAGCCCCGGACATCTCGCGGATCGAGACCATCCACCCCCGCAGCTACAACGATGCCAGGCGCATCGGCGAGCAGTATCGCGAGGGCGTTCCGGTGATCATGAACCTGTCCGAGCTCGAGGATCCCGACGCCAAGCGGATCATCGATTTCGCGGCGGGGCTCGTCTTCGGCATGCGTGGTTCCATCGAGCGCATCACCAACAAGGTCTTCCTGCTGTCCCCGGTCAACGTCGATATCGGCGATGCCGCGCGGGCCCAGATTGCCCAAGATGGGTTCTTCAATCAGAGTTAGAAGTCCTGCCGTGTCTACCGTGGAGTGCTGAGTGTCGATCGTGTTCGAGGTGATCGCCCTCGCCCTGCTCGTGTTCTGGCTCTTCCTGCTGGCCAGGCTGGTGTTCGACCTGGTTCAGGCATTCTCTCGCGGCTGGTCCCCTCGGGGCCCGCTGCTGGTCCTGCTGGAGTTCGTCTACTCCGTCACGGATCCACCGCTGAAGGCCCTGCGTCGGGTGATCCCGCCGCTGCGAATCGGCCAGGTGTCCTTCGACCTGGCCTTCCTGATCCTGCTGATCGGCACGAACATCCTCATCAGCGTGGCGCGCTCACTGGGTGCTTCGTTCGCCTGATGGGTGTCTCTCGTGAGGTGGTCAGCTCGCGCACCCGGGCGTCGGTCCTGTGTGTGAGGTGCGTCCTTGAGAGGAGTCCGTCATGCCCCTGACCTCTGCTGACGTGCGGGCAGTCCAGTTCGCCACGACGCGCATGCGCATGGGCTACGACATGGATGAGGTCGACGCCTTCCTCGACATCATCGAGGCAGACGTGGCCCAGTACGCCGATGACCTCCAGCGTGCCCGAGACGGCGAGGCCGTCCTTCGCGCGCAAGGAGATCAGCTCCAGTCGCGGGTAGTTGCTGCAGAGCGGCGGATCCAGGAACTCGAGGGTGAGCTGGCCGCCGCTCAGCGCACGGCCGCATCACACGCCGAGCCGGTTCAGCCGGAAGTGACTCAGGAGCTGCAGGAGATGATCGCGGACGATCCCGAGGCCGCCACCATCGTTGCCGTTGCTCAGCGCACTGCGGATGAGATCGTCCGCTACGCCCAGAATCGGGCCGATGGGATCCGTGCCTCCGTGCGAACCGTGCTTGAGGAGCAGCGCGAGCTCCTCGATCGCGACTGACTCCTCCCCGCGGACGTACGCTCCTAGGCGCGACTCAGGTGCATCGTCAGTGAGAGCTCCGACTCCACCCGGATGCCGTCTGATGGAGCATCAGCCTCAGTGAACTCCAGCGCCAGCACCTCGGTCGCAATGCTGGTCTGATGCTCCCGAACGGCGTGGGCGGTGTCATCGTCAGTGGACGTCCACCACACCTGAATGCGGTCCGACACGTCCAGGCCGGCGGTCTTGCGACCCTCCTGCAGGGCTCGGATCACCTCACGTGCTGTTCCGGCACGTCGCAGCTCGTCGTCGATGTGCAGGTCCAGAGCCACGCTCTCGCCGCTCTCGGTCACGACGGCCCAGCCCTCGCGCGGGGTCTCGGTCACGATGACGTCCTCATCGACGATGGAGACCTCTCCGAGCTCGGGCACCGTCAGGCGGGTGGTGCCGGTGGCACGCAATTCAGCCGCCAGACGGGTGGCATCCGCCCCTGCGATTGCGGCCGCCACGAGCGGTGTCTGCTTCGCGAATCGCTTGCCCAGCGATCGGAAGTTCGCCTTGGCGCTCACGTCGACGAGACCCGCGGACTCACCGGCGAGGGCCTCCAGCGTGAGGACGTTGAGCTCCTCGGCAACCTGGTCGCGAAGGGCGTCAGGGAGTTCGGCCCAGCCCGGCGCTGAGATCAGTGCCCGGCGCAGTGGTTGCCGGGTGCGGACTGTCGCGGTCGCACGCGCAGCGCGGCCAAGCTCGACCAGTCGACGCACGAGCGCCATCTGATCGCCGAGCCTGGTGTCGACCACGGTGGGGTCCCAGACGGGCCATGACGCCAGATGAACCGACATCGGGGCATCTGTGTCGGTCGGCCGGAACAGGTCCTGCCAGACCCGCTCGGTGATGAACGGAGTGAAGGGCGCAAGGCACAGGGTGGCCGTGCGAAGTGCCTCGTGGAGTGTTGCGAGTGCAGCCGGATCGCCGTCCCAGAACCGGCGACGAGAACGTCGTACGTACCAGTTGGACAGGTCGTCGATGAAGGACGAGAGCAGGCGTCCTGCCCGCTGGGTGTCGAACTGCTCGAGGGCAAGGTCGACCTCGTGGGCCATGTTCTGGGCCTCGGACAGGACCCAGCGATCGATGACCGGACGATCTGCGGGGTCGGGGGCACCATCGGACGGCTGCCAACCGGCGGTGCGCGCGTACAGGGACTGGAAGGACACGGTGTTCCAGTACGTCAGCAGGGTCTTGCGCACCACGTCGGCGATGGCCGTGTGTCCCACACGCCGTGCCTGCCATGGCGAGCCGCTTGCGAGCATGAACCACCGAAGGGCATCGGCGCCGTGCTCATCCATGAGGGGTATGGGCGCCAGGATGTTGCCGAGGTGCTTGCTCATCTTGCGGCCGTCCTCGTCGAGGATGTGGCCCAGGCATACGACGTTGCGGTAGGACGACTGGTCGAACACCAGGGTGTTGACGGCCATCAGCGTGTAGAACCAGCCGCGCGTCTGATCGATGGCCTCGCAGATGAAGTCGGCCGGGAACTGTGCCGCGAACGCATCGGCGTTCTTGTGCGGGTAGCCCAATGCCGCGAACGGCATCGAGCCGGAGTCATACCAGCCGTCGATGACCTCGGGCACTCGTCGTGCCTCAGCGCCGCACGTCGGGCAGGGGATGGTGATGTCGTCGACATAGGGGCGGTGCGGGTCGGTCTCGGTCACATCCTGGCCGGCCAACTCGCTGAGCTCGGCCAGGGATCCGACGGCCACCAGGTGGTCTTCGGGGCACCGCCAGATGGGCAGGGGAGTGCCCCAGTAGCGGTTGCGGGAGAGCGCCCAGTCGACGTTGTTGGTGAGCCAGTCGCCGTATCGACCCCACTTGATGGTGTCCGGGAACCAGTTCGTCTGCTCGTTCTGAGCGAGCAGTTCTTCCTTGCGCGCAGTGGTCCGGATGTACCAGGACGGCTGCGCGTAGTAGATCAGCGGGGTGTGGCAGCGCCAGCAGTGCGGGTAGGCATGCTCGTAGGGCTCGTGCCGGAACATGAGGCCGCGCTGCTCAAGGTCGGCGATCAGGGTCTCATCGGCCTTCTTGAAGAACATTCCGCCGACGACCGGCACGTCGTCGATGAAGTGGCCGTCTGCACGGACCGGGTTGACCACGGGCAGGTCGTACCTGCGGCAGGTCAGCAGGTCGTCGGCTCCGAAGGCTGGCGCCTGATGCACGAGCCCGGTGCCGTCGTCGGTCGTGACGTAGTCGGCCATCAGGACGAAATGGGCGTCAGGAATGTCGACGTAGTCGAAGGGGCGGTGGTAGCCGACGTGCTCGAGTGACGTGCCGGGAAAGGTCTCGACGATCCTGACCTCATCGCCGAAGAGGGAGGACGTGAGTTCCTCCGCGACCACGAAGGTCTCCTGCTCAGGTGTCTCGACGACCACGTAGGTGGCGTCGGGCTTTGCTGCCACGGCCGTGTTGGACACGAGGGTCCATGGGGTGGTGGTCCAGACGAGCAGCGAGATACCGGGATGTCGCTGGGCGAGTGCGGTGTCCTCTCGCACGGGGAAGCGAACATAGACCGATGGGTCGACGACGGTCTCGTATCCCTGGGCGAGCTCGTGGTCGGACAGTCCCGTTCCGCAACGCGGGCAGTAGGGGGCGACGCGGTGATCCTGGGTGAGCAGTCCCTTGTCGAAGATCTGCTTGAGTGACCACCAGACGCTCTGGACGTAGTCCTTGTCCATGGTCCAGTAGGCGCGATCCATGTCGACCCAGTAGCCCATACGCCGGGTCATGTCGGAGAACTCGCCGACGTGGCGACGCACTGACTCCCGGCAGCGTGCGTTGAACTCCGCGACGCCGTACTCCTCGATGTCCTGCTTGCCGGAGAATCCGAGCTCCTTCTCGACGGCGAGCTCGACCGGAAGCCCATGGCAGTCCCAGCCGGCCTGACGGGGGACGTAGTACCCCTTCATCGTGCGATAGCGCGGGAAGACATCCTTGAAGACGCGAGCCTCGACGTGGTGGGTGCCTGGAGTTCCATTGGCTGTCGGGGGTCCCTCGTAGAACACCCAGAGGGGCCGGCCCTCGCTCTGGCTGACGGAGGCCGCGAACACGTCCTCCTCGTCCCACATGTCCAGTACCTGATGCTCCAGGGCAGGCAGGTCCACCTGCGCGGGCACAGCGCGGTACATGGGGCCTCCGGGGGCTCGTGACGGGGGTTCGACCACGACGTGGCCGGTTCTTCGGTGCCTCAGGATATCGGCGCGGCTCCCCCCGTGAGCGCAGGCATGCCCCTACCATCGGGCGGATACCGTGCGGGCCGGTCCTGAGCCGGAATCGCCGACACCGATGTGCTCGCGACGAACAGGGGACCTCATGGCGAAGGAAGCCACGAAGAAGACGGCCGCGAAGAAGACCGCCGCGAAGAAGGCGGCCCCGGTCAAGAAGGCAGCCCCGGTCAAGAAGGCAGCCCCGGTCAAGAAGGCAGCCCCGGTCAAGAAGGCAGCCGCGAAGAAGGCGGCCCCGGTCAAGAAGGCGACCCCGGTCAAGAAGGCGACCCCGGTCAAGAAGGCAGCCGCGAAGAAGGCGGCCCCGGTCAAGAAGGCAGCCCCGGCCAAGAAGGCAGCCGCGAAGAAGGCGGCGCCGGTCGAGAAGACAGCCGCGA
>Ga0181561_10000264_pt1 | contig 42484 bp, 44 predicted proteins | sample 011ome_19_FD_133760 | JGI IMG/M metagenome (GOLD analysis project Ga0181561, IMG submission 133760) | Coastal salt marsh microbial communities from the Groves Creek Marsh, Skidaway Island, Georgia - 011510BT metaG (megahit assembly) | ecosystem: Environmental > Aquatic > Marine > Intertidal... | reverse complement strand
GAGTTAATAACCTGTTTTTGTCGGGAGGATACTCCCTGATACAATCAGATTCAATGAGTTTGTCTTTCGGTGCAAGTGTCAATTTTTTGTTTGGGAATATTGACAAAACTAGAAGAGTGGAGTTCCTGGACGATGCTACAGCTCTTAATTCTAAATTGACGCAAAAAACAAGTTACTCTGGAGTGGATTTTCAATTGGGCCTTTTGTTCATGCAACGAGTGTCACAATCTATCAAATATTCTCTCGGAGTCTCCTATTCTTTAGGTACAAATTTGAATGCGACACGTGAAGATTTTTTTGGAACCTATACCAACTTTTCTTCCGTGGAAGTGATTCAAGATACCCTTCAGTATTTTTCTGAAAATAAGGGAAAAGTGGTAGTTCCCTCCTCTTTGTCTCTGGGTGGATCCGTTAATTTCAATAACAATTTGGATATTGCGGTTCAATACAACAGACAAGACTGGGCTAGTTATGAAGAAATCTTTGATCAAAATAGTGTAACGGATACACTGGCTATAAGTTCCTCATTGGCAGTTGGTATAAGATATAGACCAACGGATGTTTTTTCACCGGCAAAATTTCACGAAAGAATTGAATACCGCGCTGGGTTCAGAACAGGAAACTCCTCTTTACAATTTGATAACAATCAGTTGACAGAGTTTGGCACGAGTTTTGGTTTAGGCATACCGCTTAGAAAAAGCGCCACCTCAAAGAATGAGTTTAGATCTCTTTCGATGTTCAACTTAGGGGTTGAAATGGGAAGAAGAGGAAATAGTGAAAATGGTTTAATTCAAGAAAACTTTACCACTGTTTACTTTGGAATATCCATTATGCCTCAAGTTCAAAATAGGTGGTTCGTAAAAAGAAAATTTAAATGAGAAAACATAACACAATGAAACGGATAGTAGTAACAGCCTTTATTTCAATATCATCACTCTCTTTGTTTGCCCAAACGGGAAATTTAGGAGATAATCCAGAAGAATGTAAAAAGAATCTTTCTTTGTATACGGACTATTTGACACAAAAAGTCTATAAAGATGCTTACAAGTTTTGGGTAGAAGCCGTTAAAGTATGTCCCGAGTACAACGCAAATTTGTACGACAATGGAATTTACATCATGAACAAGTTGAAGAAAGGGGCTAGTGCAGAGAGACAAAAGTCTTTGTCAGATTCTATCATCTGGGCTTACGAACAAAGCATTTCTTTGTTTGGTGATAATCCAAAGATTAACGAAAATTATGGTGCTGATATGATTAAGATGGGTAAGATTTCAAAAGGAGTTGAGGTAATGAAAAAATCGATTGATTCTGCCAATAATGGACAAACAAGGGCTAGTTCGATTTACTATTACTCAAATGCATTAGCTGTTCTTAAGAACAAAGAAAAAATGGATTGTGAAGTGCTTGTGAATGAATACGACAGATTATCTACGATCATTAGTATGAATGAAGGACAAAAGGGATATGACAAGGCGCAAGATGCGGTAGATAAATTTTTAGGCCCCTGTTTAACCTGTGATAAATTACTTCCAGTAATCGAGAAAAAATTCGAACAAGCAAAAACGGATGATAACTTAAGATCAAAGGTGTTGAACACGCTCAAAAAGAGAGAGTGTACGGATAATGAAATGTTCAAAACACTCATCGTAATTGATGTAGAAAATAATCCGAGTGCAGAGGGATACGAAGGTTTAGCACAATTGTATTTGCAGGAAGGAAGCAACTCTAAAGCCATTACCTACTATGATAAGGCAATCGATATGACGGAGGATGCTGCCAAAAAAGAATCCATGTTGATTAATACTGCGAAAATTTTACTAAACAAAGGAAATAGAAGTAAGGCAGGAGATTATGCAAATCAAGCATTAAAACTAAACAGTAGCAACGGAGATGCGTATCTAATCAAGGCTTCTATCATTGCCTCTTCGGCTTGTGGAACATCAAGGTTTGATGACCAAGCGATAAACTGGGCTGCTTATGACATGGCAGCCAAGGCAAAGTCTTTAGATTCTAGTGTAGCTTCGCAAGCATCAAAAGATATGTCGCGATATCAAGCGAGATTCCCTGAAAAAGGAGATGTGTTTGCTCAAGGCCTGCAAATTGGACAAGCCTACAAAACATGTAACGGATACTCCACCACAGTGAAATAAAATAAAACAACTAAGAATGTAACCGCCTTCGAGAAATCGAAGGCGGTTTTTTATGCATATTAGTTTTGTTTATTTAGCTTTGAATATCAAATCGTCTATATTTATCGTTTATCATAAAACTCAATTGAAGAAATGTATGAGAAAGTATCAATACGTGGCAATTTTTTCCTTGGTAGGAATCTTCACTTTTTTTCGTTGCCAAGGCAGTGATTTGGAAAAAATGAGGTCAATTCAGCAAGAGTCGCTGCCCGATGAGATTTCAACTAACGTAAAACTTACTTATTCAGATTCTGGAAGAGTTAAGAGAATTTTACAGGCACCCTTGATACATAAATTTACCACAGACACTACTTACACTGTTTTTCCCAAAGGAGTACGAGCTCAGTTTTTTAATTCGAAAGGAGAGCAAGTGACAGAGCTTACTTGTGGCTATGGACTTACGGGAGCTAACAATGAGTCGCTAATTTTTAGAAAGAACGTTAAAATCACCAACGACAAAAAAGAAACCTTGCTTTCAGAAGAGATATATTTGAAAGAAAACTACATCTACTCAGATAGCACCGTGTACATCGTGACACCAACACTTACATTAAGGGGAACAAGTCTTAAGGCACCAAGAGATTTTTCGTCCTACACTCTTTCTAACCCCGTGGGAGTTGCGCGAACTGAAGCCCTCAAATCCATTAAAAATGACCAATAAAAAAAGCCTACTGACTGCAGTAGGCTTTTTTATTGGGTAAAACATTGAGTGCTTATCCGTGAATTATTTTATAAATGTCTTTGTAGGCAGGTGTATACTTTCTCAAGTAATCTTCGTTTTCTCCATAGAAATATGGTTTTCCAATCTCAATGATTGCTTTTGCTTCGTCCACTTTCTTTTTGTCATTTAAGTAATCAGCATATTCTGTTAGGGCTAGTCTCAAAAACACTTGCTCCATTTCCGTCATTTCATCAAAAGGTTTGATAGGTTTCATTGGTCCACCAAAAATTTCTTCGATTTTTTTGTTCTTCTTTGCCAATTCTTTGTCTGATAATTCTTCTTCTTTCGGCATTTCGTCTCGAGTGGGTGCTAATCTTTCGATTTCTGGCATGATAACCTTCAGCATCCTTTTTCCCTCAGTGGTATTTTTTACTTTTAGTTCCAATACGGCAGCAAGTAAATAAGCTCCCTTGTCGTCTGGGTCCATTTTATGTATTTTAGACATTAACCCTAAGGACTTTTTGGCAGATTTATACGCTTTCGCCTTTCTGTCCTCCAACATGTAGTTTTCTACCTCTTCGGCAACTAACTTTTTAAGCTCTTCAAAGTGAGTAAGGTAATCGTCATAATACTGACCTGCTTTGTCCTTTTTTCTGTATTTCCCAGCGTAGCTTAAGGCATCATTAAACGCCTTTTTGAATTCTTCTACTCCCTCGTTTGTTTGTGAAATCCTCAAACAAGACATGGAGGCATAGACATAGATTTCAGGATTGTCTTTAAATTTAGAATTCGAAGAAAATTTGATCGCATCGTGAGCACAATCCTGGTATTTTTCTTCTCCGTACATGTCTCTCAGTTTTTCGACTATTTTGTCGTCCCTTTGAGCCATCGAATTTCCGATTGTTAATAGCGAGATCCCTAAAAATAATAATGTCTTTTTCATCTTGTTAATTTTAATAGTAATTTTGCATCTGAGAATCCAATAATAATGCCAAAAAAGGACTTCCTCAATTGCGAGGTCAATAATAACAAATTTATAACAAATGAAGTGGTTATCCAATAGAATATCTTTTCATCGTCATAGTGAATATACAACTATTCTTATATCTACCAAAGTAGAAAAGTGGAAAGAAGGAGTCTTATTGGCTTGGATGGTTTTGTGGTCTTTGGTGGGAACAGCTATTATGGGCATCGCGTTTTCACAGGACTATTTGCGACATATTGCTGGAGAGACTCCGGTAAGTCAGCTACAGCTTTTTCTGCTCTTGTTTCTTGTTTTTTGGGGTTACTATTTGTACAAAATTGTGAAAGTCTTTCTTTGGAGAACAAAAGGAGTAGAATATTTAAAACTGGACAGAGAGTCGTTAGTGATAAAAAGAGGGTTCGGAAAACTTGGAAAGGCACAGTGCTATCGATTGTCAAACATGGGGTCAATCGAAATTTTGGAATGTTCGTCTCATTCTTATTCTTGGGTAATGCAAAGCGCATTTTGGGACATAGGAAATGAAAGGTTAGAATTCGATTACTTAGGAAAAAAAATAATTTTTGGTGTCCAGTTAGAGGAGGACGAATCCATGAAGCTTCGTAAATTTTTGCGGACCGAAATTGGAAACATGGAAAGGGGAAAAAAATCTCGAAAAAACTAAATTGTTAAGGATTTGTAAACGTCTTACTTCCCAATTAATCATGAAGTATCTACATATCAAATGTTGCATTTTAGGCTATTCTCTGTTAATCTGTTGTTAAGTCCTTTGCAGAGAAATATAATTTTTATTAGGTTTGGAATGATTATTTAAATTACGACAATTACAAATAAATACATAAACAAAATACATATGAAAAATTTATCATTATCACTAGGCTTATTTTTAGCAGCAGCGTTCTCTATGAACTTTGTATCCACTGCTAATTCTGAAGATACTGCTTTGGCAGGCGCTGAAATTGCTCTTGACAAGGATGTACATGATTACGGTACAATTGCTAAAGGATCTGATGGTAGCTGTTATTTTACAATCACAAACAATGGAGATGCTCCCTTGACTATTACCAGAGCAAAAGGAAGTTGCGGATGTACTGTGCCAGACTGGCCAAGAGAACCAATTGCTCCAGGAAAATCAGCTAAAATGAAAGTAACTTACGATACGAATAGACCTGGACCAATCAACAAGTCTGTGACGATCACTTCTAACGCAACTAATGCGCCAACAAAAATCGTTAGAATAAAAGGAAACGTAACCGCAACACCAGCGAACTAAATCGGTGGAAGATTAAATTTTATCCAAATGAAAAGAATTATACTATACATAAGTTTGGCAGTCGCATCAATGGGATTGACTTCGGTAAGTTTTGGGCAAGCCGCTGAGTTTGTTCAAGGAGCTAAATTATCTCTTGATAAAGAAGTACATGATTACGGAAAAATCAAAAAGGGTGCTGATGGAAGCTGTTATTTTACTATAACAAATACAGGATCAGAGCCTCTTACGATTACAAACGCGCAAGGAAGCTGTGGTTGTACTGTGCCGAGTTGGCCCAAAGAACCAATTATTCCTGGCGAATCTGCAAAAATGAAAGTTACTTATGCAACGAACAGAGTAGGACCGATAAACAAGTCGGTAACCATTACCTCTAATTCAGTCGATGGGAAAGTAAAGACGGTGAAAATCAAGGGAGAGGTTTTGAAACCTGCCCCAGAAGATGGAGCTCCCGTTTTGAACAAAAAAAGCCCGATGTTGAATTAAGTCTTAATTGTTTTAACACACAAAAAAAACCGTTCTGGAACTTAGAACGGTTTTTTTTATGTACTATTATTTCAATTAGGTTTACATCGCAGTCAATGTAAAAGTGTAAGATTCCATAATGAGGTTACACAAAAGTTTTTTACAAGCTGTATCTACTTTCTCTTTTGCTTCTTCTTCTGTTCCCGCCTCTATCAGTAGTGTAATGTGTTTTCCGATACGTACATTAGAGATTTCATTTAATCCTAAGTTCCCCATACTCTGGGTTACGGCTTTTCCTTGTGGGTCCAAAATCGCCTCAAGAGGCATAATGTCAATTTCTGCTTTAAAATTCATGTTTAGGTGGTTTTTCTTTTCTTTTCTTGTAATGGTAATGTAACGACAAAAGTATATACAAAAGGATAATAAATGGAATGACAGCCAATATATTTGTAAACAACCCAAAGAGAATTGTTAAAATAAAAGCGCCAATTAGAAGAATAATTCGATACACATTGTCTCCTTCTAGTTTCAAGTTTTTCAGCTTAAGTGAAAACATGCGTAAATCTGCAATCATCAATAGCGACATAGTTACTATCAAAAATAAAAGAACGAAGGACATCGAATGTGAGTGATTCATTTTTAGTATATAGAACATTCCTATCCAAAACAGAGCGTTTGCTGGTGTTGCAAGACCTTTAAAGTAGGTTGTTTGTTCCTCGTCAACATTGAATTTAGCCAGTCTTAACGCTGAAAATGCAGGAAGTAAGATAAAAAAGTAAGGGAGTATCGATTGTTCTGAAAAAAACTCGAGGTAAGAGGCGTAAACTAAAAAACCTGGTGCTACCCCAAATGTCACCATGTCGGCCAATGAATCTAATTGAGCCCCAATTTTCGATTGAACACGCAAGAGTCTGGCAGCAAATCCATCAAGAAAATCAAGAAGTGTGGCAATTCCTATAAGAGTAATCCCTATTTCAATTGCACTGTAAGTTGGGTTTATGAGACTGTTTACACTTTGTTGAGCAGAATTAGTAGATTGGATAAAAAACAAAATGGCAAAAACACCACAGACCAAATTGAGTAGTGTTATAAAATTAGGAAGGTGTTTTTTTACATTCATACGGCAAAGATAGAAATCAATTGATAATAATCAATTATCTGTTATCCATTGTCAATTATCTTAATAAACACGATATTTGTTTCCAAACCACATCAAAATGACAAAAAAAGCAATTCTTGTAATCCTCGATGGTTGGGGACACGGAAAGAAGGATAGCTCGAACGCTATTCATCTTGCCAACACACCTTTTGTGGATAGTTTGTATCGAAATTATCCAAACACGGAACTAGTAACATACGGAGAGGAAGTTGGATTGCCCGAGGGTCAAATGGGTAATTCTGAGGTTGGTCATTTGAATATTGGAGCGGGGAGAGTGGTTTATCAGGATTTTGCGCGAATTAATAAAGCGGTAAAGGACGATTCAATTCTAAAAGAAGAAACCTTGATAAAAGCTTTTGAATATGCACGAAATGAAAACAAAGCAGTTCATTTTATGGGGTTAGTTTCTCCTGGAGGCATTCACTCCCATGAGCAACATCTTTATAAATTGTGCGAAATGGCGGAAAAAATGGGTGTTTCGGAAAGTTTTATTCATGCCTTTACGGATGGGAGGGACTGCGATCCTAAAAGTGGATTGACTTCTATTATTGAATTGGAAAAAAGAGTGAAAGGGACTTCCACACAAATTGCCTCTTTGATAGGTAGATATTATGCCATGGACAGAGATCATCGATGGGAGCGTATACGATTAGCCTATGAATTATGGACCAAAGGCGAGGGTGAACAGACAAGTAGTCTACAAGAATCTTTGAGGAACTCTTATGACAAAGGTTTAACTGATGAGTTTATTAAACCTATCGTAAAAACTACGAAGGAAGGGATGCCAATTGCCCTGATTTCCGAGGGAGATGTAGTTATTTGTTTTAATTTCAGGACGGATAGATGCAGGCAATTAACTGAGGTGCTAAGCCAATCAGACAAACCGGAATTTGGTATGTCCAAGTTAAAGCTTCATTATGTCACAATGACTGAATACGACAAGAAGTTTAAGAATGTTCATGTTGTGTACACCAAAGACAACTTGAAAATGACAATGGGAGAGACCATTTCTCGTGCGGGGTTAACCCAAATTAGAATAGCAGAAACGGAGAAGTATCCTCATGTTACTTTTTTCTTTTCTGGAGGTAGAGAAGAAGAGTTTTCTGGTGAATCGCGTATTTTGGTGAATTCGCCCAAAGTGGCAACTTACGATTTGCAGCCTGAAATGAGTGCACTCAGGGTGACCCAGAAGATTCTCAAAGAAATTGAAAATCAATCGGCTGATTTCATTTGTCTCAATTATGCAAATACGGATATGGTTGGTCACACGGGTATTCAAAGTGCGGTGATAAAAGCAGTAGAAACTGCCGATAGTTGCCTGAGTAAAGTAGTAGAAACTGGACTAAAAAACGGGTATAGTTTTGTGATAATAGCAGATCACGGGAATGCAGAATTAAATATAAATCCTGACGGAAGTCCTAATACAGCGCACACCTTAAATCCGGTTCCGTGTTTTGTGATTGCTGAGAATGTCACAGAAATTAAAACAGGAAAGTTAGGGGATATTGCTCCAACCTTATTACATTTAATGAATGTTAATCAGCCAAAGGAAATGACGGGAGTTTGTTTGGTAGAGAAATAGGAAAAATGAGAATAGCAATTTACGGTAGAGAGTTTTCAGATGATTTTATTCCATATTTTCAGCTATTGATTGATGAGCTGGATAGAAATAATGTGGATTATTTTATCTATTCTAAATTTCACAAAAATGTGGTGAGTAAGGGAATTACTTTTGGTCTGGAAGTAAAGGAATACACGAGAAAAACTTATCCCAAATTGAAATTAGATTTTTTGTTCAGTATCGGGGGAGATGGAACGATACTAGATACCTTAACCAGTATTAAAAAAGGAATACCGGTAGTGGGTGTTAATTCTGGAAGGCTTGGTTTTTTGTCCAATACTGCCAAAACTGAAATAAAGAAAGTGCTTCATCAATTAATGAACAAGGAGTATCGAATAGAGGAGAGGGCCATGTTATCGCTCGAAACAAAATCGAAGCTTTTTGGAAAGTATAATTTTGCTCTGAATGAATTAACCGTGCATAAAAAGGACTCTTCCTCTATGATAACCATTCATGTGTTTGTCAATGGTATATTTCTTAACTCCTATTGGGCAGATGGTCTCATTATAGCTACTCCAACTGGCTCAACGGCTTATTCTTTGAGTTGTGGTGGGCCCATTTTGATGCCTAATTCTAATAATTTTGTGATAACTCCTATCGCGCCTCACAATCTTAATATAAGACCTATGGTTGTGCCAGACGATAGTGTGATTGAATTAAAAGTAGAAGGGAGAGAACAAAAATTTTTAGCCACCTTAGATTCTCGTAGTGAAGAAATTTCTACGGCAAATCATTTGGTTGTGACTAAATCACAATTAAAAATAAATTTGGTTCAGTTTCCAAATCAAGATTTCTTTAAAACCATCCGAAATAAATTGATGTGGGGAATGGATAAGAGGAATTAGTGTTTAACTAGTTTTTTTCGGAAGATGCCACCTTTGTTATCTGTTATAATGATAAGATAAATCCCTTTGGGGTAGTCTGAAATATTGAATTCTGTGGAATAATTTAACTCTGTTTTTTTAGTCATTATTTTACCTTCAATGCTTGTGATTTTCATGTTGAGGGCGCCAAGGTGCAGCGTATTGTCCTTAATCAAATAGAAAGTCCCTGTAGTTGGATTCGGGTAAATATCGAAAGTTTTAGAGAGATTTGTTTCAGAGATAAATGACGGAGGACCAGAAACAATCACTTTCTTTTTTATGGAATCTGCAATTGTGGAATATAACTCAACTCCTGTGAAGCCATCGTTGGCGGTAAAAAATAGGGTTGTGTCTATTAATGTAAGTTGCAAAGGAATGGAGCCGCCACCATTCGTATCAACATCCAGCCTTATTGTACCCGTGTCTGTTCCATTGCTTTGCCAAAGCTCGGTGGAAGAACCTCCTCCTCTCGAGATAGCATCAAAAAATAAGTTTCCGTTGCCATCGAATAAGAATTTGGAGTTATTCAAAAAGCCGTCTCCAGTCCCTGGATTTAAGTCCTTTACCAAATAAGTTCCTGTGTCTGTTCCATCTGACCGCCATAATTCTAGTCCATGAATTGTTTCTTGCCCATTAAAGTAGAGAATAGAATCAATGACTAACCCCTTGAAATGATTTGCAGGCAATCCATGTGCATTTCCTGGATTGATATCTTTTAGTAAGACAGTACTAGCAGGAGTTCCTTTTGTTTTCCAGAGTTCTCGTCCATAATTAATAGGGGATGTGTTGTCTTGGTTAAATATGAGGGTATTGGAATCTAGCGCAATCATAAAATCATTCCGCGATAAATCAATTATTTTAATAGTTCCAGTGTTTGTTCCATCGGATTTCCAAAGTGCTGTTTTTCCATTAATAAATACATGGAAATATAGATTTTTTCCGACACAGATAGGCGAGGATATGTTCGAGCTCCCGTCTCCCGCTTTTATGTCTTTTACAAGTGTCGTTCCCAATGAGGTGCCGTCTGTTTTCCAAAGCTCATTTCCAGATACCCCATCATTCCCGATAAAGAATAATTCACCATTTATCAAATTAAAAAATGGCGAATCTGGCCACGGTGTTCCGTCATTCATTCCAGAGTTAATATCTTTCAGAATAACTGTGCCGGCAGCAGTCCCGTCAGTTTTCCACACTTCTTGGCCAGTTACTCCATCATTGGCCACAAAATATACTTCATTGTTATAGTATTTGAAAGTTGAAAAGTGAATTGAGTTCCCACCACTACTAAATGTTTTTAGTTTTACTGTGGATGCAACTGTTCCGTTACTTTTCCACAAACTTAAATGACCTGATGAAAAGTCTTGAGTGACGAATAATAGCGAGTTATCCAAAGGGAATAGGCTGTTGTTCTGAATGGTTCCAATATCAGGAAAGGTGATTAATGTATCTGTTCCCGTTGCATTTCCATTGCTAACCCAAAGCTCTGTTCCCGTCCTACAAGTGAAAAATAACTGTGAAATGGTTGTTGTAAAATCTCTTAAATTATCAGTGCCTAAAACTCCTGGCGTAAGGTCTTTAACCTGAACTGTCCCAGAAGTAGTTCCGTCAGTTTTCCATAACTCAAAACCATGGGTTCCGTTATCTGCTGAAAAATAAAGGATTCCATTCAAAGGAGCGAGGTTTTGTGGATAGCTAGACGTTGCGAAACTGGGATGGATATTCTTTACTAGTGAGGGTGACTGCGTAAGGGCCCACTTACTTGTAAGGAAAAGAAAAACAATTAGTTTCGAGAAGTTATTCATTCTATTATAATTTGAGAGTTTCTATTTTACTAAAACAAATACTTTCGTCTTTTGCAAGTCAGATATTTCGATTCTTGTTCTCGTTTGGTACAGAATTTTATAGCTATAAGTACCTTTGTTGTTTGTAATCTTAATGAGATTATTTAAAAGGGTCCAAGATCCATATAATTCAAATTCACCTTGGTTCGAAATACTGAAATGATTGTAGCTTAGTGTGAAAAATGGCTTCTTAGAATCTTCTATCTTCCATTGTCCAATTAGTTTCATTTCTGCTAAATTCTTTTCTCTTTCACGTGTTATGTATTCGGGCTCTTTTCTTGGAATTTCATACGTTTCTTCTACCACCTCTTCAATCGTTTCCTCTACGATTTCAATTTCTTGGTCAATCTTGGGGTTGTCATAGTATTCGGATACAATTTCTTCTTCATACATTTTTCTTGATTCTTTTTCAGTCCTTTGGTAAGGCGCAATGGAATCTCTTGAAAGCCCTATGAATAAGTTTCGTCCATAGGTGTTTCCAGAAAGAGTCATGCTGTCTTTTGAGGGAAATGATACCTGAAACATCATTTTTTGGCTTCCAAAAACGAGAAGTATAGAGTCTTTTGAAAAGATAGAAAACCTTCCTTCTTGAGTGTCACGAACAGACTTTGCTCGATCTTTGAGCAGAAATGTATTGTTTTGAGTAAACACAAAGGAAGACCCTTTCGCTTTCTTCGATTGGTCTTTTTTGTCTCCGTTTTGTCTTATTTCCCAAGCTTGTCCCACAAACCATGTGTCACAAAGATTTTTCTTCGTGACTTTCTTTGAGGGTGAAGTGGCTGAAAATCCAGAGAGAAAACAACAGGATAGAGCGAAGGCGAAAAGGGATCTTTTGCTTTGAGATAAATTCATACTTTGGTGATTAGTTGAGTTACCAAAGTTAATAAATTAATGTTCGTGACAATGCACTTCGTAGTTTACTCCATTTACATCAATTCCTTCTGCTTCTAATGTTTCTAGGTCCGAGTCACATTTTTCACCTAATTCTACTTCTGCACCGTCTTTGTCATAGTGGCATTCATGGCATTCGGATTTGTTGCAAGAAACTGAAAAGATAGAAAGTCCTGTAAGGATAATGGTGGTGTTGATTATTTTTTTCATGTTAGGTTGTTTTTTGATTTATTTTGAGGTTAAGACTGATATAAAAGTTCCTTCCTGGGTTCTGAATGCCCAGAGGTTTTAATTCTGATAAATGATTGATATAATTCGTGTTAGTAATATTTCTCGCACCTATTTTTAAGTGACCTTTTAGTTTTGCACTTACGATTTTCCAGCTTGCTCCAAGGTCTAATAAACTGTATTGATCAGAGTATATTTCATTCTCGATTACCCTCTGCTGATTTCCAAAAAGAGTCGCTTGAAGTGCAAGTGAAGAAGGGATTAATTTGGACTTAGACTCGATGTCATAGGTAAGTAATCCCATCAGTCTAGGTTGAGGAATTTGAGAGATTGCTTTTCCTTGGCCATCCCCGGCAAATAAATAAGTGTAATGAGTTTCTATGTGTAAATTGTGTAAAAAGTGCGGGTGATAATGCAAGGTCACCTCTCCTCCAAAAAAGTAGGTAAGCTCATTTTGAGCGTAGTTCACTACCGGGTAATTATCGATGAGTGAGTCAGTATAATTGAGGTAAACATAGTGTTGAATAACTGAAACGTAAGGATTGAGTAACAGTCCTATATGTTCGTTGTTAAATTCATAAGATAGGTCTAGTTGGTTGGCAAATTCGGGTTGGAGCGAAAGCGAGCCAATCTCAAACCTTCGTGAAGAGTGATGAACACCATTAGCAAGACTCTCGATCGGATGTGGCGGCCTGTATCCCGAAGAAATATTTATTCTGTAAGCATGTTTGTTTTTTTTGTAGCTCAAACCTGCCGAGTAAGTTAAACTTTGATAATTAAGGGTGAGTCCAGGATCTTTTATCGAAGGTGAGGCTATTTCAAACTCATTTCTGTCGGCTCGAATTCCAATTTGAGTTTCCAGCTGTTGATTCCATTTTGAATGAATCATTCCAAACACTCCAGTAGAATTTGAGTGCAAGTCCTGAAGTAAAATCTCTTCCGCTTTTTCATTATTCTTGTTGGTCTGAATGTTTCCTTGTGCTCCTATCAATATCTTGTGTTTTTTCCAAGAGGTAATGCTCCATAGTCCGTTGAACGAAAAAGTATTGAGTTTCATTGCAATTCCAGGAATAGTCACTTTTTCATCAAATTCTTCTAGGTTGTTAGAAACTAATCCTAAGGTGAATTTTAATTCACTTTTATTGAAGTATAATTTATTATCAGTACTCAAAAAGTGAGAGGAATTTACTTGGAGTGGGAGTGTTTTTTTTCTCGAAGCATTAGGTTTGAATAAATCTTCTTTACTCGGTACTGAGTCATGCGTATGTCCCGGTATTCCGAGTTCATTGGAAACGAAGGTGTACCGAATATTACTCACCCAATTTTTCTTATTCATGCCTAGTGCAGCTTTAATACCTTGTCCTTTAAATCTCGAATTAAACACAAAATTTCCATTTGGAACTTGATAATCTGCTTGCGAGGTTTGGTTCCCAAATAAATTGAATCGAATGTTTTTTTTGGCGATTTTCATGTGAAATCCATTTGTAAATCCCATTGAGTTTACCTCGAATTGAGAATTTATTCCAGCCTCAAACATATTAGATTCCGCATATTCTTCTTCGTGTAGGTAAATCACTCCACCCAAAGCATCAGACCCATAGAGGAGAGAGGACGCTCCTTTTATCACTTCTACTTTTTCTATTCCTAGCGCATCTACGCCAATTCCGTGATCACCACCCCATTGTTGATTTTCTATTTTAAGTCCGTTGAGGTAGGTACTTACTCTCATGCCGCTCATTCCACGTATTACTGGTTTGTTGATTCCATTTCCAGTAGAATTGCTGTAAACTCCAGAAATATTTCCTAAGGATTGACCGAGAGTAGTTGTATTGATAGTTGTGAGTTCTTCCAGAGTTTTGGACTCTACATTAGTGATGGAGTAGTTTTGAAGAATTCCCGTTGTGGTGGATATTTCCATCTCTTGTAATTCAATGTGAGAAGGAGAAAGAACTAGTACAATCTGGTTGGTGTCATTTTGTGAAATAGAACTAATTGCACTGGTGTAACCCACTGCCGATACTTTGATATGCATGGTTTGTGGGAGCGAAAAGTCTAAGAGAAACCTTCCTTGGCTGTTGCAAGAAACGCCTGTATTTAGGTCTACAATCCAAATAGAGGCAAACGGTACGGGTAAGCCATTATCTTTGTCTATTACTATTCCTTGGTATTCTTGAGAATAGAGTTTGGCGAAACTGATGATTATTAAAATAAGTAAGATAAAATAAAACTTCATATATTTGCAACTGTGATGCAAATATAAGGAGTTAACAAATTATTTGTAACAATGTTGCAAATATTTTTCTCAGGAACATGAAATCAATCTTAAAAAGAAAAAATATCAGTCAGACTCCTTTTAGGAAGTCGGTATTGGAAATTATCAGTTATTCTTCTTCAGCTGTCTCCATTTCGGATATAGAAAATAGGCTGGGGGAGTATAATCGGGTTACCTTATATCGCACAATTAAAACGTTTCTGGAAACGGGTATTATTCATTCAATTTCCATTGCAGGCGAGGATTTGCGGTATGCCATGTGCGAGGATACTTGTCAGCCGGACAATCATATTCACAATCATCTTCATCTTCAATGCACCCAATGTAATTCGGTTTACTGCGTTGATTTACCGGCAGATTCTTTTATCAACAAGAGCAATCATCTTATCGATTCTTTTGAGGTTCATGCCAAGGGAGTGTGTGAAGACTGTCAGTAGAGTCGATTACTTTTCGTCATTGTATTTTGAAGGGCATTTGGCCTGGTGTTCCGTGGCAAAGAATGCGTTTTTTTCGCTATCGGCAGTTCCTGTGATAACTACTTGATCCGACCTATCAAAATGTTCTTGTACCGTTTCGTTGAGATACACTTTACATTCTTTTCCGTTTTGGTCAATCATATTGAAAATAACCAAGTTGGCCTGAGGAGTTTCTACTGGAATATCTTTGTTGAGAGTGCCAATTACCTTAAAGGTTTTGCCTTCTTCTGCAAACGCTTGCGTAAAGTTACCATAGCGACTTGCCTGCGAGGAGTAGCTAAATATAATTCCTATTGTTACAGCTACAACAATTATTAGTGCAATTTCGACTTTTCTCATGATGCAAATTTTACTTAAAGTTACCTATTTTATTTTTTCGTTTCTTTTTCTATTTCGGAAATTTTTCTATCCAATTTTATCAAATAAAAAATTAAACCGATAAATATTATAAGAACGATGGCAACCACCACGTTTATTTTTCCCGATTCGTGAAAAGTTTGTTCCACCAAATTACCTTTGGCTAGGCTCGCGTTGTAAAAAAAAGCAATAAATGCTAAGAGTAAAAAAACGATTTTTTTATTCATCTTCTAGGTTGTTTTCAAGGGTTGAAATTCTTTTTTTGAGTGAGAGCATCCAAATTCCGAGGAGTATCCAACCCACAACAGCAGGATAGAATACTTTCCTTAAGGTGCTGTCAAGATCATACTTTGCAAAGGCAGGATTCCCTCCATTGCCAGGATGTAATGAATCTGTAATTCGAGGTAAAATCATAATAAATACCAGCATTAATACAAAGGCGAAAATGTTATAGACGGCACTTACTTTTGCTTTTTGATTGGTTTCTTGCAGGGAGTTTCTCAAAATTCTGTAAGCCAAATAAATTAAGGTGGTAATGGCGGCTCCATTGAGTTTTACATCATTTACCCACCACCCCGATGTGGTAAATAAATCTGTGTGCTCGCTCCAGGTGAATTTTGCCCAAATAGAACCAGTAACTATCCCTAAGGCGGCAAATAATAATCCAATGTTTACGGCCTCTCTGGCAATTCTATCATAACGCAAGTCAAATGTATAGAGGTATTTAATCGAATACCAAAAGGAAATTGAAAGAATCACCATCATTGTAAACCACATCGGTACATGAAACATGAGGTTTCTTATGGTTTCGTTTAGTTGTAGTCTATTTGGAATATCCAAAGGAATTGAACTAGCAAGTGCAGGGGACGAACATTGTACTTCATTGGCGGGAGCCTCAATAATAGAGAAAGCTTTTATCAATTCTGGAGAGAAACAAGAAAAACGAGTAGTATGAAGTCGAAGATGAAGTACTTTGGAAGGAAGTGAATCAGGTAAAGTAAAACTAGCTTCTATTTGATTTTTATTCAAGACAGAAATAGCTGTTCCACAAAGAAGGGTTTGCTTGTCATATTCGATTGAAACATGAATAGGTTCATCTTCCAAAAATCCGGTATTGTAGCCTGTTAATATTACCTTGTTTTCTCCAATTTCAAGAGAGTTAGGAGTAGCCGACTTGATGGAAGGAGAAAGAGGAACCAAAAACGAAAAACCAAAGGTGTACACCAATAGGATTACTGATAAAGCCTTCCACCAATGTTTTTTAACTGTTTTCATGGTAAAAAAAATCTGTTATTCTCGCCAAAGGTAAGGAAATAATAAAAAAGAAAGTATGATTATTAGCAGGTTAATCAACGATAAAAAAACGATGAAATGACCAGCCATTTCGGTGTTGCCTCCATTGATGGCTAGGTTGGAAAACTGGATAGATAACAAAATGGAAGGGATGAGAATCGGAAAGGCAAGGATGGAGAGAATACCAATGTTATTGTTTGTTTTAGAGGCGATCGCACTGACCATAGTCAAAGTTGAGGAAAGGCTGGTGCTTCCTAGTATCACAGCAAGAAAAAACAACCAGTAGTTCATGTTTGTCAATCCGTCTGACTGAATAAAAATAGAAAACACAACAAAGCTCAAAATAACCAATAAAATGGAGAGGACCAAGTTATACAGAATTTTACTTGCGATAAGTACTCTGGGGTTTATTAAGGTATAGAGAAATAATTGTTTGTCAGAATTTTCGTTAAGAAAAGATTTGGATATGGCATTGGTTAAAGAGAATAGAATGATTATCCAAAAAAGAGCATTCCAAATACTCGTTTCTGAGATGGAGGTAAAGGAGAGTGAACATACAAAAATGGTTGAAACGATGTAGAGCACTATAGAGCTTATGAAATGCTTTTGTTTCATTTCTAGTGTCAATTCATGCTTTAGTAGGTTCACTAATTGTTTGGTAAACATTTCAATTCGTTTGTGACAAAGTTAGGTAGAATTCTTTTCGATTCCAATCACAGAGGAGAGATTGAACTGATGGGTACAGAATCTTAGAGAAGGAAGAAAATAATAAAAAGAGCTCCCAGTTGCGCCTCAGAGTATAGTGAGAGTACACAGAATAAATGAAGCAATCTTTTAAGAGTCATTAACCTAAAAGAGCTCTTTAATTATTTTTTTTCTCTCCAACAATAATTTGAAACGAGTAAAATGATCTCGGATTATCCAAAAGTAAATGCCGAATATCAACTCATGGCCGACAAAGAAATCATCCGACAACGTGACCCTATTGATAAACGATATATGTTTTAACAGGCGAAAAAGTAAAGGTGTAGTTATGTTAAAGATTGTAGTCACTTTTCACCTCGCCATAGAATGCTTGAGCGAATACCCAGCAATTACCCCAAACCCAAGCGTGAGCATGACGAATAGGGGAAGCATGCCGTAATCGTTCCACACAAAGCACAGATATACGCCTAAGGCAAAATAGAGAGCACAAATTCCCTCCAACAATGTCACCCAGTTTACTTTTATTTTGCTGTAGCTTTTTCCTTTCCAATTTCCCGTTTTGTCGGTCAAAGAAAATTTTGGGGTTCTTACAAAAGGGGATTTTTTACCTGCATATCCTTCGAGTACCGCCAAAGAATTATGGAGCGAAAGCCCCATCGAAAAGCTTAAAAATAAAGGGAAATAATACAAGAAATGCACGAATGCAATTCCTTTATTGGTGTAACTCTTGGCAAAAGAGGTAAAGTAAAGAACGCCAATTACCGCAAAACTGAATAGAGAGATAGTGGCTAATTTGAAAAATGATTGTAACTCAGCATGAGATTGTTTCAATATAAACAAAGGAAGACTAAGCATTGCAATACTAAAAATAGCAATGAATAAAAAGCTATTCATTAGGTGAAAAATTGCGTTAATTTTTGTCCAAAATGAGTAGTTTTTATGTTTGACAACTTTTCCTAAGTTTTTTACGGTACATTCTGCGGCTCCTTTTGTCCATCTAAACTGTTGGGCTTTTAGGGCATTCATTTCTGCAGGTAGTTCAGCGGGAGCGCCAATCTCCTCTTTGAAAATAAATTTCCAACCTTTGAGCTGGGCGCGATAACTCAAATCTAGGTCTTCGGTAAGCGTATCGGCTTTCCAGCCTCCACCGTCAATGACGGCTTGTTTCCGCCAAACGCCTGCTGTTCCGTTAAAATTAATAAAGTGTCCAGCAAAATTTCGTCCACCTTGTTCTACACTAAAGTGGGCATCCAAGGCAAAAGCTTGCAAACGTGTAAGAAGCGAATATTCTTTATTGATGTGTTCCCACCTAGTTTGGACTACTCCAATCTGTTCGTCTTGAAAGTAGGGGATTGTATCTAGCAAAAAATTGGGAGTCGGCACAAAATCGGAATCAAATATCGCAATATATTCTCCTTTGCATGTGTTCATACCAAAGTCTAAAGCTCCCGCTTTGAATCCTTTTCGTTCGGGACGAATGACTTGAGAAATATCAAGTCCTGAGGCTCTTAATTCTTTTACTTTTCGGGCAATTATTTGCACAGTTTCGTCAGTGGAGTCATCCAGCACTTGTATTTCTAGCTTAGCTGTGGGATAATTGAAATTGGCCACTGCCTCTATCAGTCTTTCTATCACATACATTTCGTTGTACACAGGGAGTTGGACAGTTACTTGAGGAAAGTAGGGCTGCCGAGCATAGTGGGAAATCTCTTCCGATACCTTTTTTCGATTTCGCAGGTAAGAAATAACCAATCCGAGTTGTACAATACTATAAAAAACAACAAAGAGTGAAAAGATGCTATAAATCAAAATTAGGGCGAAGCTCATGGTTATTTGTATTTAAATATCGTGGTGATTATTTTGTAGCCAGCTAAAATACTTCCTTTTATGGTTCCAGAGATTTTTGATTGACCTATTCGTTTTCGATAGCTAACATCTACCTGCTGTACATTGAATTTTTCTTTGAGTGCTTTTACTTGCATTTCTACGGTCCAGCCATAGGTTTGGTCTACCATTCCTAATTGAATGAGTTTCTCAAATTTAATAGCACGAAACGGTCCCAAATCTCTGTATCGATAGCCATACATGAGTTTCATTAAATTACAAGCCAGCCAATTTCCAAAAATTTGCGGAATGGTCATAGAGCCATTTTCTCTTTTTTCTTTTACACGGCTGCCAATAACCATGTCTGCTCCTTTCCAGATTTTGTTCAGTAACAAATTCATCTCTTCCGGAAAATCAGAGTAATCAGCATCCAGGAAAACAAGCACATCGGCTTTTGCTTCCTTGTTTTTTACATAGTCAATTCCTTTCAAACAGGCATTTCCATATCCTTGAACAGGTTGCTTAAGTACGGTGGCACCCGCATTTTTGGCATTTATGCTGGTTTCATCACTCGAATTGTTGTCAACCACAATGATTTCTCTCACCAAGTCTTTAGGGATATCTCTGATTACAGAGCCTATTGAGTTTTGTTCGTTAAAAGCGGGAATAATTACATCAACTTGCATAGAGGAATAAACGAGAGTTTAAATGATACATACAAAAATGCACAAAAAAAAACGGTAACCCATTGGATTACCGTTGTTATATGAATTATTTTTTCAAATTTTACAATCCTGCAAAACCAGCAGTCTCAAAATATTTGATGAATTCTCTGTCTTTTTTTGCTTTTGCTCTTAGAGAACTATCTTTTGCAATAGCAGAGGTTAAGTTAGCTACCACGTCTGCTTCGTTTCCTTTTCTGGCAGCAATAATTGCTTTTAGGTACATTCCTCTTGCTGTACTCGCATCCGAAGAGTTGTTCAAGGTAGAAGTAGCAGAGGTATAATCTTTATTCAATACTTGAGCCAATGCTTTGTTAAAGGTACTTTCGTTCCCCATGTTTGAGATGGCATTGCTGTATTCTCCTTTTTTGATATTGATCAATCCTTTGTTGTATGAAGCAATTTCTCCTGTAGCCGATGCATTGTTAAATAATTCCATCGCCTCTGAAATTTCTCCCGCTTGTCTTTTTACAACCCCCATGTTGTTACTTGTTACAGCATTTTTTTCAGAGTTAAAGGCTTTTGTAAACAAGTTGTTTGCTTCTGTGATGTTCCCTTTTTTGTATAAGATAACTCCAGCATTGGTATGTCCTCTCCAGTCACTAGCGTCTTTTTTAATTACTTCTCTGTAGATAGCTAATTTTGTGTCTTCATCACTTATCAAAGTGTTTGCTGTAAACAACATTTCTTCCACATTCAATGATTGAGGATTGTTTGCCACAGCAGCTTTTAGTTCTTCATCTGTCAATCCATTTTCCGTGTAGTTCACAATCATTTGTGATCTTCTTAATTGCGGAAAGATGTCTTTTTCTAAAAATTTGTAAGTTGTCGAAAGAGCTTTAATTTCTTGCTCTCTTTTTGCTGCATCGTTTTCCATTTCTGCTACAGCAATGATGATGTTTTTGTCTTCGTGATTGCTTTTTGAAATCAATTCTTTCAAACCATCCCAATCTTCTCCTTTTGGTGATTTGATTAGTTGCTCTGCGGTCAAGTTTAGTTTGTACTGTTTGTTTGTTTTCATCAAGAATGCTCTAGCAGATTCTGCTCTGTCAGCAGCTAGGTTAGAGTTCTTTTCAGTTTCACCTTCTGGAGATGCGTATGATACAATCTCAATGTTGTTTACAATTAACTTTACGTTTTCGTTAGCCGCTGAGATAAAATCTTTCATCGCGATGATGTCTGCATCTTTCTTTTCGCTGTATTTTACTACAGATCTTCCTTTATCATAATTGATAACGGCTTTGGTAGTTTTTTCAAAAGATCTTACCAATTTGTCTTCACCCATAGCAACTTTGTCGTCATTTTGCAACCAAAGTGGAGTTACAACAGTGGCATCAGAAATAGATTCAGTTCGGTCGTTTAGCTTTTCTTTGTCTCCTTTTGTAGCCACATATTTCACAACTAATTTTGCGTTTTCGAAGGCTGGATTGTAATCTCTAGTGCTTGAGTAAGAAAAACTATGTCCACCTTTTGCAACAGTCTCACCATTTCCAGCAGCTTTTTCTCCCTTAAATGATTTAGGTTCAAATTCTAATTCTTCTCCAGCTTCGTTTACCAAAGTAGGGGTTAAGGTCACAAAGGCTTTCTTGTTCAATCCTTTTTCGATGAATTTTCCGTCAATATTTACGGTCATTTTATCACCGTGCATCTCTATGGGATTAGGATTTACTTCGTATTCCAAATCTTTCAGTACACTACAACTAGCAAGAATGGCTGAAGTGATAAGGGTAGCAACTGCTACGTATAAGTTTTTTGTTTTCATTGTATTAGTTAGGTTATGTTTAATAAATCTGACACAAATTTACTAATTGTTTGGCACTCTGAATAAGGATAGTCCACTTATTTTTATGTTAAAAAATAATTTCGGTAGTTTTTCTTTCGTTGTAATTGAGTATTGTTTCCTTTACCAAGGCGTAGTCTTCGGGCTTTTCTACAAAATCTAACTCCGAAACATCCAAGATTAGCACACTTTCGTTTCTTTTACTTTTTAGGTATTCCAAATACGATTGATGTATGCTTTCAAGGTAACGAGCGGTGAGATCTTGCTCAATTTTTCTCCCTCTTTTTTTTATGTTTTTGAGAAGTCGATTCGAATTCACGGATAAATAAACGAGCAAATCAGGTTTGGTAATTTTGTCAAAAAGTACGGAGTAATAACTATCAAAGAGGTTTTTTTCAATTTTTGATAAATTATTTCGAGAAAATACAAGGCTTTTTTCGATAAAATAATCGGCAACTGTTGGTTTCTTATCGTTTGTGGGAGATTGTAGCTGGTGAAATCTGTCAATTAAGAACTGCAATTCGACTCCCAGTGGATTTACCTTCTGGTCTTCCAAAAAGTCCGACAAAAAAGGGTTTTCTTCAAATTCTTCTAAAATTAAGTTCGCGTCAAATTCACTTGAAATCATTTTACTTAATGAAGTCTTTCCGGAGCCGATGTTTCCTTCAATTACGGTGAATTGTTTGAGCATTATGTAGTTGTTTTGTAAAGTGATACGGTTAAGTTGTCTTGGGTAGACAAAAGTAATTCTTTCAATGTTTTTTTTAAGGTTGGATGAATAAAATTTGGTAAAATTTCTTTCAAGGGCACGAGGATAAAGTTCCGTTCATGCATAAATTTATGAGGAACAACGAGATTTTCGGTCATCACTTCTTGCGTTCCATAACATAAAATGTCAATATCTAGGGTTCTGTTCGAGTATTGGCCTTGACTCGATTTTGATTTTCGTCCGTTCATTTTTTCTACCGCTTGAGTAAATTCCAAGATTGACTCAATTTCCTCCTCAGTATGAAACGTAACAAGTTGATTTAGAAAAGGAGTGGTGGAAGCTTGGAATCCCCACGGTTGGGTTTCGTAGATAGAAGAAAGCAAAACAGGATTTCCAAATCTCGTGGACAGCATTTGCAAAGAATCTCGAAAGCATTTCTCCGTGTTTTGTTCATTCCCTCCAAGCGATAAGAGTAATTCTTGTGGATGTCCATTCATAATAAATCCATACCTTTTGTGTAATTAATTCCAAAATTAACGAATTGAATCTTACTTTTGAGGGAATCAAACAAATTTAAGCAATGAAGCAGTTTTTTAAATATTTTTTAGCCTCTGGATTGGCTTACCTCGTTTTTGGATTAATTTTATTTTTCTTGGTAATCGGAATCAGTTCCACCTTATTTCCTAGTCCAGAACCTATTACGGTTAAGAACAATTCAGTCTTACATCTAAAATTCGATACACCTATAAGCGAAACAAGTTATTTTGAATTGGAGCCGGCCTCCTTCAAAGCAGTGAATGTATTGGGGCTGAATGATGTAGTGAGGTCCATTGATTATGCTAGGGAAGATGATAAAATTAAAGGGATTTATCTCGAGCCATCGTTTATGTCTATCGGGCTGGGAGCTCTCGAGGAAATTCATGATGCATTGGAAAGGTTTAAAGAGTCAGGAAAATTCATCGTAGCCTACTCCGAAGCTTATTCGCAAGCGGGTTATTATTTAGCCTCCGTGGCGGATGAGATTTATGTGTACCCTACAGGCGCTTTGCAATGGAGTGGATTATCCAGTGAAAAAATGTTTTTCAAGCAGATGCTCGATAAATTGGGAGTAGAAATGCAAATTATTCGCGGAAGTAACAATAAATTTAAAAGTGCAGTAGAGCCTTTTTTTCTTGAAAAAATGAGTGATGCCAACCGAGAACAAACCGAAAAATATTTGTACTCCTTCTGGAATCATTGGATTACCGAAATTAGTATGGCAAGAGGTATTTCTGAGGAAGAATTAAATTCTTTGGCAGATAATATGACAATTTCAAGTCCAACACAAGCAGTTGACAATAAACTAGCCACGGCCGTAAAGTATCAAGATGAAGTGGAGGATTTGTTGCGCGAAAAGTTGAGTCTAGAGAAAAAAAGAAAATTAGAAACAGTAGGTCTCATAGACTATGTGGAGTATGCGAAGAATAAATTAGTAGTAAAAAACAGTGGATTAAAAAATATAGCTATTGTCTATGCAAACGGAGAAATAGCAAGCGGAAAAGGAACGGCTGAGATTATTGGTTCTGAAACTACTGTAGCTCACCTGCGAAAGGTAAGAAACAATGATTCAATAAAAGCGTTGGTGCTCAGAGTTAACTCACCCGGAGGAAGTGCATTGGCCTCAGATGTGATATGGAGAGAAATAGAACTTATCAAAAAATCAGGCAAAAAAGTAGTTGTGTCTATGGGAGATTTGGCTGCTTCTGGAGGGTATTACATTTCCTGCAACGCAGACCGAATTTTTGCTCAAGAAAACACTATCACAGGATCTATAGGAGTTTTTGGTGTTGTGCCAAATGCCCAGGAATTTCTGAATGACAAAATTGGGCTTACTTTTGACCGAGCGAAGACAAACGAACACGCAGATATTATGTCCTTAACAAAGCCTCTTTCAGAGGAAGAATATACTGTAATCCAAAAAGAAGTGGATCGAATTTATGATGATTTTATCATGAGAGTAGCTGAGGGAAGAAAGATGACAAAATCAAAAGTAGACAGTATAGGACAGGGAAGAGTTTGGTCGGGAAAAGACGCTCTGGCTATCAATTTAGTAGATGAAATAGGCGGCATTGAGGAGGCAGTTGCTTACGCTGCCGAATTGGCAAATATTTCGGAGCCAAGAGTTATGGATATTCCGAAAAAGAAAAAAGATGCAGCCGAAGAAATATTGAAAGCTCTTGCACAAGAGAATGAAGAAAATGAGCAATTTGTGATGAGCCAGCCCGGTTCATTCAGTAATGAGATCATAGGACAGTTAAGAAAAATCAGCTCATTGAATATTCAAGGGCAAGACAGAATACAAGCTCGTTTGCCTTACTTGATTACGATCAAGTAATTCGAAACACCATTCAAACAAATTAGGGCTTTTTGAATTTCAGGAAGCCTTTTTTATTTTCTTTTCTTTATTCTTCGCAAATCGTACTCTCTGTCTAAATTGGAATTGTTTTCTATCGCATCGCAAAAGTGATTGGCTAGCCAAGGGGCAATCAACACTCCTTTTGTACCTAATCCATTAAACAATCCAAGGCTCGGAAAGTCTGGGTGGAAACCAACAAGAGGTCTTCGATCGCGCACCGTTGGTCTTATCCCTGCTTGGTGGTCTACAATTTCAAATTCGCATTCCAATAAACTTTCGAGCTTTTCGAGGAGTTCATTCTTGCCAGCCTCTGTTGTGTCGTAGGTAAGGTCTTTCCAATTGTACGTGGCGCCCACTCTGAATAATTCATTTCCCAAAGGAAGACAAAAGAAACCTTTGTTCAAGATCTTATCTACTTCCAATCCTGGTACTTTAATCGTAAATAATTCTCCTTTTGTAGGAACCAAGGGTAAATAGTTGAAGTAGGGATTTTGTGTCATTTGAGTTCCCTCGCAAAAAAAGATTTTTTCTGCTGAGATACCTTTGTACGACACTTTGTAGTCCGAAAACACTAATTGATCAAAGTCAAATTTTTCATTCAATATTTGATTTTCTTTGATTAGAAAATCTCTGTATTTAGTCAGCAAGGAAACGGTGTTTACCCATCCGGTTTTGGTAATTTCACCAAACCCAACTTCGTTTTTAACAGGCAAATGATCTACCTTGGCAGATGATTGTGATACTAAGTATTGAGAAAATCCATCTTCTTCCGTTTTGGAAAAAAAATCATTCTGTTGCTCGAGATTTTTAAAAAATCGAAGAATATTAATCGGAAAATCTAATTGAGTACTCAGCAGTTTTTGCATCCTCTCATAAAAAGGTCTTAAATACGGAGAGTATTTATCTACATTCCACCCTTTGGTTACACGCTTAAATACAATTGGATTGTACATTCCAGCCGCTACCAAGGAGGAGTTTTTTTCTTGGTTGTTGTCAATGACTAAAACCTTTTTGCCCCTTTCCAAAAGGTGAAAATGAAGGATTGTTCCTGCCAATCCTTGACCTACTATAATATAATCGTAATGTGATTTGATGTTCCCTATTTTTTTGAGTAAAATTGTAAGATTTTTTAAAGGTAATCAACTAACCTATTAAATAACAAATAAAACTACCATGTCAGAAAAAATAGAAAAAGTAAAATGCTTAATAATTGGTTCAGGACCAGCAGGATATACGGCAGCAATTTATGCGGCAAGAGCCAATATGGCTCCCGTGTTGTACGAAGGTATGCAGCCAGGTGGTCAGTTAACAACGACCAACGAGGTTGAGAATTTTCCGGGTTACCCAGAAGGAGTAACTGGACCCGAAATGATGGTTCAGTTGAGAGCCCAGGCGGAAAGATTTGATACTGATGTACGAAATGGATGGGTTACCAAAGTAGATTTTTCTGGTGAAGTCCACAAAGTATGGATTGGCGAAAATCAAGAAAAAGAAATCCATGCCGATACCGTAATTATTTCAACAGGAGCTTCCGCCAAATATTTGGGATTGCCTTCTGAACAAAAATACCTAGAAATGGGAGGTGGAGTTTCGGCTTGTGCCGTGTGTGATGGGTTCTTTTACAAAGGACAAGAAACGATTATTGTAGGAGCAGGAGATTCTGCGTGCGAAGAAGCTCACTATTTGTCAAAGTTATGTACAAAAGTGACTATGCTCGTGAGAAGAGACGAATTTAGAGCTTCCAAAATAATGGCAGAGAGAGTAAAGAAAACGGCAAACATCGAAATCTTGTACAATACCGAAACTGAGGAAGTATTAGGTGACGGAATGGGTGTTACTGGAGCAAGAGTAAAAAACAATGTAACCGGAGAAGTGAAAGAAATTCCTGCGACAGGATTTTTTGTAGCCATTGGTCACAAACCAAATACCGATATCTTTAAAGGACAAATAAACCTGGACGAAACAGGCTACATTAAGTACGAAAAACCTGGAACATCCTTGACTAATATTCCTGGAGTATTCGTGTCGGGTGATGCTGCTGACAAAACCTACCGACAAGCAATTACTGCTGCCGGAACTGGATGCCAAGCTGCCTTAGATGCCGAAAGATATTTGGCGGCTAAGGAAGGGTAAAAAAGTATCGAGATTTTAGTCCTGAGAATTTAGTTTTAAAATTGATTACTCAGGACTTATTACTAACTACTAAGGACTTTTATAATGGGCAACACCTTCGGAGCCATACTAAAACTAACCACTTTTGGCGAATCTCATGGAGTTGCTATTGGCGGAATATTGGAAGGCGTTCCAGCTGGATTTGAATTGGATTTAGATAAAATTCAATATGAATTGGACAGACGAAAACCTGGTCAATCAGCCATCACCACCCAACGGAAAGAAAGTGATACCGTTCAGTTTCTTTCCGGTATTTTTGAGGGGAAAACCTTAGGAACTCCCATTGGTTTTGTTATTCAAAATCAGGACTGCAAATCAAAAGATTACTCTCATCTGAAAGAAAACTACAGACCCTCTCATGCCGATTTTACTACTCAAGAAAAATACGGTATTCGCGATTATCGCGGAGGAGGAAGAGCCTCAGCCCGAGAGACTGCCTGCCGGGTAGTTGCGGGAGCTATCGCAAAACAAATACTGGAAAATCAAGGAATAAGAATTAATGCCTACGTTTCGGCTGTTGGCAATATTTCTACAGATAAATCTTGGCAAGAGCTAGATTTTTCGAACATTGAAAAGAATAAAGTAAGATGTCCGGATTTGGATAGAGCCAAAGAAATGGAGGATCATATTCTTGAAATAAAAAAGCAGGGAGATACCATTGGTGGAATAGTTACAGGAGTAATTGAAAATTTGCCAACGGGATTAGGTGAACCAGTTTTTGACAAGTTACACGCTCAGCTGGGCAAAGGAATGTTGTCTATCAATGCTGTAAAAGGATTTGAGTATGGCTCCGGTTTTCATTCAGCTACCATGAAAGGGTCGGAACATAACGATGTGTTTGAAAAGACGGATGGGAAGATCACCACTCAATCGAATAATTCGGGCGGTATTCAAGGAGGTATTTCCAACGGTATGCCTGTGGAATTCAAAGTCGCATTTAAACCTGTCGCAACTCTCATGCAAAAACAAAATTCTCTTAACGAAAGAGGCGAAAAAGTAGAATTAGACTTTAAAGGAAGACATGATCCATGTGTGGTTCCGAGAGCTGTTCCTATCGTAGAGGCCATGGCAGCACTCACGGTGTTAGATTTTTTCCAACTTCAACAATCAACTAAACTATGAAAATTGGATTTGACGCCAAGCGTTTTTTTTTGAATCACACTGGTTTAGGGAATTATAGCCGTGACTTGGTAAAGGGAATACTAGAATTGGAAGAAGATAACGAGTATTTTCTGTATACCCCAGAAGGTGAAATTGACCTAAAAACCAGGTTTCTGAAGTCTCACACATCGACTACCATAGTAAAGCCAAGAGGCTTGTACAAAAAGTTCAAAAGCTATTGGCGTTCGGTACGATTAGAAAAAGAATTGATAAGAAATGGTGTGCAGCTATTTCATGGGTTAAGTCATGAAATTCCAAAAAAAAACAAACTCAGTAAGATAAAATATGTAACCACGATACATGATTTAATTTTCTTGCGATATCCCGAGAACTATGGAAGAATTGATAGAGGGATTTATAAAAAAAAGGTGGAATACGCTTGTGCACACTCTGATGTAATTATTGCAATCAGTGAGCAAACGAAAAGGGATTTGATGGAATTTTTGAAAGTTCCCGAAGAGAAAATACAAGTAGTTTATCAATCTTGTGCTACCTCTTTTGGTCACCAATCGGATTACAGGTACAAAGAACTTGTTCGGAAGAAATACAATTTGCCAGAAAACTATATTTTGTATGTGGGAACCATAGAAAAAAGAAAGAATCTTGTTGCTTTGGTAGAAGCAATTGGTAAATCGAATACCCAATTGCCTCTCGTTGCGGTTGGAAAACAAACAGATTACACCAAACAAGTTATCGAAAAAATAAATGAATATGATTTGGGAAGTCAGGTTGCGCTGTTGCAGAATGTGAACTTTCTTGATTTACCGTCTATTTATCAATCGGCAAACTTATTTGTGTATCCCTCTTTTTTTGAGGGGTTCGGTATTCCGGTTTTAGAAGCTTTGTATAGTCAGGTTCCTGTTATTGCAGCAACTGGTAGTTGCCTAGAAGAGGCGGGCGGCCCAAATTCTATTTATGTCGACCCTCAAGATACAGACCAACTTGCTATTGAGATCGACAGAGTAATTGAAGATTCTAAGTTGCAGCTTGAAATGAAACAAAAAGGACTAGAATACGCCAAGAGATTTACCTCCGAAAAACAAGCTGTCGAGGTGATGAATATTTATAAAGAGTTGATTTAATATTTCCCATTCCATTTTTGTACTTTTATGACTGAATAAAAAACAATAAAATGTACCAAAACACCCTGGAGTTTGCCAAGCAAAAAGACGAACAAGACGAATTAAAATCGTATAGAAATCGGTTTCATCATCCAATTATAAACGGAAAACCTACTGTGTATTTCACAGGAAATTCTCTTGGGTTGCAACCAAAAGCCGCAAAGCAATACATCAATGTAGAACTGGAAGACTGGGCGCAATGGGGAGTAGAAGGACATTTTCATGGAAGAAATCCTTGGTTTAGCTACCACGAACTACTTTCCGAAAAAATGGCAAAAGTAGTAGGAGCAAAACCACTAGAAACGGTGGTGATGGGAAGTTTGAGCACAAATGTCCATTTATTGATGGTTTCTTTTTATCGCCCCGAAGGAAAAAGAACAAAAATCATTTGCGAAGCAAAAGCATTTCCAAGCGATCAGTATATTTTGGAAACTCACGTAAGTCATCATAATCTAAATCCCGATTCCGAAATCATTGAAATTTCACCAAGAAAAGGCGAAGAATTAATAAACGAAGAAGATATCCTGAAAGCCATCGAAGAAACGGGAGAGGAATTGGCGTTGGTAATGATTGGAGGAGTGAATTACTACACGGGACAATTATTCGATATGAAAACCATTGCGGAGGCTGGTCACAAAGTAGGAGCAAAGGTAGGATTTGATTTAGCACATGCCGCGGGAAATATCAATCTTCATCTCCACGATTGGAATGTAGATTTTGCAGCTTGGTGTACCTACAAATATTTAAACTCAGGACCGGGTGGAGTTTCGGGAATTTTTATTCACGAATGTCATGCGACCAACAAAGGGTTGGTTCGTTTTGGTGGTTGGTGGGGACAAGACAAAGAAACCCGATTTTTGATGGAAAAAGGATTTGACCCAATCCCCACTGCCGAAGGTTGGCAACACAGTAATGCGCCAGTGATGCTAATGGCTCCACTCAATGCAAGTTTGGATTTGTTTGAAGAAGCCGGAATGGAGGCAATTGGAAAGAAAAGAGACGATTTGACTGGGTATTTAGAATTTATAATCAACGACATTAAATCCGAAAAAGTGGATTTTGAATTGATTACCCCAACGGACAAAACTAAGCGAGGAGCACAACTTTCAATCGCTGCAAAAGGGCAAGGTAAGAAATTATTTGATACCTTAACGCAGCGAAACGTAATCGCAGATTGGCGAGAACCAAACGTAATACGAATTGCACCAGCACCTTTGTATAATAGCTACGAAGATTGCTGGAAGTTTGGGCAGATATTGAGGGAGTCTATACAATAGATAAGTTTGAAGGGGGAAGCACGAAGTTGGAAGTTTTATTGATATAGTAATTTATTTTTAGTTAATTTCAGGCAGTCTTGAAATTTTGTTTCTTTTGGTTTAAGCCAAAAGAAAATGAAGTAGAAGAAAGTGGAAAAATCACTGAGATTATTCAAAAAATTGAACAACGACTTAAACATTAAAATGGCAAAAGAAAAAAAAGCAATAATAGTAGGAGCAGGGTTAGCAGGTTCATTATGGGCAGTTTACCTTGCAAAAGAAGGATACAAAGTAACGATTTACGAAAGAAGATCAGACATTCGTCAGGCTGAGATTTCGGCAGGAAAGTCCATAAACTTAGCACTATCGGTAAGAGGATGGACAGCTCTGAAAGCTGCAGGAATTGATAAGGATGTGGAAGAATTGGCGATTCCGATGCCAGGAAGAATCATGCACAGTTTGGATGGTGAACTCACTTACCAACCTTACGGAAAAGATGGCGAGGCAATTTATTCAGTATCGAGAGGACATTTGAATGCCATGATGATGGAAATTGCAGAGAAAAAAGGAGGAGCAACCATTCATTACAATACAAAATGTATTGATGCAGATACCAAAGCAGGAACCGTAAAACTACAAGCGTACAAAACTGGAGAAATTTTTGAAGACAGTGCTGAGGTAGTGTTTGCTGCAGATGGAGCTTTTTCGGCTGTGCGTTACAATGCTTTTCAGAAACAAAACAGGTTTGATTACATGCAAGATTACATTGACGATGGCTACAAAGAATTGCTCTTGCCGCCTGACGAAAATGGAGACTACCGCATAGATAAAAACGCCCTACACATCTGGCCAAGAGGTAGATTTATGTTAATCGCCCTGCCAAACGAAGATGGAAGTTTTACCTGTACTTTATTTATGCCCTTTGAGGGGGAAAATTCCTTCGAATCGATAAAAACAGACGAAGACGTGAAGAATTTTTTCAAAACTACGTTCCCAGATTTTTATGACATGATGCCAAATTTGGTAGAGAATTGGCACGAACATCCACTTTCTTCTTTGTCGATAATCCGATGCAAACCATGGACAAGCGGAAAAATGGCGTTGATAGGAGATGCAGCCCATGCCACAGTGCCATTTTACGGACAAGGAATGAATGCAAGTTTTGAAGATTGCTACGTGATGTACAACCTAATGAAAAAGCACAACGAAAATTGGGAGGCAGTTTTCAAAGAATACGAAGAAAGAAAGCCAGATGGGGATGCCTTGCAAGATTTATCGGTGCACAATTACCATGTGATGCGCGATTACGTAGCGGATCCAAAATTCTTGCTACAGAAAAAGATAGAGGCAAAATTCTCTGCAGCTCACCCCGATAAATGGATGCCTCTGTATAGCCAAGTATCATTCAGCAACATCCGATATTCCGAGGCTTGGAAAAAAGGAATGGAGCAAGACGCCTTGATGAAAAAAGTAATGGACAAACCCAATATTGAAGAAATTTGGGATAGAAAGGAAATAGAAGAAGAGATTTTGGGGCTGATATAAACCGTTAGGGAAATTCCCGCGAAAGCGGGAATCTTAAACAGAGAATTATAAATAACATTGATATTATATGATTTTGAATATTTTTTTCAAAGGAATTATCCTCTTGAAGGAAAAAGTTAGCGAAAGATTCTTTGAATAATTTATCGTATTTGTGTAAGTCTGAGAAAATCAAGTAACTTGAGATTTTCCAGAGCATTATCGCCTCGAAGGGATTATTAGTTAATCATTATTCCAATATTAACACTATCTCGTTTTGTTGGCTACTTTATTTTATTATTGGTGATCCGAATCAAACAAAAACTACCATGTGCTACAATACCAAACTCACCCGAAAAGCCTCCGAAATTGAGAAAAGATTTGTAGCGGACATGGCCGTAAAAGGGGAGTTACAGCCAAACGAACAAATAAGTGGATTTTCCTTTCCCAAAACGCCCATCATTACCAATGCACAACCAAAGTCAGTCCAGTTCTACCATTGGGGACTTATTCCTAGTTTTGCAGACGATTCCAAAATAAGAGCCCACACGCTCAATGCCCGAATAGAAACAATTTTGGACAAACCCTCGTACGCAGAATCGGCACAAAAAAGATGTTTGGTAATCGCAAATGGCTTCTATGAGTGGACTTGGCACGATTCCAAAGGAAAAAACAAAGAGAAGTTTTTGATTACTATTCCTGGGGAGGAATTGTTTGCCTTTGCAGGAATTTATTCGTCTTGGATCAATCCAAATACGGCAGACGTGGTTGATTCTTATAGCATTGTTACCACAGAAGCCAACGAACTAATGGCAGAAATTCATAACATAAAAAAAAGAATGCCCATAATCTTAACCGAACAAAACGAACAAGATTGGTTGGCAGGTGATGATTTTGAGAATTTCAAAAAACCAGAAATAGAGTTAGTAGCCATTTCTCAAGAATCACAGCAAAGTTTATTTTAGGGTTTTATCATGTCAATGTGTTCGATCCCGCAATCGAGATAAGTATCGCTAGTTTGCTCAAATCCATGAGATTCGTAAAATTCTTTGAGGTAGAGCATTGCCGATATTTTGGTTGGTATTGACGGAAAAGTTCGCGAAATAAACTGATTCATTTGATGAATCATTTCATGTCCTAACCCATTGCCTCGGTATTTTTTGTCCAATACCACTCTTCCGAAAGAGGCTTCTGGAAATTTGGCTCCAGGGGCTAAAATTCGGGCTGTCGAAATAATTGTATCCTGTTGATTTTTTCCAATTAAATGAAATGCTTTTTTATCATACCCATCCAAATCATTGTAGGGAGCATTTTGTTCTACGGCAAATACTTCCATTCGCAACGATACACAATCATGCAATTCATCTAAAGATAATTTGGAAAAAGGTTTTATTTCAAAGTTTACTGTCATTGCACTTGTTTTTTTCGATTCCATAATTTAGTTTGGTATCCAAGACATACCCTTTTATCCAAACTTTAGTTAAAGTATAGTCTTTTTCGTTGGAGTAATCTACTAGTTCTCGTTCAAGTTTTCCGCGCTTTTTGGTGTTGTACTTGGCTGATATTTGTCCTCGTTCACCCGGAAACAGAGTGTCTTTCGTAAAACTGGCTACGGTGTAGCTACATCCTGATTTTACTCGTCTTACAATAAGTGGCGCAGTACACGTATTGTAAAAAGTAAAAGTGCGATGTCCGTTCGAATATCTTTCTATTGTGTCGTAGTCTATATTTCGATTCAAAAAAGTGATTATTGGAATCGACTCCTGGGACTCCACCTGTTGAGCAGATAAGCACATAGGCAAACAAGTCAGGAAAATCAGTAGTGTTTTATTCATGTTGATTAATTTGATAATACCGTTATAAGTTCTCTTTCTTTTGTGAAGAGGATGTATTTTTCAACATTTGGGTAATTCATGTCAGTGAGTAAGTTGCCGTAATTGGTAAGTTGATCGGTATAGGATTTTCGTTTCTTTCCAGTTTTGAAATCAAGGACAATTGTTCTGTTCTCTAGCATGATTACTTTATCGGGTCGGTACAAATTGCCGTCTTTGGCAATTATTTCTCTCTCATTGGCAACTGTTGTGTTCTCTTTAAACCAATCATTAACTGGTTCGATAGAAATAATTTCAGATATTTCATTTTCATAAAATTCAATTTCATGGTGAGCAATCATTCCTTGTTCTGCGAATATATTTACGGCATCCGAAATATCTTTTTTACTCGTTACTTGAGCAAGGATATTATGAATTAAATTACCGTAAGCAATTTTGGCTGCCGAGCTTTTTTCACCCCACAAATCTTGGTATTGTTTGCTAATTTGGATTTTTTGGCGCCATTCTGTAGAAATACATTCGCTCAATTTTTCTACTGTTTCGGTATTGTGTCGTTTTTGTATTCGTTGATGTCTCTTGCCAATGGTAAGGGAGTTTTCTGAAAACAAAGGATGAGAGGCGCATACTTGATAAAGAAAAGGGTTTATTTTAGTTTGGATATATTCACCAGAGGATTTGGCAACTTTACTGTCACACAGTATATACAAACGTTGCTCAGCTCTTGTGAGCGTTACATACAACATATTAAATTTATCTAATTTGATGTTTTCGTAATCCTCTTCGTGGAGATAGTCGTATTGCGTAGCTTTGATGTCATTTTTTAATTTTACAATTCCAAAAGGCAACTCAGGGTAGTTATTTTTGAAATCTACCCATACATTTGCGCGATGGCTTCCAATGTAAAAGTCCCAATTTGTAAATGCCGAAATTACCACAGGAAACTGAAGTCCTTTGGATTTGTGTACCGTCATCACTGTAATGGCATCAGCATCTGGAGTGTCCAAGGAAAGCTTATCAGATTTAGAAAGAAAAAAGTCATTAAAGCTTTTTAAATCATTAATGCGAGAAGAGTAGGAGTGAATAATATTGAAAAATTCAATGAGGAAAGAATTTGGCGTGTCAGTTGAGGGAATGAACTTTCTCGACAATGTTTCGGCCATGTCGTAAAGCGACATTTCATAAAGTGATTCTAACCGAAACCCGGGACTTATCGATTCCAGCAATTCAGAGAGCTTTATTTCAGTTTTTTTATGAATCTTTTCACTGTATTTTAAAAGAGTAGGGCTGAACTGATCTTGTTCATAAAAGTATTTTATCACTTCTATCTTAGCTTTATTGTCTTTGTTGTTTTGGATAAAGCGCAAAAAATTAGCGATGAACCTAACTTCCGGGTCCTCCGCAACCAATAAACTTTCGCTTGTAAGAACCTCGTATCCTTTTTCAATGAGGTAATTGGACACTTTTGTTCCCGATTTGTTTCTGTCTACCAAGATAGAAATATCTTTCAATCGAAACCCATCTGCTTTACAATCTTCAATTTTTTCTATCAGTTTGTTAAAATGAAGTTGTTCCAACTCTTCTTTTTCTCCTTCTAAAAAGGATACTTCAACAAGTCCTTCACTTTTGTGGGTAGATAATTGTTCATGGGCCGCATAGATTTCTCGGTTTTTTTCAGGCAGAAATTTGGATAACCCCTCAAAGAGCCAATTATTAAAGTCGATCACCTCCTTATGCGATCGATAATTTGTCTCTAATTGCTGAGCTTTATGATTATTAATAAGAGCTATTTCACGTTCTTTTAGCACAAAGTCGTCTGCCGTGTCAATGAGCTTGGGTAGAGCTACAAACTGTTCTACTTTTCCTCCTCTAAATCGATAAATAGCTTGTTTGGCATCGCCTACTAAGAGAGTTTTTTCACCTATTGATAATGAATTGTCTATCAACGGAATAAGGTTGTGCCATTGCATCACACTTGTATCCTGAAATTCATCAATCATGATGTTTTTGTATCGTTCACCAATTTTTTCATAAATAAAAGGAGCAATTTGGTTCTTTATTTCTTCACTAATAAGTTTGTTGAAATCCGAAATCATTAATATGTTGCCTTCTTCCTTAATCGTATTTATGGATTCCGCTATTTCTTTTATAAGAAATACCGTGTAGGTATTTTCCGCTAATAATTTGAACAAAAAATACTCGGAAGAACAAGCGATCATTTTCGCATGATTCGATTTTAATTCGTCTTGGATTGAACCAATAATAGATTTGGCATGGGAACTTGCTTTTGAAGCGAGCCATTTGTCCTCCTCAAGAGCTTTTTGAAGCGTTTTGGTTTGAGGAGCTAAAAGCACAGAAAATTCTCCTTCACTTATTTTTTTATAATAATTGTAAATGGTTTCTCTCGAAAAATCGGTCGATACAATACCATTTCTTTCTAGCAGAGTTAGTTGGTTTTTGGCACAACCTCTCAGTTCTTTTTCCTTAGCCTTCTTCTCTGCTAACACAAATTGTTTAGACTGTAAGAGTTGTTCTGGAGTCATATTTTTTAACGAATCCAAAAAGTAGTCATTCTCTTCTTTCAGCAACTCTTTTGCAAAATGAAACAAGTCTTCTTCAATTTTCCAATTTTTTTCTTCTTCTATTTTATTGTTCAAGAAATCCAACAATATTTGCGAAAGGTGTTCGTCAGTTCCGGCTCTAGAAATCAAGAGATCAATAGATTCTTTTAGAATACCGTCTGAGTCCATTTCAATTTCAAAATCCGAGCTCAAATTTAAGTCTTTGGCAAATGCTCTGATGATACGATGAGTGAATTTATCAATGGTCAATATTTTTAAATCACTGTAGTTATGTAACACAGATTGAAGAATTAATCGAGATTTTTTCTTGATGACCTCCGAATCCATCCCAAATTCTTTCGCATAATCTTTCAGTAAGGGGGAATCTTCTTCGTTAGATAGTTCTTTTAAGTTATCCAGAACTCTTTCTTTCATTTCAGCGGCAGCCTTATTGGTAAAGGTAATTGCGAGAATGTTTCGGTATCGAGTTATTTCATCCGATTCAATGACAATCCGCAAAAATTCGCGAACCAAGGTGTAAGTTTTTCCTGATCCGGCCGAGGATTTGTAAACGATAAAGTTGTGTTGGTTTTCCAATTCGTAGTTCTTCTTTTATGAGAAGTTAAGTTACAAAATTGTCCAAGGATTTAGAGTGTCGACTTCATTTTATTTCTAACTTTTCTTTTGTTTTACCCAAATGGTTTGCATTTTTAATCTTCACAAACGCCTCAGTCCATGTTATTAATTGTTTTGGTTCTTATCTATGTAGGTATTTTGTTCAAGCGATTGGCCGAAAAACACAAAAAGAATCCTGTTGCCTTCGCAGTAGTCGGAATTGTTGCATTTATCCTAGGATTATTTGCGCTTTCTTTCCTTCTTGGAATTGTTTTAGCTTTATTGGGATATCAAGTCCAGCACATAAATAGATTTCTGTTAGAAATTGTGGGATATGCAATGGGTGGAGTAGTGGTATGGATAACTCACAGATATTTAGATACTAAATGGGAAAAGTCCAAGACCGAAACGGATTTTGAAATCATTGACGACACTTGGGAAGAAGACTAACAGGGTATCAAATACATTTAAAGTATTCAAAAGGTTCCAAGCAATCGTTGCATTTGTAGAGTGCTTTGCAGGCAGTTGAGCCAAACTGACTACTTAGTTCTGTATTTTCGGAGTTGCATTTCACACAAGGAACTACTTTAGGTCCGCTCTGAAAAAGAAATCCTTTGTCTTCCGTCCCATCAATAGGAGGAGCAATACCATATTCTCGTAATTTTTCTTTCGCTTCATCGGTCAGCCAGTTGGTAGTCCAAGCCGGAGAGTATTGCATAATAATGTTTACCTCCAAGATCCCATTTATTTTAAGAAAATCTCTAATATCTTGCTTGAATCTTTCAGTTGCCGGGCATCCACTATAAGTGGGAGTAATATAGATAGAAACAGTGTTATCCTCAATAGCGACTTTTCGTACAACGCCCAACTCTACAATGGAAATTGCAGGAACTTCTGGGTCTGGAATTGTATCCAATATTGCCCAAATTTCATCTTTCGAAAGTTTTATTTGTGATGATTCTTTCATATTACTCAAAAGCTATTACTTCAATAAAATCTGGATCTATTCCAGGATTAATAGGATACCCAGGGATTTTATTTCCAATAAGAGTTGTGTATGTTCCAATAAAATCGTTTAAATCAATAGTCGAACTAGTCAAAGCATAGTAAGTGGAGTCTGAAAGGATAAAATGACTGCCGTACTGATGATAGCTAAAAAGCTGTAGTTCAATCTTTCCTGTTAACTTAATTTGTGAATTTACTGAAGACAACATCCCAGTCTCTGTTCCTTTTTCGGAGTTGTTTTTGTTGCAAGCACATGCGAGAAGGCAAATAACAAAAAAGAGAAGATGTTTTGAGTTCATAGCGTAAGTTAGGTAGTTACAAAGGTTATTTCTTAACTCAATTTCTCTAGTTTAAAGTCTTCAATTTACCACTGGGCATCCGGATAAGCACGCTGTAGGTATTGCATGTCTCCGAGTAAGTGACCCAAAAATTCAGAATGTAATCCACTCAAACTTCCTTTTTGCATGTAGCAATCTTCTGGCTTTTTGAGGGTGGCTCTATATAGCACTTCTTCCACAGTTTTTGTCCATTTTTCTTTCACCATGTTGTAGTTTGGAGCTACTCCTTCTTCTGTCAATTTATCTATGGCTGAGTCTGTGGCGAACATATCACCCGTGAACTCCCACATAGCGTTTATCGACTTCTGAATCTTTTCTTTACTTTCATCCGTTCCGTCTCCCAGTCTTACAACCCATTCTCCTGAATGTCGAACATGGTATTGCACTTCCTTTAATGATTTGGCTGCTAGTCCAGCAAGAAATTCATTGTTACTTTCTGTCAATTCTTGATAAAAGTGCAATTGAAAGGCGTCAAACAAAAATCCTCGGGCAATGGTATCGCCAAAATGTCCGTTCGGTCGTTCCACTATCAAGGCATTGTAAAATTGTCTTTCATTCCTCCTAAATGCATAATCATCTTCAGTTTTACCTTTGTCTTCAATTTCTGCTAAGTGGCTGTAAATTGCTCTGGTTTGACCAAAGTTGTCCAAAGAGATATTCGTAAGTGCAACGTCCTCTTCCAGTGTGGGGCCATTGGAGCACCATTCGGCCAATCGCTGACCGTATATTAGTGTATTATCTCCTAATCTGTATAAGAGCTTTATTAAATTTTTGCTTGTTTCCATGAGGGGTGTTTTCAACCTGTAATGAGGCAGATAGTTTTAATAATAAGGAGTATCCTACAATTTAAATATGTTTAGCACCTTCTGGCATTTTATAGTAGGTAGCTTGCCGGTATGCTTTGTCGTCCATCGGATCAAAAAATGAACCAATTTCTTCAGGAGAAGAGGCAACAATGTCTTCAAGTTTTACAACCCAAATACTTATTCCTTCTTTTCTTCTTACGTACATGTCTCGCGCATTTTGCAATGCCATTTCTTTTCCCATTGCCTGGATATTTCCAACATGCTTGTGAGCTAAGCCCGGCTTAGCTTGTACAAATACTTCCCATACTTGCCCTTGATTATCTTCACTCATTTTGTTAAACTGTTTGTCGTAATAAATTGAATCCAATTTATTAAGGTGTGTTGTTATTTTTCGTTTCTTAAAGTATTCATAAATATAGAATTACCCATTCTTTTCGGCATAAGCATTGGCCGCCTTTCTTACCCAGCTACCATTTTTATGTGCATCAATGTGGTGTTGAAGTCTTTGCTTGTTGCAAGGTCCATTTCCATTTACAACATTCCAAAACTCATCCCAATCCATTTTTCCGAAATCATAGTGACCTCTTTCTTCATTCCATTTTAGGTCAGGATCCGGAATTGTAAGGCCAATAACCTCGGCTTGTGCCACAGTTTTGTCAATGAACTGTTGACGTAAGTCATCGTTTGTTTCTCTTTTTATTTTCCATTTCATAGCATTACCAGTTCTTGGCGAATCACCGTCATGTGGGCCAAACATCATGATGGAAGGCCACCAAAACCTATTCAATGCATCTTGAGCCATTTCTTTCTGTTCTGGAGTTCCGTTTGCCATCTGAGCCATAATTTCATAACCCTGTCTTTGATGGAAACTTTCCTCTTTACATATTTTTACCATAGCTCTAGAGTACGGACCATAAGAAGTTCGTTGGAGAGAAACCTGATTTACGATAGCCGCTCCGTCTACTAACCAACCTACAGCTCCCATGTCGGCCCAAGTAAGGGTTGGATAATTAAAAATACTCGAGTATTTCGCCTTACCTGTTTGCAATTCGTTGATAAATTCATCTCGTGTTTTTCCCAAAGTTTCGGCAGCAGAATACAAATATTGACCGTGCCCTGCCTCATCTTGAACCTTTGCCAGCAAAATTACTTTGGCACGCAACGAAGGAGCCCTCAATATCCAGTTCCCTTCTGGTTGCATTCCAATAACCTCAGAATGTGCATGTTGAGACATTTGACGTTGCAAATGCTTTCTGTAGTCCTCAGGCATCCAATCCTTTGGTTCAATCTTTAAGTCGTTTTCGATTTTGTAATCGAACAATTCTTGTCCGGTCATTGTAGCTTCTCCTAGTGTACTCATAAAAATTGTTTTTTAGTGAATATTGAATGTTTAAAACATTGTTTTTCAATACAATGTAAGTATAGTTGAAATAAATAAAATCAATGATTAGATTTGCACTCTATATATACCAGATGTATTTCAAATTCAAAGATACAAATTGAAATACGAAAAGTAAAGTCAAATTTGCATAATTAAAACAAGTCAAAAATCAATAAACTATTATCAATATGAACAATTTTTCATCCCTCAAGGTTGTGGGTCTTAATAAAGTCACTTCAGATTCAGTTTCTATTACATTTGAAATACCCGCTGAACGTACAAACGAATTTAAATTTGTGGAAGGTCAATATATTACGCTCAAGACCTCAATCAAAGGAGAGTCGGTGCAGCGTGCCTACTCAATCTGGAAGGCCCCGCACGAAAAAGAATTAGCTGTATTGGTAAAAAAAGTGGAAAATGGTGTTTTCTCAACGTATGCAAATGAGTCTTTAAAGGTAGGAGATGTGCTAGAGGTTATGCCGCCTCAAGGAAATTTTGTTCCTAAACTAGACTCCTCCAACAAAAATCACTACACGTTGTTCGCGGCAGGAAGTGGTATTACCCCAATATTTTCAATTCTGAAGGCTATTCTTCGAACCGAAGAAAACTCAACTATCGACTTATTCTATTTGAACAAAACCAAAAAAAGTGTCATTTTTTCTAAGGAGTTAAATAATATTTCCTCTGATAACTTAAAAATACATTATTTGTATACCAGAGAAGAGGTGGAAGATTCATTATTAAAAGGTAGAATTAATAAATCCAAGCTCACCGACCTGGCTGAGTCGGGATTGTTAAACTTGGATTCGTATCAGTATTTTTCTTGTGGTCCAGAAACAATGATTCTCGATATCAACGAATTTTTAGCGTCCAAGAGGATAGAAGAATCTAAAATTAAATTTGAATTATTTACAACTTCTGGATCAGATAATGTGGAAGAAATCCAAACAGAGATTTCAGAGTCCGCAATTACAATTACCATTGATGACGATGAGTTTGATTATGTATATAAAGTAGATAGTGCCGAATCAATTCTTGATGAAGGAATAGAGCAGGGACTAGATTTACCTTATTCTTGTAAAGGGGGTGTGTGTTGTACTTGTAGAGCTAAAATTATGGAGGGGACGGCCAAAATGAAAATAAACTATGCCCTTACAGACCAAGAAGTGACAGATGGCTACGTCCTTACTTGTCAAACTGTTCCTACCTCACCGGTGCTAAAAGTAAGTTTTGATGACTAGTCCTTTGATTTGCGTAGTCACTGGAGCAAGCTCAGGTGTTGGTTTCTATACAGCATTAAATCTTGCCAATCAAGGCCATACTGTTTATGCGCTAGCTAGGAGAGAGAACAAGCTGAACGAATTAGCCTCTCGAGTTAGTGGTTCCGGTAAAATTTATCCGGTAATACTAGATTTGGAAGATTTTACAACTGAGCAGTTAGAGAAAGTCTTTCGTCATGTAACTCACGTTGATAGACTTGTAAATAACTCTGGAAAGCTGCTGAACAAAAAATTTTTGGAAATAACAGAAGATGAAATTGATTCAGTCTTTAATTTAAATTACAAAGCAGTAATTAAATTGATTCAATATTTTCATCCAAAAATGGTTCAAGCTCCAAATGCACATATAGTCAATATAGGAAGTGTTGGCGGAGTCACAGGAAGTGTTAAATTTTCTGGATTATCTATTTATAGTTCCAGTAAAGGAGCATTGTCGATCCTAACAGAATGTTTAGCTGAAGATTTCCGAGAAGACAATATACAAGTCAATTGTTTAGCCTTAGGTTCAGTCAATACTGAAATGTTGCGTTCAGCCTTTCCAGATTTTCAGTCACCAACCAATCCAGACGAAATTGGAAAGTACATCGCGAATTTTGTAATCTCAGGAAATTCCGTAATAAATGGCTTAACACAACTTGTATCTGTCAGCAATCCATAGTTAGAGAGTTGTTTTATAGTGTTTTGAAAAATATTTAAATATAAATGGGTTAATTTTTAGGAAAAGCGGGGATGAATT
>Ga0181561_10000261_pt1 | contig 42730 bp, 46 predicted proteins | sample 011ome_19_FD_133760 | JGI IMG/M metagenome (GOLD analysis project Ga0181561, IMG submission 133760) | Coastal salt marsh microbial communities from the Groves Creek Marsh, Skidaway Island, Georgia - 011510BT metaG (megahit assembly) | ecosystem: Environmental > Aquatic > Marine > Intertidal... | reverse complement strand
TCCGGCAGAGAAGTGGGAGGCGATCATTTCGATCAATCTTTCTTCGGCCTTTTATACGACTGCAGCAGCGCTTGCGGGCATGAAGGAACGTAACTTCGGGCGGATCATAAACATCGCGTCCGCCCATGGTCTTGTCGCTTCGCCTTACAAGGGCGCGTATGTGGCCGCCAAGCACGGCTTGGTCGGGCTGACCAAGACCGTCGCGTTGGAAGTTGCGGAAACCGGCATCACCTGCAACGCGATCTGTCCGGGCTTTGTGCAAACGCCGCTGGTTGACGGCCAGATCGACGATCAGGCCAAGGCCCATGGTTTATCCCGCGAAGAGGTGATCCGCGATATCGTGCTGGCATCCCAACCGAGCAAGCGGTTCGTCGACGTCGAGCACATCGCGGCTACGGTTCTCTTTCTGTGTGGCCCCGCAGGCGCATCCTTTACGGGTTCTGCGCTTTCCATCGATGGGGGTTGGACGGCCCGATGAGCGGGGCCGGCGGCGACGTCGAATCCGGTCCGGTCAAACATATCAACCTTGCTCTTCAGGGTGGCGGTGCACACGGCGCCTATTCCTGGGGTGTTCTTGATCGGCTGCTCGAAGATCCCCGGATTGTTATTGAGGCGGTCAGCGGAACCAGCGCCGGGGCCATGAACGCTGCGGTGCTTGTTGCCGGACTGGCTGCAGGCGGCCCGGCGGCGGCGCGTGAGGTTCTCGGTGAATTCTGGCATCAGGTCTCACTGATGGACCGGTTCAGCCCTATCCGCCGGACCTTCTGGGAGAAGTTCAGTGGTGGTTACACCCTGGATGGGTTCCCGGGGCTGGCGTTCATGGAGACCCTGTCGCGAACGTTTTCGCCCTATCAGGTGAATCCGATGAACCTCAATCCGCTCCGCGGCGTTCTTGAGAAGCTGATCGATTTTGAGACGCTGCAGCACGCGGATTCCACCAAGCTCTTTATTTCGGCAACGAACGTTGCGACCGGGCGGGCGCGCGTCTTTGAAAATCACGAGATGACACCTGATGTGTTGCTCGCATCTGCTTGCCTGCCGCAGATGTTTCGGGCGGTGGAGATTGACGGGGAACATTTCTGGGACGGCGGGTATATGGGCAACCCGGCGATCTATCCGCTGATTTATGGTGCGGAATGTCGTGATGTGGTGCTTGTGCAGATCAACCCGCTCGAACGGTCAGGCGTTCCAAAATCGGCCCGCGAGATACAAAACCGGATCAACGAGATCAGCTTTAATGCGAGCCTGATACACGAGATGCGCGCGATACATTTTGTCACCCGTTTGATCGATGACGGGGAGCTCGATTCCAAGAATTACAAACGCATGCTCATGCACATGATCGAAGCTGAAGATGTTTTGGAGGCCTTCGGTGCTTCCTCGAAGCTGAATGCGGACTGGGATTTTCTCAGCAAGCTGAAGGAGATCGGCCGCGAGGCGGCCGATCTCTGGCTCGACAAGAATTTCGCAATTCTGGGCGAGGATTCAACGATCGATTTGCAAGAACACTTTCTCTAGCCCGTTTGTTCGGTGTGCTCTCCGCGTGGGGTCAGTCGGCACCGACATTGAATTTCATCGATGTGTGCGCCTCGATCGCATCGCGTACGTCCGGTCCAAATTTTTCGGCGACTTCTGCCCCGACTGATTTGGTGTAGCCCACATCGTTCTGGTTGGTGCCGAGAATCACCACGAAGAGTAGCGCGGTGTCTTCGGAGACGTTTCGGAACGCGCGGGTGACTCCGAGGGGCACGTTGATCATGTCATGGGGTTCGAGGACCGTATTGTGTTCTCCGGCATCTCCCCAACTGACTTCAAACCGTCCGGTCAGACAGAAGAAGATTTCATGGGTCTCCATATGGGCGTGCAACATGGGGCCATCGCCCGGCGGGCATTCCGCAATCGAGAGTGACAATCCTGGCGGACCTTTGGCGGCGGTGAACTGGTGTGACCCCGCAGCGTCTGCGGGTGCCAGAAGCGTGTAGAGAGTTTTCGCCGTCAGCATCTCGTAAGCCTCGGTGGGGATGCCGAGAGCGGCGTAGTTGCCTTTCTTGGGTTGCAACTCATTGAAACGCACGATGTGTTCGTGCATGCCGCCCGGGCCGATATCGATCGTTTTCATGGTCTGATCCTCCTGACACGAATGAGACCACGCGGCTCTGCCGGGCCACAAGTCTGCATCGGGCTTGTGTCTTATCTGCCGAAACAGGGTGCGCGCGTATGGGGTTGCTTAACCTTTCGTCGTCATGATCTTCGCCAAACGCGCAATCGCGGGCCCGCAGATCGGGTGTGCGGAGATTGATCCAGGAAGGAACGAGGCGCTCATGTATGGAAAACTGCTTGTTGTCGGGCTCGGCCTGGCTCTTTTCGCTGCTGCGCCGGCGCATGCAGGCGATGCCCGACATCTGTCTGTGGCCAGTGGTCTGCCCGAGAATCATCAGGCGCTGAAGATTTTTCGCCAAGGGTTTCAGTCCGAGATCAAACGCCGGGCTGCGGAGGCAGAACTTGGCGAGATTGTCTGGGATGAAACCCATGCCGGGACGCTTTCGCATTTCGGCGGCGTTCTGGAAGCCGTGGAGGATGATCTCGCGATGTTCGGCATCGTGTCCGTCAATCATGAAACCCGCCGTCTGCCGCTTCAGGACATGACGTTTCACGCGCCGTTTACAACTGAATCCTGCCGGATTGTCGGCAACGCGTATCACGCCAACCACCAGACACTGGACGGCATGACGTCATCGCTTGATTCGGCCCGTCAGAGGTATCTCTCGGCGATTCCCGTTGATGCCTACAACTTCATTTCGGTCCGGAAGATCAGAAATCTGGATGATGTGCGGGGGTTGCAGATTGGGGTGACGGACCGAATTGATGGATGGCTTGATGGTGTCGATGGTATCCCGGTGCGATTGCGGCCCGATCTTGTGGCCGCGCGCATAGAAGCCGGTGTTCTTGTTGGCGCGCTGCTGCCCAATACCGAAATGAAACGGCTGGGTCTCAAGAAACTGGCCGATCACTACACCCGTACGGGCTTTGGTGCGCAGGTGCCATTTAGTGTCACCGTTAATGCCCGCGCATTTGCGACTTTGCCGAAGTCACTTCGCGAGATTATTCAGGACGTGGCCAACGATTTTGTCCCGATGGCGGGTGCAGAATATTGTGCAGCAGGCGCCGACGCGCTCGATGATCTGAAGAAACAGGGCATTGGCACTGCCAAACTTCTCAAAAGCCGGCGTATTCAATGGGCGGAGTCACTTTCACCGCTCGCGCAAGCCTGGGCGTTGCGCAATGACAAGGCGGGATTGCCGGGTACGGCCGCAATTGCCGCTTACATGAACCATATGAAGGTGGCCAAGGTTACGGTGACTCGCGACTGGTCTCTCCCGGCACCAAAGGGTGCGTTGCAGAAGATGACCGCACCGGCCGACGAGATATCTCAGGTTCCCGCGAGGTAGACCTGTTTTTTTCTGCGCGTCTGCTATGTTTCTGCGGGCTTGCCGGGCATATCCGCCCCGGTATAATTCCCAAACGGGTTTACCGGGAGAAACTGGAATGTCGCAGGATAATTTTGTCGTATTTGATGACAGCAATTTCGATGCACAGGTCCTCTCGCGTGATGACCTGACCGTTGTGGATTTTTGGTCGACCACCTGCGTGCCCTGCAAACAGTTGAAAAAGGTTCTTGGACAAGTCGCCGAAGACATGCCCGAGAACGTCATGATCGGCACTGTCAACGGCGATGAAAATCAGGATCTTCTGGTGCGCTATGGCGTGCGCGGTTTTCCGACGCTCCTGTTTATCAAGGGCGGGGAAGTGGTGGAAACACGCACCGGCGTCGACCGCAAACAGGTGCTTAAGAAAGTGATCGAAGAACACGCCTAATTCGGCCTACAATCGATCTGCACAAGAAGGAAACAAGCATGGCCAATATCACTCTGCTCGATATCGAAGAGCTGAAGAAGACCAAGCTCAAACCCTATGTTGAGAAATCGCTTGAATTGCGGGCGCCCGATCCTGGTTTTCATGCCGTAATGGGTCACAACATCGACATTGCCGAGAAATTTTATCTGGCTTGGGTGGGGGCGTTCAACGAGGGCGCGCTCAGCCATCGGCTGAAAGAGGTGATCCGGGTGATGCTCTCCCGGATGGCCCATTGCAGCTATTGAGGCAATGTTCGGTCTGCTTCGGCGAAGCAGCAAGGACTTGACGAACAGGCACTCGACGACGGGATTTACAATCATGCCGCCAGCGACGTCTTTACCGATGAGGAAAAGGCGATCATGCGGTACGTGGAAACAATCGCGACCGATCCGGATTCCTTCGATGATGCGGCGTGGGCAGATTTGCGTGCCCATCTCTCGGAAGAAGAGATCGTGGAACTGGGAATGTTCCTGTTTATGAATCTCGGCTTCCACACCTTCTTTGGAACCCTGAAATTCTATCCGATGTTTGCGCCCGATGGGCGTCTGGTCAGTCAGGAAGAATCTGAACGCCTCTATGGGGATCGCCCGGAATCCCTGCAAAGCGCGGCGGCTGAATAATGTCGCGTATGCAGCCGCTTGATCTCTCGGAGATCAAAGACCCCGAGATCCATGAGCTGATCACCGAGTGCGAGGAGTTTGGCGTGCCGGATGCGATGTTCATCCGCATATTTGCCCGCCAACCCGATCAGATGAAAAGCATGCTTCGGGCGATGCTGTCCTCCCATCGTGACGGGAGCGTCGATCACAAGCTCAAGGAAATCATTCGTATCCAACTCGCGCGGTTTGCCGAGGACCCCTATTTTGCAGCACTTCGCTCGAAAAAGGCCATTGCCGAAGGTCTCACCGAAGATGTGATTGAGGCGGGGTGCGAGGACTACGAGGATTCGGACCTGTTCTCAGATCGGGAGAAGGTTGCCTTGCGCTTTGCCGAGCAGATGTTCCTCGACTCTACCAAGGTCGACAAGATTTTTTATGATGAGATGCACGTGCATTATTCCGATCCGGAGATCATGGAGATCGGCGCGTTTATCGCGCTGTTCCACGGTATCCACATGGTGATGCGCACTTTCGACGCCCGTCCCGCGGCGGCTTAGCAGGCGACCCCAGACACAATGTCATGCGCGGACTTGATCCGCGCATCTCATCCGATGCGTTGAGAAGCTGCCCGGGTCAAGCCCGGGCATGACGACGTTCAATCAATTCTTGTTCAGCGCCGCCCACACCCGTGGCGGGGTGGCCGGCATATCGAACTCGGTAATCCCGCGAACGGACATGGCGTCGATGATCGCATTCATGCCGGCGGCCAGCGCGCCTGTGGTGCCGGCTTCGCCTGCACCCTTGGCACCCACCGGGTTGGTGGTGCAGCGCACGGAATGGAAGCCGAGCTTCATGTCAGGCATGTCGTCGGCCCGTGGCATCATGTAGTCCATGAAAGAACCGGCCAGCAGCTGTCCGTCACCGTCGTAGATGGCGTGTTCGCCAAGTACCTGACCAAGGCCCTGGGCAACACCGCCATGGACCTGTCCGTGGACGATCATCGGATTGATCACCGTGCCGCAGTCATCGACAGCGATGTAGTTCAGAACATCAATCACGCCGGTTTCGGGTTCAATCTCCACTTCGCAGATATGACAGCCGTTCGGATAGGTCTGCTCGGGAGAGTCGAAATCTTCCTCGGAATCAAGGCTGTTGGGAACGCCCTCGGGCAAACCGTCGAGTGACTTTGCCTGTGCGGCGAGATCAAAAATGCTCACCATCTTATCGGTGCCGGCCACGCTGAAATTGCCGTCGGCGTATTCAATATCGGCTTCGGCGGCTTCGAGCACATGCCCGGCGAGTGCCTTGCCCTTTTCGACGACCGCATCGGCGGTCAGTGAAATCGCGCCGCTGGCCAGTGCCATGGACCGAGACGCAACCGAAGCGAAACCGGTATTTGGGGTTTCGAAACTGTCACCCTCAACGATGCGAACTTTCTCATAAGGGACCTGGAGCAGGTCGGAGACGACCTGCGCGAAGGAGGTGGCGTGACCCTGTCCGTTGGATTGCACGGCCAGTCGGGCTTCGACGGTGCCGTCATCAGCGAAGATCAGCTTGGCCCCTTCTTGCAGCATCCCGCCCGCAGTTTCCACGAAGCAGGACATGCCGATACCGCGCAGCTTGCCGTTTTTGGCGCTTTCAGAGCGGCGTTCCTCGAAGCTGTCCCATTCGGCCAGGGCGAGAGCCTTGTCCATCTCGGCTTCAAACTCTCCTGAGTCATAAACCTGATTGAGTGAAGTGGTGTAGGGCATCTGCGCGGGCTTGATGAAGTTGCGGCGGCGCAATTCCACCCGGTCGATCCCAAGTTCGCGTGCGGCATGGTCCATCATGCGTTCGAGCATATAGGCGGCTTCCGGCCGCCCGGCACCACGATAGGGGCCAATCGGAATGTTGTTCGTCATCAGGCACTTCACCTGATACTCCAGCGCCGGGTTGTCGTAACAGCCGGTCAGGCAATTGCAGACATTGCGTGTTGCCGCGGCGGGACCGTGGGAGGACAGATAGCCCCCCATGGAGGCGATCATGTCGACCCGGAAAGCCTGAATCTTCCCATTTTCATCGAAGGCCATGGCGCCGTTCATCACGCCGTCCCGGGCCTGATTGTCAGCCAGAAAGGCTTCGGACCGGGTGCCCTGCCATTTGACCGGCTTGCCGGTTGCCTTGGCGGCAAACAGGATCGCGACATATTCAGGGTAGGCTTGGGTCTTCATGCCAAAACCGCCGCCGACGTCGTTTGTCATGACGCGCATCTGCTCATGGGGAACATTGAAGATCGCCCCGGCCAGCATGTTGCGCATGGCGTTCACGCCCTGAGACCCGCTGATCAATTCATAGCAGCCGGCCCCGTCATTTGAGTTGGGCAGGAAGCGTGCGGACGCGCTGCGCGGTTCCATGGAGGCGACAACAAGCCGATTTGTGGTCAGGGTCAGATTGACGACATGGGCGGCATTGTTGATGGCCGCTGTTGCATTGTCTTCATCACCGATCTGGAAGTCGAGGCAGACATTGCCCGGGATGTGTTCATGCAGCTGGGGTGCATCCGCATCCATCGCTTTGGTCACGTCGGTCAGCGCGGGGAGGGGGTCCACATCCAGTTCGATCAGATCGACGGCATCCTGCGCCAGTGCCGTGCTCTCGGCGACCACCACCGCAAGAATTTCACCCACATGGTAAATTTTGTCGACCGCCACGGCGGGCCGCTGGGTGCGCAACATTTCTGAACCGTCACGGTTGAGGAATGGTGTGACGTTCGGAATCGCCCCGATTCCAACGTTTTTCAGGTCTGCGCCGGTGAAAATGCTGATCACGCCGGGCGCGGCTGCGGCCTCAGCGGTGTCGATGCTTTTGATAATGCCGTGTCCGATGGGCGCGCGAAGGAATGCGGCAAAGGCCTGTCCCTCAAAGCCGGTGTCATCGGCATAGGCGCCGCCGCCAGTGAGAAGCCGCGCATCCTCGCGGCGTTCGACATGCTGTGAAATTCCAAACTGACCGGATGCCATCGTGAGTACTCCCTCGGGACGCGTGATGTGTTGGGCCAAGAATATCATACAGCGTGCTGGAATCGAAGTGCCGCTCTGGCTTTTCGTGCGCCTTTTGATGTGATAATCACGCGCCCAACACGGATGCTTGCATCTTTTGACCGATATCTGTTTCCAGGGGACTTCCACGATGCTTTTCAAATGCGGCCACGACCATGCGCACGGCGCGAACCATGCACCTTCCGACGCGTCAGGCGGACACGGGATCAAGGTGGAAAAACTCGGTGTGCGCACCGTCGACATTCATTGTCACCTGCATGTGCCCGAGGCCGATGCTCTGGTGAAAGATGTCTTCGATCTCAAGAACGAGCCGCTGCTGTGGTTTGCCAATGATGCGACCCGCAAGTTCCAGATGGCCCATGGGCAGGAAATCATGCCGCGGGCCACGGATTCCGCGCTGCGAATTGCCGAAATGGACGCCTCTGGCGTTGACGTGCAGGCGATTTCAACCGCTCCCAACCATTATTGCTACTGGGCCGAGCCGGATCTGGGTCGCGATGTGGCGCAGACCGTAAACAACAGGCTTGCCGAGACCGTTGCCGAACATCCCGACCGTTTCGTTGCGCTGGGTACCGTGCCGTTGCAGGACCCGCAGATGGCGGTTGCCGAACTGGAGCGCTGTGTGAAGGAACTCGGCATGAAGGGTGTCGAGATCAATGCTGATGTCGCCGGGCAGGAACTGTCCAAGGCCGGCCTCGATCCGTTCTTTGCCAAATGTGAAGAGCTCGATGTGATCATCTTCATCCATCCCTCGGGTTATGCAAAAGGCGACCGGTTTGCCGATCATTACTTCTCCAACATCATCGGCAATCCGCTCGCGACCACGGTTGCCGTGCATTATCTGATCTTTGATGGTGTGATGGATCGCCATCCGGGCCTCAAGGTTGTCCTCGCCCATGGTGGCGGTTTCCTGGGCGCCTATCCGGCCCGTATCGATCATGCCCACCCGCTGCGCGGCGATATGCAGCGCGAGCTGCCGGCCGGCAAGGTGCCGACCGACTATCTCAAGCGCTTCTTCTTCGACACGGTTGTGTTCTCGAATGAGCAGCTCGAGTTCATCACCAAATACTACGGTGCTGATCACGTCCTCATGGGGACCGATTACCCCTATGATATGGCAGAGACCGATCCGGTCGGACATGTCATGGGCGCCGACCTGACCGATGATCAGAAGCGCGCCATTCTCGGAGAGAATGCCGCGAGCCTGCTGAAGCTTTAAGGGAGAGGAATCCCGCCCTCATGCTCCGAGAGGCTCAGCATGAGGTTATTCGTATCCACTCGTTCGGAGCCTGAAGAAGGACGAGTTCAGAAAAGGAAGCACAATGCTTTTTACCTGTTCCAATCCGGCCCACAACCACGCGCCTGCTGGCGACACGGGCCACCACCGTACGGTCACCGACGGCAAGAAGCACTTCACCGTTGATATCCATTGTCACCTGCACGTGCCGGCTGCCGATGCGATGCTGAAAGACGCCAAGGCGGCTGATCAGCGCAATCTGTATGTGGACACCAACCCGCTGACGTCGGAAATCAACGCCAAGCAGCATACCGATATTCTCGACAAGCTGACCGATCCGTCGGTGCGGATCGCGGATATGGATGCGGCCGGAATTGATGTGCAGGCGATTTCACCGTCCCCGTTCCACTACAACTATGTCTATGAGGCCGGTTTCGCACGCGACACGGCGCATGTGGTTAACAACCGCGTCGCTGAAGTCGTTGGACAACACCCGGACCGCTTTGTTGGTCTGTGCACGGTGCCGTTGCAGGATGTTGATATTGCCGTAGCTGAACTCGATCGCTGCGTGAACGACCTCGGTATGAAGGGCGTTGAGATTTCAACCAACGTCAACGGGACAGACCTGACCCGCGCCGGGCTGGAGAAGTTCTTCGCCCGTGTCGAAGAGCTCGGCGTTGTGATCTTCATGCATCCCATCGGGACAAGCTTCAAAGAACGCATGACCGACCATTACTTCCGCAACACCATTGGCCATCCGCTCGAATCTGCTCTCGCAGTCGGGCATCTGGTGTTTGATGGTTATCTGGAAACCTATCCCGGTCTGAAAATCTGCATCGCCCATGGTGGTGGTTATGTGCCGTCCTATGTTGGTCGTTTCGATCACCCTTATCACCTGCGTGATGATTGCCGGGTGAACCTGACCAAGGCACCTTCCGAGTATGTGAAGAAGCTCTATTTCGACACCGTCGTGTTCACCGAGCACCAGCTTCGCTACCTGATCGAGACCTGGGGCGCAGATCACATCGTGATGGGTACGGATTACCCTTACGACATGGCAGAGACCGATCCGGTCGGCCATGTGGATTCGGTGCAGAACCTGTCGGAAGACGACAAGGCTCTGGTGATGGGTGCCAATGCGGCGGCGCTGCTGGGCATCGAGGTGCCGTCAGCCTAATTCGGCTGTTCGGCTTCCCAGCGTTCTTCGAAATGCGGGTACACCCGGCTCATATAGCCGGTGTGGAACTGCCAGAAGGACTCCGGTTCGAATTTTTCGGGATTGTCTGCCGAGCTGCAGCTCGGCAGACATTCACCGACCGCATCGAGATTCGGACACACAAAAAACGGCAGTGAGAATCGATCCTTCTCCACCGGCGGGATCACCCGGTGCGGGGTGGCCCGTACCACACCGTTCGACCAGCGGTTCAGGTATTGCCCGAAATTCACGACGATGCTGTCGGCCGGGATTTCCGGCCAGATCCAGGTTCCATCTGTATCCATCACCTGCAATCCCGCCTGCTCCGTGGCCGGCAGAAAGGTGTTGAAGCAGGTGTCGGCATGGGCGCCGTGGCCGGTTTCATCCGTCGCCAGATCAGGCTTGGGCGGATAATGAATCAGTCGAGTATAGAAATGTGCACGGTCAAAATACGGTTCGAAGAAGCCGTCCGGCAGTTCCAACGCCCGTGACCAGACAGGCAGCAGGCTCTTGGCGAGCTTGCCCATCTGTTCCAGATAGTCATGCGCAGCACCGGGAAGTTCTGGCGCGCCGGCGGGCCATCGGTTGCGGCCATACATGCGTTTTCGCGCAAGCACCTGCGGGTGGTCGTCGGCATAGTCGACCCCGAAATTGTAGGATTCATAGAAGTCGTTTTGCGGGCGCTCGTAATAGTCAGATTCCCGGACCACGGTCATCCGCAGCGGCTGGTAGCCGCGTTCATGGGGATCGATCTCCAGGGCGATCTTGTCGTCCAGCGGCAAATCGAAAAAGGCGTGCGCCTGGTCGAACATGCGCGTGATCGTGTTTTCAGGGACCCCGTGATTGACGACACACATGAAGCCGATGCCTTCGGCGACGTCGCGCAACTGTTGGGCGAGCCCGTCGATTTCACCACGCGCGAGCGGCCCAAGATCGAGCAAAGGCAATGCGCGATGCGGTGTTTCGCGCACCTGGCGTGTGTAGTCGGGGTCCGTGACGGTCATGACGTCAAAAGCCTAGCGCAAGGCTGCGCCCGGGTGCCAGCGTCTTAAAAATAGAGCATGCGGGTGCAGAGGGCCTACTTCGTGATGATCTCCGGCCCCATCAGTGCGGTGGGCAGGAAGGTCGAGATGATCGGTACGTAAGTCACCAGGATCAGGAAGATGAACATGATGCCGACCCAGGGCAGGGCTGCCCGGACGACACTCATGACGGACATCCCCGCCACGCCCGCCGTGACAAACAGGTTAAGCCCGACCGGCGGTGTGATCATGCCGATCTCCATATTCACCACCATGATAATGCCGAGATGGATCGGGTCGATGCCCAGTTCGATCGCGATCGGGAAGACCAGCGGTGCCACAATGACGATCAGGCCCGAGGGTTCCATGAACTGGCCACCAATGAGCAACAGGAGATTGACCACGATCAGGAACATGATTGGTCCGAATCCGGCAGATAAAAGCGCTTCGGTGATCAACTGCGGAATGCGCTCTTCGGTCAGGACATGCTTGAGGATCAGGGCGTTTGCGGGGTGAACGTGCGCTCGTAGGCTCATGCGCAGAGGTCATGCGGCCTTTATCCCTAACATCCGTGGTCGCCCTTCTTGGCCCTCCGCGGAGGGGGGCCGGAGCGATCCTCATACCTTTATAGCGCGTCCGGCATGGCGATGCCGAGATTGTCGGCTTCTGACTTCAAACGGTCCCATGTGCCCTGTGCGAGTGGAATGCCGTTGGCCATACGATCAGTCAGAACCTTGTCGCCCCGTTCACCGGGTGCATAGATCTCCTCGACACCATCGGCGCGGGGCAGTCCTTTCAGCCCCTTTGCCAGATCGTCGATATCGGACTTGTAGCTGTCGAGTTCGGTGAACGCCGATATATCAATCGCGGCGGCCAGACCATTCTGACGGTAGCCGGTTGGTTTGGCGTCCGGGCCGATATTGGGCGTGATCAACGGGTTGGACGCGAACAGGCTGACGAGGCATTCGATCATCATCGAAAGCCCCGAACCCTTGGCGCCGCCCAGTGGCATCAAAGTCTCGACCGCGTTGGCGTCGTTGGTGTTGTGCCCGTCGGCATCAATGCCCCAGCCGTCGGGGATCGGTGTGCCGGTGTCCTGCGCGGCGAGAATTTTTCCCATAGAGACTGTGGCCGTGGACATGTCCAGTAGCATCGGTGGGTGTTCGCCGCCAGGGACGGCGATGGCTATTGGGTTGGTGGATGCCCCGGCTGTTTTCGCACCATGATAGGCCATCATCGGGCGTGACGCTGTCATAACGATGCCCGCAAAGCCCTGTCGTGCGGCCTGCATGGCAAAATAGCCGATGGCGCCGCCATGGGTGATGTTGCGCACGATGCACCAGCCAAGATGGCATTCACGGGCACGGCCAATGGCTTCGTCCATCGCTGCGGAAAGTGCGACAGGACCCGGCGCCCAGTCGGAATCGATAACGGCGATGGCACCACTGCGTTTCTCGACCTTCATGTCGGGGCGGGCGTGGATGTTGCCGTTCTTCATATAGGCGATATAGCGGGGGATGCGGAGGACGCCGTGGGAATCCATGCCGCGCAGATTGGCCCAGACCAGCATGTCGGCCCACACCTCAGCGTGTTCATCTGCCACGCCTGAACTTAGAAAGATGTCTTTAGCAAAGCGTTTGAGCGCCTTGGCGGATACGACGTGATCATTCGGGTTCACGATTTTTCCTCGGAAATATAGGCACTGGCGCCCGTGGTGTTGGCGTCACGCAGGTGCCAGCATTCCGCTGAGAGGGCTGCGTGAAAGTCATCGATTGCTTCGTTGAATGCTGCCGGGTCTTCGAGGTTGATCAGGTGGCCAGCCTTGGGGAAGGTGACGAGCCCGGCACTTGGCATGGTGCGTTTGAGAAATATGTTTGTGTCGATGCAGGGTTCGTCTTCATCGCCGATCATCAACAGGGTGGGGGTCGTCATGGCGGCAAGTTCGGTTTCAAGCTCATAGAGCGAGGGCCGTCCCGCCTGCACGCGTCGCAGGGTATAGGCCGAGCCCATGGGCGAATGTTCGACAAAATGGTTCGCGAATTCCGTCCAGCCCTTCGGATTTTTGAGTTTGAGCTGGATGCGGGTGGCGCTGGATGCAAAGCCGGGCAGGTTCAGGGAGTTCCGGTCGAGAATCGTGTCCGCCAGCGCACGAGTTTCTTCGAGAAAATGCGCGCGTGTGTCGGGGAATGAGCCCGACCCGCCGCTCGCAGCGACAAGCGATGTCACCCGGTCAGGATGGGCGAGAGCAAACCGCAAACCGGTATAGGCCCCCATGCTCAGTCCGATCACATGTGCTTGTTCGATTTTGAGCGCATCCAGTACGCCAAGAAGGTCAGCTGTGGCGATGTCTTGTCCGTACGCGTCTTCGCTTTCAGGAACCTCTGAAGGCGGATAGCCGCGGGCGCTGTAGGTCACGCACCGGAAGCGGTCCTTGAAGTGATCGACCTGATGTCGCCATGACCGATGGTCGCCGCCGAACTCATGGACAAAAACCATTGCCGGGCCGTCACCGTCGTCCTCCACCCAGAGCTGCGCGCCGTTAATGTCATGATGCGCCATGGGAACTAGAGCTCCGCGCGGACCAGTGCGGCACCAGCGCCCAGTGCCTTGAGCTTGCCCTGAGAAACCTCACGGGGCAGGGGGACCATGCCGCAATTGGTGCAGGGGAAAATCCGTTCCGGTGAGGTGAACTCCATGGCGTCCCGAATAACCTTGGCGACCTCTTCCGGCGCTTCGGCGGTGAGTGTCGTGACATCAATGGCACCAACAAGCACATCCTTCTTGCCGTCGAGCAATTTGATCACTTCGAGAGGGACCCGCGATCCGGCGAATTCCAGTGACACCTGATCGATGTCGCTTTCCGAGAGCGCGGGCAGGATGGCTTCATACTGGTCCCAGACGTCGCCCAGCGTGGCCTTCCACTGCAGGTTTGCTTCGATGCCATAGCCGTAACAAATATGGACCGCCGTCGTGCAATCCAGGCCTTCAACCGCACGATTGAGCGCTTCAACGCCCCATGTGGGAACCGCGTCGAGATAGACATTGAAGGCGGGTTCGTCGAATTGAAGGTTATCAACACCGGCGGCGACCAGTTCCTTGGCTTCCTCGTTCAGAATTTCAGCAAAGGCCATCGCCATTTTCGGGCGGTCGCCATAATGCTCGTCGGCCAGCGTATCAACGATGGTCATGGGCCCCGGCATGGTGAACTTGAGCGGATGGTCAGTATGCGCGCGGGCGAACTTTACCTCGTCAGTATGGATCGGTCCTTTGCGGCGGAGGGCAGAGACCACCGTCGGGCAATCCGCGTCATAGCGATCATCGCGGATGCCGATCGTTGTTTTTTTGTCGAAATCGATGCCGTCGATTTTCTCAAGGATACCGTGCACGAAATGCTGGCGCGATTGTTCGCCATCCGTGACGATATCGATCCCGGCTTCTTCCTGATCTCGGATCGCTAGTCGCACCGCGTCATGCTTGGCCTCTTCCAGACGTGCGGGGTCTTTGGCGGCCCATGGGGCCCAGAGTTTTTCTGGCTCTGCAAGCCATGCCGGCTTGGGCAGGCTGCCTGTAATCGTGGTCTTCAGCATAGAGGGCTCCCCGTCCGTATCGAATTATTTCCGGCCCGCCATCATCGTGACGGTTGGATCGCATGCGCGAATGTCGCATCATCACAGGGCAGCGGCTCGACCGCAAGAAACAGAAAACGCACCCGGGGGAAAATCTATGAACGTGAATTCTGCGCCGAAAGGCTGGCCTGAAGGAAAGGCGCTTGCCGTCTCTGTAAATGTCATGTGCGAGGCATGGACGGATGATGCGGCCCCGGGCATTGGCCCAATGGGAAACCCGCTCAAGGCAGGCTTTCTCGACACCCAGGCCCGTTCCTGGGGTGAGTACGGCATGACTCATGGTGCACCCCGCCTGCTCGATATTGTGGGCGATCTCGGTGTGCGCTGTGGGGCCTATGCCAGTGGCATCATTGCCGAGAAATGGCCTGAACTGCTCAAGCGTATCGATGGGGATGGGCATTTTGTCGGGGCTCATGCCTGGATGCAGAACACCCTGCCGGTCTACCAGGAGCGCGCCGAGGAAGAAGCCGACCTGAAAAAGGGCATCAAGTTGTTCGAGGATGTGATCGGCAAGGCGCCGAAGGGGTTTTCCAGTCCGCGCGGCACCTTCAGTCCGAACACGTGTGAGTTGCTCGTCGAAAACGGCTTCACCTGGCACATTGATCACTTCAATACCGATCTGCCCTACCGCCTCGATACGGCAGCCGGTCCGCTGGCCGCTGTGCCGTTCACGATGGAAATCAACGACCTGCCGATTTACATGCGTTACGGCAACGCGCCGCAGGTTTACTCCGAGACCCTCAAGCGGATTGTCGACAAATACGATACCATCGGCCGTCCGCCGGCCGTGATCGATATCACCGCCCATGCCCATGTCTTCGGACGTCCCTTTGGCGCGATTGAGTACAAGGCGGCCATCGAAGCGGTGAAGGATATCGATTGGGTCTGGATGACCACACATGAAGAACTCGCCGCGGCCGTGTATGCGGAATAGGCAAACGATCTAGATGCAGCGACCGCCGTCGATTTCCATGCACACGCCGGTGATCAGGGATGCTTCATCCGATGCGAGAAACAGCACCGCATTGGCAACATCCTGAGGCGTCGAGAAGCGCCCCAGGGGCACCGTCTGACGGAAGGCCTCACGGTTTTCCGGGGTGTCTTCCCCCAGAAATGTGGGCAGTAGCGGTGTTTCGCCAGCGACGGGGTTGACCGCGTTGACGCGGATTTGGTCCTCGGCCAGTTCGACGGCCATGGATTTGGTCAGGGTTGTAACCGCGCCCTTTGATGCGTTGTACCAGGTCAGGCCGGGGCGCGGCCGGACGGCGGCGGTGGAGGCGATGTTCACGATCGCGCCGCCACCACCTTTGCGCATGACGGGAATGGCGGCATTGGCCGTGTGAAACAGACCCTTCACGTTGACCGCAAGAATGCGGTCGAGTTCGTCCTCGCTGACCTCCAGCATCGACTTCCGCTTGTGGGCAACCCCGGCATTGTTCACCAGAACATCCAGACCCCCATGGGTGCTGACAGCGTGATCGGTCAAAGCCTGAACCTCGCTCGCGCTGGTCACATCCGCCTCGAAGAAGCTGGCAGTTCCGCCAGTTGCGGTGATCTCGGAGGTCACGCGCTGGCCGCCGACGGTGTTCACGTCATTGACGACGATGGTGGCACCTTCGCGGGCAAAGGTCTTGGCTATGCCTTCGCCGAAGCCCGATCCTGATCCGGTGACGATGGCGATTTTTCCTTTGAGCCGCATGTTGTTTCTCTCCTGCATGGGTCCTCCGCGTATTGGGCATACGCGTTGTGCTTATTCTCGTTGAAAATGCTAACAGCAATGTTCGGGGCAACAAAACGAACAACGGTGATGACCAGTAAACCCAGAATTCTCGTGACGCGCACCTTGATGGAGGCGAATGAAAATCGTCTCCGTGCGGAATTCGATGCGACGCTGAACCCAGACGATCACATCATGTCCGCAGATGAAATTGTCGCGGCGTCTCATGGCATGGATGCTTTGCTGATCTGTGTGACAGAGCCGTTAATTGCGACGACGATTGAACGGCTGCCTGACACCGTGAAAGCGATCATGACGCTTTCGGTGGGGATGGAGCATATCGACCTCGACGCGGCGAAATCGCGTGGCATCGCTGTGCTGAGTACCCCGGATGCGGTTAACGATCCCACGGTCGAAGTGGCCATGTTGTTGATGCTCGGTGCCGCCCGACGGGCAACCGAGGGGGCGGCCTTGATGCGCAAGCACGCATGGACCGAATGGACGCCAAGGTTGCTGCTTGGCACAGATGTGACGAACGGTACGCTGGGTATTTTCGGCATGGGCCGCATCGGACGCACTCTTGCCCAGCGCGCCCGCGGGTTCGACATGACCATTCGTTATCACAACCGTACCCGGTTGAGCTTTGAGGAGGAGGCGGGTGCGAGCTACTACACATCGATTGAAAGTCTGCTCCCGGCCAGTCCGTTCCTGGCGATCACCGCGCCATCGACACCCGAGACGCGCGGGTTCTTGAACGCCGAACGTATCGCGCTGTTGCCTGATGGCGCGATCGTGGTGAACATCGCGCGCGGCGAGCTGGTCGATGATGACGCGCTCATTGACGCGCTTAAGTCCGGCAAGGTTGCGGCCGCCGGTCTGGATGTGTTCAACGGCGAACCGACCAATGTGAACCCGGCCTATCTCGAGCTTCCCAATGTGTTCATCACGCCGCATATAGGCAGTGCAGCACGCAACGCCCGGGCAGCGATGGGCGACATGCTCATGGATGGCCTCAATCTGTTGCTGGCCGGTGAGCCGGTTCCCAATCGGGTGGTGTGAACGCGATGACGCGCATGTCCCACGGCGCGTCACTATTTGCCGCATTGCCCGGACCCGCACGTGGCGCGATCTGGATGCTCGGAGCGTCGGTTTTCTTTGGCACCCAGGGGCCATTGGTCCGGTTTTCTGTCGCCGACGGTGCCGACCCGATGGTCATCACGTTTGTGCGCTCCTTTGTGCTGTTTCTGCTGATGCTGCCGTGGATCCTGCGGCATCGCCGAACGACCTTGCGATCCAAACGCCCGGGCGCGCAGATCTTGCGCAGTGTATTTTCCATGGGTGGATTGATCCTGCTCGTCTACGCCCAGACAAAACTGCCGTTGGCAGAGGTTTCGGCACTTACCTTTGCTGCGCCTTTGTTCGGGACAATCGGTGCCGCCCTTTTGTTGGGTGAAGTCGTGCGCCTTCAGCGCTGGATCGCAACGCTGGTTGGGTTTGTGGGGGTCTGGCTTGTCCTGCGCCCCGGCATGTCTGAGGTCGATCCATTCTTTGTTCTGCCGCTGATATCGGCGGTCTTCATTGCGGCCTCCAACCTGATGATCCGATCACTATCCCATCGGGATTCGCCGGAAACGACGATTGCGTGGCTGGCGATGGTGTCTGTTCCGATCACGCTCGTGCCAGCGCTGTTCTTTTGGTCATGGCCCGAGCCCATGGCCTTCGTCTGGATGTCCATGCTGGGCGTGACCGCTCTGAGTGCGCATTACTGCCTGACTCAGGCGTTCACGGCTGCCGAGGCATCTGCCGTGTTGCCCTATGACTATTCACGTCTGATTGTGACCTCGACTTTTGGCTTCCTCCTGTTTGCCGAGGTGCCAACCATCTGGACCTGGGTCGGGGGTGCGGTGATCGTCGGGGCTGTTGTCTATATGGCGCGTCGCGGAAACGCCCATTGAGCCTATTCTGCCGCCAATCGATAACCACGGCGTTTGCGCATGCCTTTGGTGATGACCGCCGCAGCGCCGTCCAGGATCGCATCCGCATCAATTCCATGCAGCCGGTAAAGGTCCTGCAAATCGGCGGATTGCCCGAAGTTTTCCACGCCCAGCGCAGCGATGTCATGACTGGCCACGCTGCCGAGCCAGCCCAAAGTCATCGGGTGGCCATCCATCACTGTCACCAGACCCGCATCGGGGGCGAGCCGAGACAGCAGCGTTTCGATATGGGACGGCGCGACGTTGGGTCCGCGCGCATAGGCGCGCGTGGTTGCCTGCCAGTCGGCATACAGGCGGTCCGTTGAGGTGATCGCGAGCAATCCGGCATCCGGGATGTCTTCGAGGATCGCATCATGGGCCTTGATCGCTTCGGGCGCGATCACGCCGGAATAGACAATGGCAAGTTCTGCGCCGGGCGCTGGTTCGCGCAACCAGTAAGCTCCAGCGATGACATCATCGGAGATGGCAGAAAAGTCACGTTGTGGCTGATCGATCACCCGGGTCGAGAGACGCATATAGACCGCGCCGCCATCATCGGCCTGCATGTGCTCAAAGCCCCAGCCCATGATGTGGGCCAGTTCGTCGGCATAGGCCGGTTCGAAGGTCGTGAGGCCCGGCTGGGTCAGGCCGATCAGTGGTGTGTTGATCGACTGATGGGCGCCGCCTTCCGGGGCCAGCGTGATTCCTGATGGCGTTCCGGCCAGCATGAAGCGGGCATCCTGATAACAGGCATAATTTAGAGCATCCAGACCACGTGCGATGAAAGGGTCATAAAGCGCGCCGACAGGCAAAAGGCGCGCGCCGAACAGCTTGTCCGACAAGCCGAGTGCGGCCAGCAGCAGGAAGAGATTGTTCTCCGCGATACCCAACTCGATATGTTGCCCGGAAGGAATCATTGACCATTTGAAGGCCGAGGGCACTTTTTCCTCTCGAAAGGTGTCCTCGATTTCATCGTGTCGAAAGAGCCCGCGCTGATTCACCCAGCCCGCCATGTTCGTCGTGACGGTCACATCGGGCGTCGTGGTGATGATGTGCCGCGCAAGCTCACTGTCACCCCGGCCAAGGTCATTCAGGATATGTCCGAATGCTTCCTGGGAGGACATGCGCTCTCCGGCCGGTGCGGGCAGGGTGTGCACCGGCACGGCAGGCACACTGGACGGTACGGGCCGTTGGGCGAAGGGCGCGTCCTTCAGGAATGCGCGCAATCCGTCTTCACTGACATCGAGTCCTTCGGCAATCTCCCATTCATGGCCATCCCGGATGTTGTGGCTGGCTTTGAAGCCGTCCATCTGGTCGGGGTTCATCAGGCCCGAATGGTTGTCCTTGTGACCGGCCAGCGGTGTGTTGAAGCCCTTGATCGTATAGGCGACGAAGCAATGGGGCGTGTCGTCATCGCCGACACTGGTGAAAGCTTCCAGCGTGGCAGCCATGTCATGACCGCCCAGATTGGTCATCAGCTTTTGTAAGGCGTCGTCGTCATGGTCATCGAGCAGAGCCTTGATGCCTTTGACCTTGCCGAGATCGTTCTGGAGATGTGTGCGCCAGGCCGCGCCACCCTGAAATGTGAGGGCTGCATAGAGCTGGTTTGGGCAATTGTCGATCCAAGACTGCAGCTGATCACCACCGGGCCGCGTGAACGCGGCTTCAAGCAGCTTGCCATATTTGATTTCTACGACTTTCCAGCCCACTGAACTGAAAAAGTCAGCGATCCGCTGGAACAGGTAGTCATGCACCACGCCATCAAGGCTCTGGCGGTTGTAATCGATCACCCACCACAGATTGCGCACATCATGCTTCCAGCCCTCGAGCAAGGCCTCGAAGACGTTGCCCTCATCGAGCTCGGCATCACCCATCAGGGCCACCAGGCGATTGTTGGGACGTTCGTCTCCGAGTTCATGCAAACGCACATAGTCCCGTACGATGGAACCGAACAGGGTTGCGGCAACCCCAAGTCCAACCGAGCCGGTGGAGAAATCGACATCGTCGATATCTTTGGTCCGGGACGGATAGGATTGCGCGCCGCCCAGCGCGCGGAAGTCCTCGAGTTTCTCGCGGGTCTGCTTTCCCAGCATGTATTGGATCGCATGGAAAACCGGCGAGGCATGTGGCTTCACTGCAACCCGGTCTTCGGGCCGCAGGGTGTGCATGTAAAGCGCGGTCAGGAGCGTGGCGGAGGATGCACAGGACGATTGGTGTCCGCCGACCTTCAGGCCGTCGCGGCTTTCGCGGATGTGATTGGCGTTGTGGATCGTCCAGGACGACAGCCACAGAATTTTCCGCTCCAGCTCCTCGAGCATCGGGATATCGATATTGGAGAGAATGGTTTTGCCAGAGGCTTTCTTGGACATCGTCGGGACCTGAGTTGCGTGTTGTGCCTCAGGCTAGCATTCAAGCGACAGCGGAGAATTGCGAAGATGGCGCGAAACACCGATACTTGAGCAATAAATGGCGCAATATAACGATATCATGGAGTAAATATGCTGGTAAAAGACCTAGACGCGATTGATTGTAATATCCTCAATATGCTGCAGGAAGACGCGCGTATCTCCAATGTTGATCTGTCGGAGAAAGTGCATCTGTCGCCATCTCCCTGCCTGCGTCGCGTTCGGCGTCTCGAATCTGAAGGCATGATTCGCGCTTACGTCACATTGCTCGACCCCGCAGAAGTGGGTTTGCCGGTGAGTGTGTTTGTGCAGGTGTCTCTCGAGCGGCAGGTTGATGATGCGCTGGAGAATTTCGAGCGGGAGATCGTTGCGCGACCAGAAGTCATGGAGTGCTATCTGATGACCGGTGACAGTGACTATCTGTTGCGTGTGGTGGCGCCAGATCTGGAGGCTTTCCAACGTTTCCTGCTCGAGCATCTGACCCGCATTCCCGGCGTGGCGAGCATCAAGTCGAGCTTTGCGCTGAAGCAGGTGAGCTACCGAACCGCCTTGCCGCTGGGGCATCTGAACGATGCGCGCTAGAGGCCCGTTGCGAAGCGCGCCATGATGACGATGATCAGCACCTGCATGCAGCCCTGAAACGCCACCACGCGCACATAGCGACGCATCAGGCGGCCGATCCGTTCGCCATCGGGTTCGGCTTTCCGCATCTCCAGATAGACCAGGATATTGGTTGGCAGCAGGATTGCGATCCCCTGAATGCTGAGGATTGTTGTGATGACCAGCGCGGCGATCAGCCACCAGAGTTCCGGAAAGGCCAGCTCCAGGTAGCCGTGCTGGACGGCCAGAAACCAACCCGCCGTCGGGGCAATTATGGCAAGTGTGGGAAGCAGGAACATCATGCGAGGCATCAATCGCGTGATGATGGCCTGGCGCACCGGGAAGCTGACCCGCCGCATGATGGGGCCGATCACAAAGCCCATGAATAGATCGATCCCGGTCCACAGTAGGCCGGTGATTACATGCACGAAGTTCAGAAACCAGTCGCTGGTACTGAGAATGGCCGCAATCATGATGGCAAGCGCGAGCGCGACCCAGATCAGGTTGCGCCAGTCGATCCGGGTGTCCGGGTCTGAAATGTCGTGTGATGGTGTCGCAAGCGTATTCATGGGTGCAGCGTAATCTGGAGCTTTGAATTTGTGCAAGCCGGTCGTGGATCGTAGGCTTATCGGGAACAATTTTCTTGGTCGGAGATCATCAGGATGGACGATACGGTTGGCGCCTTCGTGCCCCATGGAAAGTTCGAGATCGCAGGCGCGCAGGACGGCCCCCTTGCGGGGTTGGATTTTGCTGCCAAAGACATCATTGATGTCGCTGGTCATGTGACGGGTTGCGGCAATCCGGACTGGCTGCGTACGCATGATGCGGCGATTGCTACAGCACCCACGATCCAGCGCTGCCTTGATGCCGGGGCGCACCTGCGCGGAAAGACCGTGACGGAAGAACTTGCGACCGGCCTGACAGGTGAAAATACCCATTACGGGACACCACGCAACGTCAACGCGCCCGGGCGCGTTTCGGGTGGGTCTTCTTCGGGGTCGGCGTCTGCTGTGGCTGCAGGTCTGGTGGATTTTGCACTCGGCTCTGATACGGGTGGATCGGTGCGTTCACCGGCAAGCTTCTGTGGCATTTACGGTATACGGCCCAGCCACGGCCGTGTGCCGATGGCAGGTGTGATGCCGTTGGCATCGAGCCTGGATGTGGTGGGGTGGTTTTCCCGGACACCGGAAATTCTGGAAACAGTGGGCCAGGTGATTCTCGATGGTGCTCCGGGCAATCCTGCCGCAGGTTCATTTCTTGTGGCGGAGGATGTTTTTGATCTGCTCGATACCGATGCATCTCAGGCGCTTTCTGGCGCCATCAACAGCGTTGAGGGATTGTTGGGCAAGTCTGAGCCTGTGCGCGTGGCCGAAGGTGCAGCGCCGGTCCACCGATTGCCAGCCTGGGCCGATGTCGCCCGGACGCTGTGGGGGGCCGAAGCCTGGGCTGAACATCAAACGTGGATTGAAGCCGTCAAACCCACCTTCGGATCGGGTGTTGCGACGCGGTTTGCGGCCCGCGCGGCGGTTTCGGCCGACGCAGCTGATCGTGCTGTCGCGATGCGTGAAGACATTTCCAGCTATCTGGATGACTTGTTGGCCGATGGGGCCGTTCTTGCCCTGCCGGCCGCCCCGGGTGTCGCCCCGTTGATGGGGGGAAGCGACGAAGAGATCGAGCCGTTTCGTTCGGCCAATGAGCCGATTGGCTCGATTGCAGGGCTTGGCCGGTTACCGCAGATTGTTCTGCCGATGGTCAGCATGGATGGTTTGCCGTTGGGTCTGGGCCTGGCTGCGCAACATGGCAATGACGAGATGCTTTTTGCAATTGCGATTGCTTTACGTGATGCGGGCGTGATCATGGATGTGGAGAGTTCAAATGGGTGACCTTTATCGCAGTTTTGTGTCGGGCTTTTGCAGCCATGACAATATTCAGGTCACAGGGTCGGGTGAGGGGCCGTTGGCCGGGCTGACATTTGCGGTCAAAGACATCATCGATGTGGCCGGTCAAACGACCGGTGGCGGAAATCCCGACTGGTATCACAGCCACGAACCGGCGACCCGGCATGCCACGGCCGTCCAGCGTGTTCTTGATGCCGGTGCCGATATGGTTGGCAAGACGATCACCGAAGAATTTGCCTATGGCCTGATTGGTGAAAATTATCACTACGGAACGCCGGTCAACCCGCGTGTGGAAGGCGGGGTCCCGGGCGGATCATCTTCAGGGTCAGCATCGGTCGTGGCGAATGGCCAGGCCGATTTTGCGTTGGGAACAGACACCGGTGGATCGGTTCGGGTGCCGGCCAGTTTCTGCGGCCTCTATGGCATTCGCCCCAGTCATGGTCGTGTGTCGCTCGATGGAATCATGCCTCTGGCACCCAGTCTTGATACCTGTGGCTGGTTTGCTCGTGATGCCGGCCTTTTGCGGACAATTGGAAGTGTACTTCTTGACGAAAGCCTCGCGGTGCCCGCGCAGCGGGTGTTTCTGGCTGAGGACGCCTTCGATCTCGCGGATGACAATGTGCGAGAGGCTCTGGAATCTGCCATCGCGCGGGTGGAGGAACGCGTCGGTGCGCTGCAGGTGCTTCGTCCCAGTGAATTGGCTGAATTGCGTGGCTATGACCTATGGAAATCGACCATACAAGTGATCCGGGGTTCGGAGGCGGCGACCTCACATCTGGCCTGGATGCGCGAGAGTGAAGCTGAGATGGGGCCAGGATTTCGTGACCGGTTCGAGGCCGGAGCGGCCTATACGCCCGGAGAGATTGCGGATGCAAAGTCCCGGCGCGCACTGGTCGAGAGTTATATGGCGGATTTGCTGGGCGATAATGCTGTGATGCTGGTGCCTGCGGCTCCCAGTGCTGCGCCGCAGGGCGGTGCGGACGAGGCGGTTTATGATCGACTGCGCAACAATAACGAGATGTACAATTGCACGGCCCCACTTGCGCGGTTGCCACAGGTCTCGGTTCCCTTGGGCGAAACCCCGAATGGTCCGGTGGGTCTGGGTTTGATTGCCGGTCATGGCAATGATGAAATGCTGCTGGATCTGGCTGTGGCCCTGATCGACTGACGGATCTGGCGATTCCGGCATTAACCATCCAACCATTTTGTGATTGGGCCTTTCTCTCCCTGATGGTAAACAGGTCCTTAACGCCGTCTTTGGGGGATGGATATGAAACGTCGCGGATTTGTTGCAGCGCTTGGCGCTGGTGCGGTTGCCGGGTTGGCAGCGCGCCCGTCTGTTGCGACCGCGGCACTCGACGACGTCTCCTTTTCCGCACGATCATTTACCGAGCTTTTTGGAACCCGCGAATATTTCATCGGCGATACCGTCGAGAAATTGCCACGTGCCCGGGCGGCCACGCTGCCGCTTGATGAGGCCACGGCCAAACACTTTGCGCGTTCCATCTATAATTTGATCCCGGCGTCTACGGCGGGCGGATCCCATTGGGAAAAGATTCTCGACAGTGCGAAATCCCTCGACCCGATGCGCCGCATGCAGATGGTCAATGATTTTGCCAATCGCATGCCCTATGTCGAGGACATCGACAATTACGGGCTCCGTGATTTCTGGGCTGAGACGGATACGTTTTTTGAGATTGGTGGTGATTGCGAAGATTTCGCGCTCGCCAAGTATAAGCTTCTCAACCGGATTGGTTTCCACGCGGACCGTATGCGGGTTGTTCTGGTGGTCGACAAAAAACGTAATCGTCAGCACGCCGTGCTTGCTGTGAGCATGGCCGGTCAGGCCTGGATGCTGGATTCTTTCGTTCGCGATGTTGTTCCGCATCAGACGGCACCACAGTATCGCCCGACCGTGTCCCTGAGCGGTCCGCGCCTATACCTCCACGTGGCGCCGAAGGCCTGATTTCTTCTAAATGTCTGTTCCTGATCAACCCGGTGACGATGCGTCGCCGCGGACCAACTGGATTGCCGTTTCGGTTTTGATTCTCGCCGCCGTGGCCGCCGCGTTTCAGATCGGCAAGGCGCCAGCTGCGCTGCCTGTCATTCGCGCTGAACTGAGCCTGTCTCTCGATGAGGGTGTCTGGGTCATTTCAATCTTCAACCTGCTCGGCATCACCTTCGGCATGATTGCCGGCGCGCTTGGGGACCGACTAGGACATCGAAGGTTGATGGTTGTCGGGTTTCTCGCAATGGCGGTTGCCAGCTTTGCCGGCGCCGCGGCGGAGGGTTTTACACTGCTCCTGCTGAGCCGGGTGCTTGAGGGTTTTGGCTTTATTGTCGTGGCGTCGGTGGCGCCGCCGATGTTTCTTGCGGCCAGCAACAAGCGGGACCATCGGCTGATCTTTGGTCTCTATAGCGGGTACTGGCCTGCGGGTGTCGCGATCATGATTCTGATCACGCCGGTCGTTCTCGAATCCATCGGCTGGCGCGGATTGTGGGCGGTGAACGGTGTCCTGGCGTTGGTCGTTCTTGGGCTGGTTTTACTGGCGACACGACCGCACGTCACGCGCGCTGCCCAGCTGTCCCCGCCGCCCTTTGGGGAGGCCTTGCGTACCTTTACGCACATCGGACCCATAACCCTTGCGATGACCTTCTGTGCCTACTCTGCGATTCATGTGACGGTGGTGGCCTTGTTGCCGACCTTTTACACTGAGGCAGGGTCACTTGGACTGGGATCGGCTTCCGCGCTCGTGGCGCTGGTGACGGCGGTAAACATCTTCGGAAACATCATTGCCGGGGTTGCACTCCAGCGGGGCGTGTCCCGCATTTTCCTGGTTGTTCTTTCCTTTGTGCTGATCGCAGGAAGCGCGTTGTTGATGTATGACGATGGATTGCCATTTCTCGTGCGTCTGGCGGCTGCGGTTTTCCTGTCTTTTATTGCAGGGCTGATCCCGGCGAGCCTGTTCGCCTCCACCCCCGTTGTCGCGCCGTCACCAGGTCTGGTCGGTGCCACCACGGGTCTGATGATGCAGGGGTCGCAGCTTGGCCAGCTTGTGGGGCCTGTCGCCATGGCCTGGGTTGTGACCAATACAGGGAGCTGGGATTTTGCGCCGGTCACGTTGCTGATTGCTGCAGGAATAGGCAGCGCCCTGATGTTCGGCCTGCGGCATATCGAGGTCCGGGCGTCCCGCCTCAGCTGAGAAGATGTGGTCTCTTTACCCTTTCGGGACGGCTGGTATAAGAGTGCGCGGAGCTGTGATTTATAGTCCGATTGAATTTTCAGGAAAGATAACTCCATGAGCGCGTTTTCGACCCTCGATGATCTTGAGCCTGCAGGAAAACATGTCCTGCTGCGAGCCGATCTGAATGTTCCGATGGCCGATGGAAAGGTGACGGACCGCACGCGTCTTGAGCGCCTTGCACCGACGATCTCTGAATTGGCAGACAAAGGCGCGCGTGTATTGATCACGTCACATTTCGGTCGGCCAAAAGGCCAACGCGTTCCCGACATGTCACTGGCTCCGGTCGCGCAGGCACTGGGTGAAGTGCTTGGCCGCGCGGTTGGGTTTGCACCGGACTGCATCGGCGATGCCGCGATGGAAGCTTCGGCATCAATGGCAGATGGGCAGATTCTCGTGCTCGAGAATGCGCGTTATCACACCGGTGAGGAGGCAAACGATCCGCAATTCGTGCAATCGCTCGCTGCCCTTGCGGACGTCTATGTCAATGATGCGTTCTCCGCGGCGCATCGCGCCCACGCCTCGACCGAGGGTATCGCCCATGTCCTGCCAGCTTATGCCGGCCGCTTGATGCAGGCGGAGCTGGAGGCGCTCGGCAATGCTCTGGAATCGCCCCAGCATCCGGTCATGGCTGTGGTTGGGGGTGCGAAGATTGCCTCGAAGCTGGACCTTCTCGGGAACCTGATCGAACGGGTTGATCATCTTGCCATCGGCGGAGGGATGGCAAATACCTTCCTCCACGCCATGGGGATCGATGTCGGAAAATCCCTTTGCGAGCATGATATGGCAGAGACAGCGCTTGAAATCATCAAGCGCGCGGACGGGCTGGGATGTGAAATCATTCTGCCGTCGGACGTTGTGATTGCACCGGAATTCAAGGAAGGCGCTCCGAGTCGAACGGTTCCAATCGATGCGGTGCCCGATGACCAGATGATTCTCGACATTGGGCCCGGAACCATTCGGGCTCTGTCGGAAAAGCTCAATCAAGTTCGCACGCTTGTTTGGAATGGCCCGTTGGGGGCCTTCGAGGTGCGTCCGTTCGATGCGGGGACGGTTCAGGTCGCCATTGCAGCAGCGGAGGCGACAGAAGCAGGTGGTCTGCTGTCGGTGGCTGGTGGTGGTGATACGGTTGCTGCACTCAATCATGCAGGCGTGTCTGAACGCTTCAGCTATGTTTCGACAGCCGGTGGTGCATTTCTGGAGTGGCTTGAAGGCAAGGCTCTGCCTGGCGTTGCCGCGCTGTCGCGGTAACAAGGCTCTTGGCGACCCGCCGCATTCGATTTCCGGAGGCTTTTGGCCGAGACGCTATGGCGGCGTGTGAGAAATTGCTCGGCCGGAAAGCAGAAACCGTGGAATGGCCGGCGAGCCGATCGCGACGTTCGGTGCGTGTTGTATTTTCAGATGGCTCGGTCATTGCCACACGACGCAAGCGGCGTGAGCGGTCCCAGCTTGAAGCCCACGTCATGCGTACCCTTCACACCCATGGCGCATCGGTTCCCGCGGCGCTTGCCTATGACGGGGAATGGTTGATCCAGGAGTGCATCGAAGGCACGCGGCTGCCACTTGTCCTTGTGGGGGATGATCTCGATCGATCCCGGATGTTGCTGGAAACCGCCGCTGAAGGATTGGCCCGGATTCACCGCATCGGCACTGAAACCGGTGTTAAGAGCCTTCTCGATAGTCTGAAACTCTGTTCACATAGGTCTTAGATGGTTCCATGGCTGTTAGCGGAACACCCACAAGTCTTCAATCCATTCTCAGTCAGATTCAAACGGCGAAACCCGCCGCTGTGGCTCCGGCCGCACGCGCTGCTGCGGATGCTTCATCGGTTGGCCAGCAACGCGCTGCCGCCGAACCCCGGGTAAACTTGCCGCCGGGAACAACCTCGCTCGATCCGAACGCGCCCCGCGGGACCTATCTTAATCTTAAGGTCTAACGCTCAGGGGCTCGCTCTTTTTTGATCTTCGATAAATCGCGGAGAAACCCGTTTTCCTGATTGCGACTAACTCTGTTGGTCGGATGGCGCGGCAGTGTCGTCGTCGGGAATTTGTTCTCTCAGGAACAATGGCGTTTGCGCTGCCGCGAACAGGAATGTCAGCGGCATAATTCCGAAGAGTTTGAACGACACCCAGAAATCGGTCGAGAAATTGCGCCAGACAATTTCGTTCAGGATCGCCAGCACGACGAAGAAGATCGCCCAGCGTATCGTGAGGACACGCCACCCGCGATCATTCAGCTGAACGGCGGCCCCGAAGAGCGGCTTGAGCAGCGATTTCCCGACCAGCAAGCCACCAAACAGAATGACCGCAAACAGAGTGTTTACCAGCGTGGGCTTGAGTTTGATGAAGGTTTCATCGGCTAGAACAAGCGTCAGCCCGCCAAAGAGAAGCACAAAGATGCCGCTCACCAGAGGCATGACCGGCAGTTTGCGTTCCAGGCGCCAGCCAAGCGCGAGCGCAATGATCGTTGCGATCATGAAGGCGCCGGTTGCTTCGAAGAGCGCTTGCCCGACCATGGGTTCGGCGCCCGCGGGAAGCCAGAAATGCCTGAACTCCGGCAAGCCCTTGCGGCCGTTTATCAGAAAGAAGACGACGAGCGGACCCGCCTCAATTGCGAGTTTTAGCCAAGGGCGCATGATGACGCGAGCCTACTGGTTGTTGGTCGGGAATGGTTGTTCATTTGCGTTTAGCCTGCGAATTTCAGGGCTGAGGCGCCGCACGCTACCAGAATTGCTGCGGGGATTCGTTTTTTGCCGAACTTTTCTCCCAGAACAACAACTCCAATAAGTGCTGCGAACACCACACCGGTTTCACGCAATGCCGCCACGCTGGCGACGGATGCATTGGCGAAGGCGAAGAGCACCAGCCCGTAGCTGGTCAGCGCAATGAAAGCACCCCCGATTCCCGTGAGCGCATGCGCACGCAGATGCGAAATGATGTGGCCACGTCGCACGATATAGGTTGCTGCCATGATCGGGATCGAGGCAAAGACCATGATCCATGTCAGGTAGACAAGTGTACCATTTCCAACTTCGGGTCCGACCTTGCGGATGCCGACAGCATCGAACAGCGAGTAGGCAGCGATACAGGCTCCGGTGAGAAGTGCCAAAACAAGTGTCCGTGCATTGGCGGATGCAAGTTTCGCCGGCTCCAGGCTGAGTGCAACAACGCCGGCAACGATGACAAGAACAGCAATCAGTTCCGACAAACTTGGAATGTCACCGACAAGCGGGGCCGACAAGGCAACAATGATCAGAGGCGCGCTCCCACGCGCGATGGGATAGACCTTGCCGAGGTCGCCGTGGGCATAGGCATTCACCAGAAATATGAAGTAGAGGGCGTGCAATGCGCCCGACCCGATCAACCAGGGCCAATGATGGGAAAGCGGCAGAGGCAGAAAGGCCAGCGCGACAATCAGTGCGCCGATGCCACCAAATCCGCCGATCATGCCAGACGTCATCCAGCGATCGCTGCCGCCCTTGACCAACGCGTTCCAGCTCGCATGCAGGAGCGCGGCGAGTAAGACTGCCAGAACAACTATAGTGCTCATTCAGGGTTGCCCAGTCCCAGCAAACCATTAGCAAAGGGCAGCGCTTCGAAGGGGCGGAGGTCATCGACACCTTCGCCGACGCCCACGGCATAGATGGGCAGAGCGAAATGATCGGCCAGTCCAACGATCACGCCGCCACGTGCGGTCCCGTCGAGTTTGGTAACGATCAGGCCGCTGACATTGACCAGGTCCCGAAAGGTTTCGACTTGCGCGTGGGCGTTCTGGCCGGTTGTGGCGTCGAGAACCAGAAGCACCTCGTGGGGGGCGTCGGGGTCAACCTTCTGGATTACACGGACTATTTTTTTGAGTTCGGCCATCAGGTCGGTTTTGTTGTGCAGCCGACCAGCGGTGTCGATCAGAAGGACGTCAACGTTTGAGGCGCGCGCCTGTTGCATGGCGTCGTACGCCAGGGCTGCTGGGTCACCATTCTGCTCGCCCGCAACCACGGGGACGCCGACGCGCTCACCCCATATCTTGATCTGGTCGATCGCGGCCGCGCGAAACGTATCTGCGGCGGCGAGCATCACTGAATTTCCGGATTCCTTGAAACGTGCAGCAAGTTTTCCGATGGTCGTTGTCTTGCCGGTACCGTTGACGCCAGCGATCAGTATGACCTGGAGTGAGTCCGGGGTGACAAGGTCAGAGATCGGTCGTGCGACCGGTTCCAGGATTTTCGAGATGGCTTCGGCAAGAACGCGTCGAACATCTTCTGCATCGGCTTCACTGTCGACACGCTTGCCTTCGAGTTCTGTCCGGAGGCGAGCGGCCGTGGCAATGCCGAGATCGGCCATAATCAGAACGTCCTCGAGTTCATCGAGGGTGGCCGCATCAATTTTCTGCCCTGTGAAGACGCCGCCAATATCCTCGGCCAGTCGCGAAGATGTCCGCGACAGCCCCGCACGAAGCCGTCCGAGCCAGCTGCCTTCACTCATGCTGCGTGACGCACAGGCTGACCACCAAGGCGGCCATCAGCTGCATGGGTGATTTCGGTTTCGATGATGGTCCCGGGTTGAACGGTCGTGTCTGCCAGATCGACCAGCGCAAATTGCTCGCTGCGACCGAGGCCTGGTTTCTCCACGAGAACTGCACGGGTCTTGCCGATCTCGTTGTTCAGAAAATTATCCAGCGCGCGCGAGCCGGCCGCGCGCAAGCGGGCGGCGCGTTCCTTGATGACATCGCGTGGGAGTTGCGGCATCCGGGCGGCAGGTGTTTCGGGTCGGGGTGAATAAGGAAAGACGTGCAAATGCGGCAAATCGCATTCTTCCACAATCACCAGACTGTTGGCGAACATCTCTTCGGTCTCGGTTGGAAAGCCTGCAATTATGTCGGCACCGAACACGGCATCGGGGCGCAGACTTCGAACCTCCTTACAGAATGCGATGGCCTGCTCGCGTGTGTGGCGGCGTTTCATGCGTTTGAGGATCATGTTGTCACCGGCCTGCAGGCTCAGGTGAAGATGCGGCATTAGACGTGGCTCGTCCGCGATGAGACGCAACAGGTCATCATCAATTTCTGCAACATCGATCGAGCTCAACCGCAGGCGCGGCAAGTCGGGGACGCTGTTGAGAAGGCGTCGGATCATTTGTCCCAGTCGCGGGCGCCCGGGAAGGTCTGCCCCATAAGAGGTAATGTCTACGCCGGAGAGCACGATTTCCCGATAGCCGTTGGTCATGAGGGTTTCGACCTGCTCGACGATCGCGCCGATCGGAACGCTGCGGGAATTGCCGCGTCCGAACGGGATGACGCAGAACGTGCACCGATGATCGCAGCCATTCTGAACCTGAATGAACGCACGGGTGCGGCCGTCGAACCCTTCGACAAGATGGGAAGCTGTTTCTCTGGCGGACATGATGTCATCGACCCGGACCGGTTCAGTGTCGAGGGCCAGAAATGAGGTGGCTTCGAGCTTTTCCTGATTGCCGAGCACCGCGTTGACTTCCGGCATTGCAGCGTAGCTGTCGGGGCTGATCTGGGCGGCGCAGCCTGTCACAATGATTCTTGCATCTGGCTTATTACGGCGCGCTCGTCTGATGGCCTGGCGGGCCTGACGTTCGGCTTCGGCCGTGACCGCACATGTGTTGATGATCACGGTATCTGATAATCCGGCAGCAGTGGCGTGCTTGCGCATGACTTCGGATTCATAAGTGTTCAGCCGACAGCCGAAGGTAATGATTTCCGGCGCGCTCATCCTAGCAGTGCTCCGTCGCTGAAAAGGCGTCTTCAGACACCATGCCCCGGAAGCTTTCTTCGGCGGGTCCGGACATAACGACATGGCCGTTCTCCCGCCATTCGATATTCAGGGATCCACCATCCACGATGACCTTCACATTTCGCCCGGTCAGGCCGCGACGATGGGCTGCGACGGCCGCGGCACAGGCGCCGGTGCCGCAGGCAAGCGTCAGGCCCACCCCCCGTTCCCAGACACGCAGACGCAGCGTATCGGGCCCGACGACTTGCGCAATTCCGATATTCGCCTTCTCCGGGAAGATCGGATCATGTTCGAGGTCTGGTCCCAGGGTTTCGATTGCGACGGTTTCAACCTCGTCAACAAAGAAGACCGCGTGCGGATTGCCCATATTGACCGCGACGGGGTCGGTGAGATCCCCACGCGACAATGGGACATGCGCGGTATCGCATTCTTGCGTGAGCGGAATATCCTGCCAGTCCGTGCGGGCAGGTCCCATGTCCACGGCGAAGTGATCGTCGTTGTCCGAACTGCGCCAGGCTTCGAGCATGCCGGCATCAGTGCGAATACTGAGTTGCTGATTGTTCTCGTCGAGCAGCAACCGCGCCACGCAACGCATCGCATTTCCACAAGCGCCAACCTGCGAGCCATCAGCATTGAAAATTCCCACACGCACATCTGCCTGCGAGTCAGGCTCGATGGTGATGAGGGTGTCGAATCCAATGCCGGTGTGGCGGTCTGAGAGGTTTTGGGTGCCGCCTTCGGTGACGGAAAGCGGGCGCACGCGCGCATCGACAATGACAAAGTCATTGCCCAGTCCATGCATCTTTATGAATTCGCGTGCGGTCATGAGCGGGATATAGGGCTGTAAGCCCCTCCGCGTCCAGTCCTGCGAAACTTCGAAAAGCTCAGCTGCGTCCGAGAGATTTCACCAGTTGCACGACCTGACGGCGTACACGGGAATCCGGAATTTTCTGAAACGCCTGATTCAGGTCGAGAACCTGACGTGCCGAACGGGACTCCGTATCGGCACCACCGGCGGCTTCACTCTGCCCTGTCCGGGCCTTTGCACCATTCAGGCCTTCAAAGAAATAGCCGGGTACCACGTCGAGCACATCACAGAGCTGCCAAAGCTTCGAGGCGCTGATTCGGTTGGCGCCGCTTTCGTATTTTTGGACCTGCTGGAAACTAATTCCAAGCTGCCGTGCGAGTTCTTTCTGCGGCATGCCGCACATCTCGCGCCGTGTGCGCATTCGTCGACCAACATGTGTATCAATTGGGTGTGGCAAGTGAAGTTTTCCCTGATCTGCCCTGTTGTTGTGCATCGATGCGATCATGAGCCGAAGGTGCGGCCCATCCGGATTGGACGACGCCAGAAGGTCGTGCACCTAAAGTTGTTGTTAGGTCAACAATAAATTCAATCGCACCGGTATTCCCGAACCTTTGCTTTCATCCGCATGGTCCCCTCACACCCGTTCAAGCATGTTGCGCAACCAGAGCGAGCGTACAGGGAATCCGCCTTTTTTGAAGGAGAAAATCATTTATCCTTTTGGTTACAACAGGTTGATCTAAAGCGGTCACAAACATGTCATATGCCAGACACATCAGACCCCATGGCGTGCATAATTTTCTTCACATACGTAAACACCTTGGGTTTCGGATCGCAAGACTCGGTGCCAGATTCGCTTGTCGGGTATTGCTTGACCCTATTTTCACCTTCGCATAGGTTCCCCGCCATTCCGCATCGATGGCCGATGCGGCCCGGGCCGAGAGGTCGGGGCTCCGCCAGTCCGCGAGTTTCGCGCACTGGCGCGTTTGTCGTTGGGCACTTCTCTGTTGGAGTTCCCGGAAGGATTGGATGGCATGTTTGAGTCGCTAAGCGAACGCCTGGGTGATGTCTTTGACCGCCTGAAGCGGCGTGGTGCTCTGTCCGAAGAGGATGTCGCGGCAGCTCTGCGCGAAGTCAGAGTGGCCTTGCTGGAGGCCGATGTCGCCTTGCCCGTGGTCCGGGACTTCATCGCGTCCGTTCAGGAGAAGGCGGTCGGGCAGGAAGTTGTTCGTTCGGTTTCGCCCGGGCAGATGGTCGTCAAGATCGTCCATGATTCCCTTATTGAAATGCTCGGATCTGAGGCGGTTGAGATCGATCTGAATGCCCCGGCCCCGGTCGCAATTCTCGTTGTCGGTCTGCAGGGCTCAGGTAAGACGACCACAACCGCCAAAATTGGCCACCATCTTGCCGACAAGCAGCGCAAGAAAGTTTTGATGGCGTCCCTCGACGTGCGTCGACCGGCCGCGCAGGAACAACTTCGTGTGCTGGGTGATCAAGTTCTCGTCCCCACACTGGATATTCGCGCCGGCGAGATGCCGGTCATGATTGCCAAGCGCGCCATGGATCAGGCGCGGCGTGAAGGCTATGACGTTGTCTTGCTCGATACCGCAGGTCGCCTGTCTATTGATGATGCCCTGATGACCGAGGCCAGCGCGATCCGCGACGCGGCCAAGCCTCACGAAACCCTTCTGGTCGCAGACGCTATGACAGGTCAGGACGCGGTGAACACCGCGCAGGCCTTCCATGAAAAGGTTGGCATTACCGGTATTGTTTTGACCCGTATGGATGGCGATGCCCGCGGCGGTGCAGCCCTTTCGATGCGGGCGGTGACCGGCCAGCCGATCAAGCTGGTGGGTGTTGGCGAGAAGATGGACGAGCTGGAGCCGTTCCATCCTGAACGCATTGCCGGGCGCATTCTGGACATGGGTGATGTGGTCACGCTTGTTGAGCGTGCCAATGAACTCGTCGAAGAGGAAGAAGCCGAAAAGATCGCGCGCAAGCTCGCCAAGGGTGAGTTTGATATGAACGATCTGCTCGACCAGCTCCGCCAATTGAAGAAGATGGGCGGCCTGGGCGGCGTGATGTCGATGCTGCCGGGTGTTGGCAAGATGAAGAAGCAAATGGCTGATCACAACATCGACGACAGCATGATCAAGCGTCAGGAAGCCATCATCCTCTCCATGACCGCGAAAGAACGCTTGAAGCCCGCGATGGTGAAGGCCTCACGTAAGAAGCGTATTGCAGCGGGTTCTGGCACCAGCGTGCAGGAAATCAACAAGCTGCTGAAGCAGTATCAGCAGATGCAGACCATGATGAAGAAGATGAAAAAGATGGGCGGCAAAATGCCCATGGGTGGCGGCGGAATGCCGGGCATGGGCGGAAGTCTGCCACCCGGCATGATGCCACCAGCAATGGGGCGCTAGGAGGCATATCATGTTTCATCACGTTTCCATCGGTGTTGCAGACCTGGGCCGTTCGTGGGCTTTCTATGATGCCGTGCTGGGCGCACTTGGCCATGAACGTTACATGGAAAAGTCGGGCACGATCTCATGGCGCTCCGCAGAAGGTGGTGCCGTTTTCTGGATCAATCTTCGCGATGAACTGACGGTTGTGCCCGATGACGGACGTCATATCGCGTTCGCGGCGCAATCCCCGATGCAGGTCGATATGTTCTATCAAGCGGCCATGATGTCGGGTGCGGTTGGCGATGGGGCACCCGGGCTTCGCCCGGAATATCGCGACACGTATTATGGCGCGTTCGTTCTCGACCCGGACGGGCACAAAGTCGAAGCCGTTTATTTGCCGCCGGCCTGATGCGAATGGCAATGATCGATCATATCTCTCTTGGGGTCAGTGACCTTGTTGCCAGTGGTGCGTTTTACGACGCCGCTCTGGCACCGCTCGGCTATGCCCGGGTGCTGGAGAAGGGGATCGGCTTTGCTTACGGACCCGGTCCCGGCCGGGAGGGGATGATGTTCTGGATCGTGCAGCCGGACGCGGAGGTCGCGCCGTCACGCGGCAGTCATGTCGGATTCGCCGCTGGTGATCGCGCTGAAGTTGACGCGTTTCATGCTGCCGCGATGTCGGCTGGGGCACGTGACAATGGCGCCCCCGGGTTACGGCCCGAATACAGCGACGGTTACTACGGGGCCTTCGTTCTGGACCCTGACGGACACAAGATTGAGGCGCTCTGCCGAATTCCGGTTTGAGCGTGTTGAAACCAAAACAACCAAGTTCACGAAAGAAAAGGAAGTAATATCATGGCTTTACGTATTCGACTGGCACGCGGTGGTGCCAAAAAGCGTCCTTATTACCGCATTGTTGTCGCCGATCAGGCGCGCGCGCGTGACGGGCGTTTCATTGAGCGTATCGGGGCCTACAATCCGATGCTCCCCAAGGATGACCCCAATCGGGTGAAGTTCGATGAAGAGCGCGCCAAGCATTGGATTGGTGTCGGTGCCAAGCCGTCTGACCGTGTTGCCAAATTCTTTGCCAATGCAGGCCTGATGGACGCACCGGTGCTGCGTGACCAGACCAAGCAACATATGCCGAAGGCAAAGGCGCAGGAGCGAGCTGCTGCCGCTGTTGAGGCTGCTGAAGCCGCAGCCGTTGCCGCCGCCGAAGCTGCAGCTGCACCGGCCGAGGAAGCGCCGGTTGAGGAAGCTCCTGCCGAGGAAGCCCCGGCTGAAGAGGCTGCTGCTGAAGAAGCTCCTGCCGAGGAGGCTGCTGCCGAAGAAGCGCCCGCCGAGGAAGCCGTTGCCGAAGAGGCCCCGGCTGAAGAAGAAAAGTCCTGATTTCAGGACGTATGTAAGCCATGAGCGACACCGACCAGGAACAGAGCAAACGTGTCTGCGTCGGTGTCGTCACGGGCGCACATGGTCTCAAAGGCCTTGTGCGTGTGCGTCCCTATACGGACGTGCCTGAGGATGTCGGTGCGTATGGGCCGGTCGAATCCGAAGATGGCAGCCGATCCTTCGAGCTCGAAATCCGCAACCGGACGGGCAAGGGACAGGTGCTTGTATACATTAAAGGAATCGATGACCGCACAGCGGCTGAGGGCCTCAAAAGCACATTGCTTTTTGTGCCACGTGACCGTCTGCCGGCCGCCGAGGACGACGAATTCTACCATGCAGACCTTCTGGGCCTGAGCATTGTTGGTCAGGACGGGGAGACGGTGGGAACCGTCCGCTCTGTCGAGAATTTCGGTGGTGGGGACATGCTCGAGATCGATGACGCGCGCGGCGGGGTTGCCACCATTCCGTTTACGTTGGCCGCAGTTCCGGAAGTGGACATTGGGGCGGGCCGCGTTGTTGTGGACGTGAGTCAGATATTACGGGCTGGCAAGGATGGATAGCGCCAACCCATGGGCAGCAAGTGTACTTACGCTCTATCCGGATATGTTTCCTGGACCGCTCGGCATGTCCTTGCACGGGCGGGCTCTGGAGCAGGAAATCTGGTCGCTGGAGACTCGGGATATTCGGAGTTATGCGACAGATCGTCATGCGACAGTCGATGATCAGCCCTTTGGCGGTGGCCCCGGGATGGTCATGCGCCCGGATATCGTGGATTTAGCGCTTTCTGAAACGCGCAATCAGGTTGACGATCAGCGGCCGATCATCTATCTCACGCCCCGCGGTTGTCCGTTGGATCAGGCACGAGTCCGTGACTTGGCGGATGGCCCCGGTGTGATACTGCTTTGTGGCCGGTTTGAAGGTGTCGATCAACGTGTGCTCGACTCATGGCAAGCCGAGGATGTGAGTATCGGAGATTACGTGCTTTCAGGCGGTGAGCCTGCAGCACTGGTTTTGCTTGATGCGGCTGTCCGATTGTTGCCGGGGGTTCTCGGCGCGGCAGAGTCTCTGTCGGAAGAAAGTTTTGAAAGCGGGTTGCTCGAATACCCGCAATTTACACGGCCGGCCAGTTGGACTGATCGGCAGGGCAATGAACGTCTGGTGCCCGACGTCCTGACCTCAGGCCATCATGGCCGGGTCGCGCAGTGGCGGAACGAACAGGCGAAACAGATTACCCGCGAGCGCCGGCCTGATCTCTGGCAGCGTTTCGCGAAGCAGGACGAAGAAGGACAAGAGTGATGAACACGCTTCAGAAGTTTGAGGCCGCACAGCTTGAAAAGCTGCAGGCCAACCGCGAGACCCCCGACTTTGGTCCGGGTGACACGGTGCGCGTCAATGTGCGTGTTGTCGAAGGTGAGCGCGAGCGTATCCAGGCCTATGAGGGTGTGTGCATCGCGGTGAAGAATGACGGTATCAACTCCGCCTTCACGGTTCGCAAGATTTCCTTCGGTGAGGGTGTTGAGCGTGTGTTCCCGCTTTATGGCCCGAGGGTTGATTCAATCGACGTCATTCGCCACGGTAAAGTTCGGCGCGCCAAGCTGTATTATCTGCGTGGCCGCACGGGCAAGCGCGCACGTATCACCGAGCGGACCACGGGCCGTGGCATGACGCCGCGCAAGGCCAAGGGCGCTGCGGCAACTCCCGTCGAGGCCGAAAACAAGACCGAGTAGATACCCGGCTCCCACAGGTGGGCCGAGTGAAGAGGCAACGCCCCGGAGCATATGTTCGCGGGGCGTTTTGCTTTTGCGACGACGATCAGCAGGAAGATAGAAATCATGGCGCAGCCGAAAACACTGTTCGACAAAATCTGGGAATCGCATCTGGTTGATGCGCAGGATGACGACACCTGCCTTGTCTATATTGATCGACATCTCGTCCATGAAGTGACCAGCCCGCAGGCGTTTGAAGGCCTGCGTCTGAGCGGCCGCACCGTGCGTCGCCCGGATGCCACGCTTGCTGTGGCCGATCACAATGTGCCGACGACCGATCGCAGCATGGGCATCGAGGATGAAGAATCCCGGATTCAGGTCGAGACGCTGACCAAGAACTGCGAAGAGTTTGGTATCGAGCTTTTTGATATGGCGGATATTCGTCAGGGCATCGTGCACATTATCGGGCCAGAGCAGGGGTTTACTCTGCCGGGAACGACGATCGTGTGCGGTGACAGCCACACCGCCACCCATGGCGCGTTCGGTGCGCTGGCCTTCGGAATCGGGACGTCTGAGGTCGAGCATGTGCTCGCCACCCAGACGCTGTTGCAGCGTCCGGCCAAAAACTTCCTGGTCTCCGTGGATGGTGAGTTGTCGCTCGGCGTGACGGCCAAGGACATGATCCTCGCAATTATCGGCGCCATCGGCACTGCTGGGGGAACGGGTTCGGTCATTGAGTATGCTGGCGAAGCCGTGCGTGCGCTTTCCATGGAAGGTCGTATGACCATGTGCAACATGTCCATTGAAGGCGGCGCACGCGCCGGACTCGTGGCGCCTGACGACACCACCTATGAGTATCTCAAGGGACGCCCCATGGCACCGAAGGGTGCTGCCTGGGAGCAGGCCGAGGCCTACTGGCGGACCTTGCCGACCGACGAAGGTGCGAAGTACGACAATGAAGTCCGTCTCTCTGCGGCAGACATTCCGCCGCAAGTCACCTGGGGAACCAGCCCGGAAAACGTTGTGCCGATCACCGGAGCTGTTCCCGATCCTGAGCATGATGCCCGTGATGACAACCAGCGTCAGGCCTGGGAGCGTTCGCTCGAATATATGGATTTGAAGGCTGGCACCAAGATGCAGGACGTCGGCGTCGACAAGGTCTTCATCGGGTCATGCACCAATGGTCGGATTGAAGACCTGCGCGCTGTGGCGGCGGTCGCCGAAGGCCGCCAGGTCTCTGACAGCGTCTATGCGATGGTTGTTCCGGGATCCGGTCTGGTGAAAGAGCAGGCTGAAGCCGAAGGCATCGACAAGATCCTGACGGCGGCTGGTTTCGACTGGCGTGAGCCGGGTTGTTCCATGTGTCTGGCGATGAACGCCGACAAGCTGGAGCCGGGCGAACGTTGTGCGTCGACATCCAACCGTAACTTCGAAGGTCGTCAGGGCCGCGGTGGACGAACCCATCTGGTGAGCCCGGCGATGGCGGCGGCTGCTGCTATCATAGGCAAGCTCACCGATGTGCGTGACCTTGATAGTTGAGCGCGCTCGAACCCAACGACGTGCTGCCGCTCCGTTATTCGGGGTTGCTGTTGCGCGTCGTGGCGGGACTGGCCGATCTGGGCGTGGTCTGGCTCTTCGCTTGGCTGGTCTCGACGGTGCTCGGCATTCCGTTTCTGGCCGCGACACCCGAACAGCTGGCCGATACCACGTCCTTGCATATGCTGAATGCGATCGTTCTGTTCTTCGCCTGGCTTTACTTCGCTGGTCTGGAGACCAGCAATCTGCAAGCCACGCTGGGCATGGCGGTGATGGGAATTTACACCGCCGATCAAAGCGGCGAACGCGCCGGGATGGGCCGGACCACGGTTCGGTTCTTGACGCGTTTCATGTCAATTTTTCCGCTGTTTTGCGGGTTTCTTCCGATCTTGCTGACCCGGCGTCGGCAAGCCGTCCACGACATGCTTTCGGGCTGTGTCATTCTCAAACGCTAGGAGATGCGTGATGGACAAGTTCAACAAGGTTACGGGCATTGCAGCCCCGCTGCCGATGGTCAATATCGACACGGACAAGATCATCCCCAAACAGTTCCTCAAGACGATTGCCCGCACGGGCCTCGGCAAAGGCCTGTTCTACGAATTGCGCACCGATGCCAGCGGCACCCCGACGGGTGATTTCGTACTGGATCGCGAGCCCTATACCAATGCGGAAATCCTGATTGCCGGAGACAATTTCGGCTGCGGTTCTTCACGGGAGCATGCGCCCTGGGCGTTGCAGGATTTCGGCATCAAGGTGGTGATTGCGCCGACCTTTGCTGACATTTTCTACAACAACAGTTTCAAGAACGGCATGTTGCTGATCAAGCTGCCGCAGGAGCAGGTCGACAATCTGATGATTGTCGCAGGCGATCCGGAAAATCCCGAGATCACGGTCGATCTGGAAAAACAGGAAGTCCACGCCCCCAACGGTGTGGTCTATCCGTTTGAGATTGATCCGTTCCTCAAGGAGTGCTTGCTGGAAGGTCTCGATGATATCGGCCTGACCATGCAGCGTGGCGAGACAATCGGCGGCTTTGAGGGCGGTCAGCGCCAGCAGCAGCCATGGCTTTATCGCGACGCGTCCTAAACCGCGTCGGTTCGTATTTTTTAAGGGGAGGGGTTCATGCCCGCCAACAAGAGTGTTCTGGTTCTGCCGGGTGACGGCATCGGGCCTGAGGTGATGGAACAGGTCCGTCGTGTGATGGGCTGGTTCGAGCAAAAGGAAGCCGTCAGCTTCGCCGTTGATGAAGATCTCGTCGGTGGCGCTTGCTACGACGAACATGGTGTCTCGATCACTGATGACACGATGGCCAAGGCGATGAACCTGGACGCCGTTCTGTTTGGCGCTGTGGGTGGTCCTCAATGGGATGATGTCCCCCGCGAGCACCGGCCCGAAGCCGGGCTGCTGCGTCTGCGCAAGGACCTCGACCTGTTCGCCAATCTGCGCCCGGCCATTGTCATGGACGCGATGGTTGATGCTTCAACCCTGAAGCCGGAAGTGGTGAAGGGTCTCGACATCATGATCCTGCGGGAACTGACGTCGGGTGTTTATTTCGGTGAGCCGCGTGGCGAACAGACACTCGAGGATGGCAGCAAGCGCGTCGTTGATACCCAGTCCTATACCGAGGACGAGATCGTCCGTGTGCTGCGTGTCGGCTTTGAGCTGGCCCGCAAGCGCAACAACAAGCTGCATTCGGCCGAGAAGTCGAATGTCATGGAGACAGGCGCCTTCTGGCGCAAGATCGCCGGACGCGTGGCGGCCGAAGAATTCCCCGATGTGGAGTTCCATCACATCCTGGCTGACAACTGCGCCATGCAGCTGATCCGAAATCCGCATCAGTTCGACGTGATCGTCACCGACAATCTCTTCGGCGATATCCTGTCCGATGAAGCCGCGATGATGACCGGCTCGCTGGGCATGTTGCCCTCGGCCAGCCTGGGTGCCGAAGACCCGGTGACAGGCGCACGTCGTGCCATGTACGAGCCGGTCCATGGTTCTGCCCCGGACATTTCCGGACAGGGCAAGGCCAACCCGCTCGCCATGCTGCTGAGCTTTGCGATGATGCTGCGGTACTCCTTCGATCTGGGCACCGAGGCCAATATGGTCGAACAGGCCGCGCAGAACGTTCTCAACGAGGGCTATCGCACGGGCGACATCATGCAGGATGGCTGCACGGAAGTGTCGACCGAGGAGATGGGCACCAAGCTGCTCAAGGAACTCGACAGCCTGTCTTCGTGATTTGACGCGGCGCTCGAACGCGGTTTAGCGTTCGAGCATCTGATGTGGAGACTATTTGTGCGTAGCTGGTTGGCAGTTCTGACTTTTGGCGGTGTGGCATTTCTGGCCATGCCCGCTGCTGCACAGCAGATTGTTGAAACCTCTACCGGAAAGCATATCGCGGGTGAGAGTTGTTCCATCAGCGAAGCGATGCTCACGGAGATTGAGGGGCGCAGCGCCGCTGCGAATGCCGAGACACGGCAAAAGCTGAATGCGTTTCTGGATGCAGCGCTGGCCAGCCCGAAAACGCGCAAGCCATCCCAGTCGCCGGTTGTGTTCACGTCGGGCCAACCCCGAAGCTAGGTCTTCTGACGCGTTTGGCTTCTTTCTCTCAGCGACAATCGCTGTTTGAAACCGAACTTGCGATCCCACGCATATAGCGTTCAT
>Ga0181561_10000252_pt1 | contig 43545 bp, 25 predicted proteins | sample 011ome_19_FD_133760 | JGI IMG/M metagenome (GOLD analysis project Ga0181561, IMG submission 133760) | Coastal salt marsh microbial communities from the Groves Creek Marsh, Skidaway Island, Georgia - 011510BT metaG (megahit assembly) | ecosystem: Environmental > Aquatic > Marine > Intertidal... | reverse complement strand
GACGCTGCCTCAAAAGCGCTCCACGTGAGACGCGCGTCGACCGCGCTGCGGCTTCACGGGTCATGCCGACGAGGCACGCGCGACGACCACGACGAGACGATGCGCGGGACGAGAGGAGGAGGACGACGACGACGACGCGCGAGCGTTTTGAAGCGTAAAAAAATCGTTCGATTCACGCCGTCTCCGCCGTCTCCGCCGCCGCCTCCGCGATGACGGACGCCGGCCTCGCGTAGTACTCGATCGGCGAGGGGTCCGTGAGCGGCCTGGTCTCCTCCAGCGACTTAAGGTCGCGGGAGAGTTTCTCGATCGCCGCCAACGTCGCGACGTCTTTCCCGAACGTCTCGGCGGCGTCGGCGGCGAGCGCGACGTCCATGGCGGCGGCGAAGGCCCGGGGCCCCGCGTCGATGGGCCCGTCCAGGTGGCTCGGGATGATCCGCTCGAAGTCCCACTGCGCGACTTCCTGCGCCCATCGCTTGACCTCGTCGCGCCGCCGCGGGAACGCCAGCACCTGCAGGATCGGCGGCACGAACAGCGGCTTGGCGCACAGGTTGGCGAACCCGTCGCGCCACGAGGGGTCCCAGGTGAAGCCGTCCAGGAACGACTTGTTCACGTCGGCGAGGTCGATCTTGACGTCCACCGCGGCGGGCTGGAACAGCAGCCCGAACAGCACGGTCTTGCCCCAGCCCATCGAGCGCGCCTCGCGCGTGTTGGGCAGCATCGCGTCCGGGCGCTCCATGCCGCGCACCAGCAGCGGCTCCGGGTCGATGGCGTTCACCGGCGGCGGGTCCTCGCTCACGTGCAGCACGACGTCCGTGACGAGCAGCGTCTTGCTTTTTTTGTGGAAGAACGCGGTGTCCACGAACCATGGATCAGAAAAACCGCGCAGGCTCGAACCCCCGACCTGCAGCACGCTGTGCTCGATCTCCGCCTGCCACGGGACTGACCCGACGCCCGACGCGGTGTCTTCCGGGAGCGTCTTGGGCGAGCCGAGGGGGTAGTACGGCACGTACCGCTCGATCGGAACGTCCACCGGAAAGGACCAGTTCTTGGGCGGGAGCCAGACGTCGGCGCTGGGGAACTTCTTGGAGAACGGCCCGCTGTAGATCTTGTGTTCGATCGCGGCGGAGCCAACCACGATGTGCTTCACCGGGCCGTGTTCGTCCACGAGGGGCGCGAGCATGCTCATGAGCTCGCCGGTGGGCGCCACCGGGTTGTGCACCCACAGCCCGCCGTTCTCGAGCTTGACCACCGTCATGCGCACGTTCACGAGCACGTCCAGCAAGCCTTGCAGCTGGTCGAACGTCCAGACCTCGCCCGGAACCACGGTGGCCATCGCGGTGGCCTTGCTGCCGTACGGTGCCAGCGGGAGCGCCCACCAGTACGGGTACCAGCGCTCGGGGTGCGCCGCCTTGGTCGCCTTGGCCCAGAACGCCTCCTGCATGGAGATCACGTCGGGGTACGGGAAGGGGTCGCCCGCGGCGAGCGCGGCGAGGTCGCGCGACCAGGGCAGCGCGCCGGCCGCGAACGCGGCGGCGGTTCCCAGGAAACCGCGCCGGGACGCCTCGGGGGCGCGCTTCTGCGCCGCGGGGCGCACCTCATCGTCCGCCGCGTCGCACCGGATAGACTTTCGCGCGGAAGAGACGTCACCGCGCCGCGTGAGCGCGCCGCGGCGGCCGGGCTTGAGCCGGGCGGGGGTCACGCGCGCCGCGACGGACGCGCCGAGAGCGATGGAGGCCATCGTGGTCGGATGTGCGCCGCGAAGGTGGCGTGTCGATGCCGCCGTCGCTCGAACTGCCGCGGACGACGCTTCGACGTCGACTTCATCAAAAAGACTCGCCAGCGACGCCTGGACGCCAGCTGGCATGCGGTCTCACAGCTTTTCTCTGCTTCCCCGAAAAACGCTCAGCAGTCTTCCTCAGTGTCGCGCGCGCCGACTCGCGAGCCATGACCCCCCGCGCGGCGTTGCTCGTCGTGGCGTGCGCGCTCACGGCGGGCTCCGCCGGCGGCGCGCGCCCGAACCCAAACGAGGCCCGCCTCTCGCTCGCCTCGCTCCGGCCGGAGCCGTCCCAGAAATCTCACGCTCGCGCGGGCCTCGCGGACTGGATGGCGGAGGATGCCGCGTCCTTGTACGCACGCACGCTGCACGAGGTGACGCTCCCCGGGACGCACGACAGCGGCGCGTACTGGCTCACGAAGCAGACCATCCCTGACGCGCGGTTCCCCCCGGGCTGGGCCGCCGCGGCCATCGCGGCCGCGGAGCGCCTGGGCGTCCCCGTGGACGAGGTCATCACCGCCTGGGCGCTCACGCAGAGCGCGGACGTGGGCGCGCAGCTGCGCGCCGGGTTCCGGTACCTGGACCTCCGCGCGGGCTGGAACGGCACGGCCTGGTGCGTGCACCACGCCGAGGTGGGCGTGCCAATGCGGGTCGTCCTGGCGGACCTCGCGGCGTTCGTGAAGCGACACAGAGGGGAGTTCGTCGTCGCGCAGGTGTCGCACCTGGACGGCGCGCCGCCGGGCGCGCGGGCGCGACTCGTCGACGCGCTGAAGACGTCGCTGAAGCGCGCGCTGCGCGGCCACTTGGTCCCCGTTCGCGTCGCCGGCGACGGATCCCTACGCGCGAACGACACGATCGGCGAGATGGTGGCGCGCGACGAGCGCGTCCTCGTGGTGTTCGGGGACGGAGACTACGCCGCCGAAGACGCGCGCGCGCGCGACGCCGCCGCCGCCGACGACGAAGACGCGTTCCTGTGGCCTCCCCGGACGCTGCACAACGGCTGGGCGAACACGGACGACCCCGAGGCTTTATCGCGGTTCGCGACGGAGCAGACGATACGCTTCAACGCCGGCGGCGGCGGTTTCGGTGAGCCGGGGAGCCTGTTCAAGCTCTCGTGGACGCTCACCGCGCAAACCGCCACGGTGCTGGAGAGCGTCTTGCCCGGCCGACCCAAAAGCCTGCGCGAGCTAGACGCCGCCGGCGCGCGCCCTTCGCTCGCGCCCTTCGCCGAGCGCGTCGCCGACGCCGGTTGCCTCGCCTCCAACATCCTGAGCGTCGACTTCGCCGTCGCCAGCGACGCGGTGCGCGCGGCGAGGCTGATGAACGCGTTGCGTCGAGACGAGCTTGGGAAGAGGAAGGAACGGTGCGGGTTGGAGTTCCGCGCCGCGAACGTCCCGGCGACGACCGGCGACGCGGCGAGGAAGAGGGCGTGAGAAGAGACCACGTGCGTAGAGACGAAAATCGACAAGGCGGACTCGAAGTTCAAAGAGACTCGGGAACGAAGCCGTTCGCGTACGGATTGAGTACCGTATGAGCTATCCTACACGCGTCGCGCGAAAAAACGACGCGACTTAGTCTCGCCGCAAACGACGCCGAACATCAAAAGGCAGAGACTCTCGGTGGTTGGTTCCGCCGCTCCGCCTCCGCTGCCTCGTCCAGCACCTTCTGTTCCTTGTTGAGCTTGACGAGCGGCTTCCACCACTTCTGCTCGGCGCGCGCGGCGTCCAGCAACTCCGCGTGCGCCCGCCGGACGCGCGCGGGGTCGGCGCCGGCGGGATCGGGGAAGTTCGCCGCCGTCGCGTCCGCGGGGAGCTCAGCCAGCGAGCCGTGCGCGGCGGCCCTGTTTTTCTGGTACGACGCCTGCGCCAGCCGGCGCTTCTCGGTGCGGAGCGCCTCCGCCTTGGCCGCTCGCGCCGAGAACTCCCTGTACTCGCGCATCACCTCATCCGCGTTCCGGCGGCCGCGCAAGTACTCATCCATCGTCAGCGCGCCAAGCCCGAGCTCGTTCTGGCCGTGCCTCATCTTCAGCCCGGCGACCACCTGCGCGACAGGCGGTGGCTGGCGGTACGGCCGCGCGGTTATCGTCCGCTCCTGGAACGCGCCGTTGTCCAGTTCCGGCACGTAAGACGCCGCGAGCGCGTCCGCAGCGTCCGGGTCCGCGGCGAGGACGCGAGGCTCGGACCTCGACTCGAGTCGCTTCCTCGCCACGTCCTGCTTCGCCTTGTGCATGCGGAACGTGCTCTGCACCACCACCGCGGCGTCGTGTTCCTGCCGCGCGTGCCACTCCTCCACCTCGCTCGCGGGCAGGTCTTTGATCATGGCCTTCCGCTCCTCGCGCTCTTGCATGCGCCGCGAGCGCTCGAGGGTCGCCTGGTCGTACGCCGCGAACTCGGACGCGTGCGCCTTCTTCTCCTCGAAAGCGACGCGCTGCTTGCGGCCTTTGAACGTCGCCTGCAGCCGGGTCGCCGCCGCGTGCTCCTCGGGCGTCGCGCCCGACGCGCCCGTGTGCGACATCTCGCGTCGACTGGACCCGGCAGACGCTGGGAGCGCGAGCGCGGGGGGTGTGGCACGCGGACGGAGAAGGCGGAACTTGACATCCAAACGGTTGCTTCGAACTTTTTCTCCAAACTCGTTTTTGGTGAAGATGTACAGCGCGTTTCCAGTCATGCGATAATGGAAAATCGTTCGTCTCACTGATGCCCATACGATTCGAGCTTTTTTTCCGGTCGATGCGCATCGACCGGAAAGCCACGTCTCAAAGGTTGAAAAAGCGTCGCGTACCACTCCCGCCGTCCTATTCTTTTGAGCGCCGCCGTCGTTCTAAGACGCGAAACCATGGCCGCTCTCTCCATGTCCGCCGCTTCCATTAGCTTCGGCCGCAACGTCGCGGACGCCCGCGCTCTTCGCGTGTCGGTGCGTCTCCCAGCCTCGAATCGCCGGCGAATCCGTCGAATGCGTTTTATCCACTTGGTGCCGGAACGCGGCGAACCGTCCTCGACCCCCGCTTGATGGCTGACCCTCGACCCTCCCGACTCCCCACAGGCCCCCACTGTCAACGCGGTGGTCCCCCGCCAGTCCCTGAAAACCGAGGCGATGGTCAAGGTTCGTGAAAGAACCCGAGCGATGCGCGACGCCGCGCGTTTCCGACGCGCGCGTCACCGGAAACAAATAAACCCTAAGACCTGTGCACACCAGTGCCCTAAGACCTTTGCCTGACAGTCGATCCCCCACCCTCCCTCCGCAGATTCGCTTCACGCGCCTCGGCCGCATTCGCTCGCCTTTCTACCGCATCATCGCTATCGACTCCCGCAAGCGTCGCGACGGTGCCCCCCTGGAGGTACGTGCCGCGCCCGCCCGCGACGAAAAGCCCCCCATTTCGCCCTTTCTCGTGGCACACTGCTGGGACGGATCAAAACGTGGAACGCCGCGGAGCTCGAGCTCAGTCGCCGGGGAACGCGTCGCTCACCTCGCTCTCCTTCTCTTCTTTTCACCAACAGGAGCTTGGATGGTACGACCCTATCAAAAAGCAGTCGAACCTGAACGCCCCCGCCATCAAGGCGTGGCTGGCGAAGGGCGCGCAGCCCTCGGACACTGTGGGCGCGCTTCTCAGGAAGTCCCTCATCATCGAGAAGTAAACCGCGTCGGCGGTTGCTTCGGGGGGGACGGCCGGCGAGGCACGGGCACGACGTACCGTCGTGAGGTCTCGCGCGGTCTGCGTTCAGGGTGGATATCCCGAACGCGAGGAGTGTGAAATAGTTTCGCATAGCTGAGCCTGGGATGCAGTTTTTATATAGCAAAGCGTCTCCGGCGAGAATCTCGGCGCGAAAGGAACAACCTTCTCCGCACCTACGTGTACGAAAATGTCAAAAAAGGGACGCCCTGGCGAGCACGCGTCAGTCTCGGCGACGGTGGTACGGCTGGACCATGATGGAGCGGTTCACCAGACTCGACCCCGCGCCGGAGGTGAAGATCGACAAGGAGAAGTATGTCAAGACGTTGAAGCTCCTGGCTCTGCGCGTTCCCAAGGTGCGTCATCCGACGAAGCGCGCTGCGCTTTTTCTCGAGCGTCGTACCGCCGCCGCCGCCGCGCGCTTCCCTCTCGTACCACGCTCGCGACTGACGCGCTCGAACGTCGCCGCTCCGCAGGCTAAGTGCAACGTAGTCATGAAGGCTCTACGGTCGGTGGCGCTCGATCTCCCGAGGCAGCGGTGCATCATGCCGGACCCCGACGACTCCGACACGCGACTCTTTTTGCTCCGGGAGAGCGTGAAGGATCGCGAACTCCCCACCGTCACCCCCGAGCAGCGCGAGACCGCCGGCCTGAGCGAGCTGGCGTGGACGACGCACGAGCTACGTCTGGAGTACGACTACTTCAACGCGGACGAGATCCTGCGACAGATTTTGCCTGAGGGGTGCGAGGTCCCCGGGTCGTTCGAGACCGTGGGGCACATCGCGCACCTCAACCTTCGCGACGAGCTTCGCGAGTTCCGTCACGTCATCGGGCGCGTGCTTCTGGACAAGAACCCGAGACTGCGCACGGTGGTGAACAAAATCGGCACCATCGAGAGCGAGTTCCGGGTGCCCACGTGGGAGCTCCTCGCGGGGGACACGAGCCTTGAGACGGAGGTGAGACAACACGGCGTGACGTTCAAGGTTGACTTCGGCGAGGTGTATTGGAACAGCCGCCTAGAGGCTGAGCACAAACGCGTCATCGACTCGATCAAGCCCGGGGAGATTCTGTGCGATGTCATGGCGGGCATCGGCCCGTTCGCTGTTCCCGCAGCCAAGGCGGGAAGGCGCGTGTACGCCAGCGACTTGAATCCGCAGTGCACGCGGTACTTACGGCTGAACGCGCGCGCCAACAAAGTGAAAAACCTGGTGAAGTGTTACAACCTCGACGCGCGCGCGTTCATTCGCGCGCTGCTGCGTCCCGGTCCGGGGCCGAAGGACGTGGACGACGAGCCGGTACCCTCGAAGGTTTCGCCGAAGCTGGACGATAAGGGCAAGCCCGTGCCGAGACCTCCGGTGCGGTGGGCGGCCGCGGGCGCGGATGAGGACGACGGCGAGCCACCCGCGGGCGCGACGTTCGACCACGTGATGATGAACTTGCCGGCGTCGGCGATCGAGTTCCTGGACGCCTTCAAGGGCGCGTTCGACCGGGGCGTCTGGGGCGACCGCGCGCTCCCCACCGTGCACTGCTACACGTTCAAGAAGGCTGCGGAGACGTTCGATGACGTCGTGAGAAGGGGAGAGGGGTACCTCGGCGGGAAAATCGTGGACCCGAAGATCCGCGAAGTGCGCGACGTCGCGCCGAACAAAATCATGCTCTGCCTTTCCTTCGCCGTCACGCCCGAGGTGGCGTTCGCGGAGACGGGCCGCGAGGGCAAACGCGCGAGGACGGGAGCGTAGGCGAAGCGCGCGACCGCGCGTTCGAATCGTTCACGACGGTGTTTCATCTACGTGTGTGCTATTTCGTCGCGTCTACGAACGGGTCGCGTTCACGAACGGTCGTCTCGCCGGCTAATTCGGGTTTAAGCGCGTGTGCGCATCCGGCGCGGGAAGCCGGTGGAACGCGGCGCGCGCGTGCTCGTCGATGCGAGGCACCATCTTCCCCGTGACCGCCATGAACCCGGGCACGCCCAGCGCCGCGATCATCGCCGTGTGGTGCTCCAGCGCGTGCAGCGCGCACGCGCGGCTGACGCTCGCCGCGTCCAGGCTCTCGGCGAGCTTGAACCGCTCAACCACCTCCGCGGCGTCGAGCTCGGCGCCCCGGCTCCTGACGTGCTCCGCCAGCGCGACTTCGCACCGGCGCTTCAGCTCGTGCATGTTGTACATCACCGCCACGCGCATCAGGTCCGAGACGACGTCGGGGCGCTCGGCGTCCAGCTCGCTGACGTACGTGAAGCGCATCAGCGCGCGGAAGGTCTCCGCGGGGAGGTGCGAGAAGTCCACGACGTCGGCGTCGCCGCGCCGCGCCGCGCGCCGCGCGGCGACGTCGTCGTGGAACTCGGGGGGGCAGCGCGCAAACGCCATCTTGTGCGCGTGGAACTCCTCGCCGTGCGTCAGGAACGTGATGTCGCTCACCTCGGGGTTGTTGAAGTGCTGCTCCAGGTGCGCCTCCGGAGTCGGCGGCAAGGGCGCTTCCTCCGTCGGCACCTTCAGCGAAAGCTTCTGCATCAGCACGTGCAGCGCGTGGCACGCCTCGGCAAGCCTCTGCTCGTACGCCTCCGGGTGCGGCTGTTTGGCGGGCGTCCCCGGCATGAGCGCGCGCAGCAGGATGGGCAGCCCCAGCTTCTTGATGAACACCTCGCGGAGTTCCTCGCCGTGCACGTCGTCCACGAGGTGCGCGAGCGCGACGGCGATGCGCGCCGCGTCCGGCGCGTCCGGGTCGGTGGTCATCAGGTAGATGAGGTACCGCAGCACCCTCGCGCTCGACGCGACTTTGCCCTTGAGCCGATCGAGCGTCTTCTTCACGCAATCCTTGCTCGCCTGCACGATGAGCTCGCGCCCCATCAGCCGCTGCACGGTGCCCTCGCGAACGATGTCCGGTACGTTGTCCTCGTTGTCCGCGAGGCCATACAGCGCGAACGCGGCGTTGTGCTGCAGGTTGCCCTTGTCGCAGTCCAGCAAATCAAGCAGCGGCCGCAGCCCGGCGGCGTGCAGGATGCCAACCTGGTTGTCCGCGTCCTGCGCCAGCCGCCCGAGCGCGAACGCCGCCATCTCGCGGAGCTGCTCGTCCGAGTTGCCCAGCATCTGGATCAGCGGGCGCACGGCGCCGCGCTGGACCATCTTCACCTTGAACGAGTCCGTGGTGGCGAACTGCCCGAGTAGCAGCGCCGCCTCGCGCTGCGACTCCGGGCACGCCGAGCTCAGGAGCCCGATGACGGGCTGCAGCGCGCCCTCGTCCAGCACGCGCCGCTTGATGTGCGTCGAGGAGTGCACGAGGTTGCCGATCACGCCAACCGCCTCGTAGTGGATCAGCTGGTCCTCCGACTTGACCATAAAGATGAGCATCGGTAACGCCCCGCATTCGACGATCTGGTTTTTGTTGTCGTCGTTTTTGAACGCCAGCGTGCGCAGCGCGCTCGCGGCGGCGCGCTTCACCTTCGGGTCCTTCGTCTCCAGGAGCGATACGAGCGGCGGGATGCCCCCCTCCACGCGAACCTGGTTCTTGATGCCGTTGTTCTCGTGCGCGAGGTTGGTCACCGCGTCCGCCGCGCGCCGCGCGACGCTCGTCGGGACCGAGCCCGTGGTCTGCGGCGGGTACCGCTGCAGCAGCGCGACGAGCCCGGGGAGCGCGCCAGCCTTGGCGATGCGGTTCTGGTTCGCGTCGCGGCTCGCCATGAGGCTGATGGCGTAGCTCGCCTCCTTCTCGATGTCGCCGAAGCTCACGTCAAACTCCTCCCCGACGCGCTGGCTCAGGGAGAGCAGCGGCACGATCGCCTCGACCGCGCCTGAGCGCACCACCGCATCCACCATGTCGCCCTCCGCGGTCGCGTTCGCGCCCTCCTTGGCCAGCTCGGCGAGCGTGCGCACCGCGGATTTCAGCGCGTCGCGCGCGCGGTCCGCGTCCGGCCGCGCCACCAGCGTCTCCGTGTTGCGCTCAATCTCCTTCACCAGGCGCTCGTGCTCGCCCATCGCGAGGAGCGCAGCCGCCGCCGCGCGCTGCACCTTCGGGTCCCTGCGGTCAAGCAGCGCGCGCAGCGTGCTCACTCCGTCCTCGTCGCGCACCTTCATCTGGTACGCGTCGCGGTCCTGCACGAGCTTCGCCAGCGCGTCGGCGGCGCGGCGCGCGAGGTCGTGCGACGCCGCGGCTTGCGCCTCCGCGTACCGCCGGGAGTCGGCGCTGATCCCCGAGGAGGCCGGCGGCGGGGGCCTGTTCATGATGCGCACGAGCACTTTGATCGCACCCGCGTCCGCGACGGCCGTCTGGTGCGTCGCGCGGTCCTCCGCGTGCGACAGCATCACCGTGAGCGCGTGGCACGCCTCCTTCTCGGCGGCGAACACGCCGGCGGCGAGCCCCAAGACGGGCCTGACGTCGTCGAAGACGCGCGAGACGCCGGCCATCTTATCCGGCAGCAAGAGCATGTGCACGAGCGTGTCCGCGGCGGAGGCGAGCATGAGCGTTCCGACGTGGTCGGGGTCCTGCTTGGAGATGTCCACCAGCGTTCGCGCGTCGCGCTTGAGCGCGGCGAGCGTCTCGTCCGCGACGCGGCGGAACTCCGCGCGGCGCGCCCCCTCAAACGCCTTCGCGTGCTCCGGAATGCGCCTGATCTCGTCCAGGAGCTTCTCGACGTTCGCGGTGATGTTCCCCAGAACCTGTTCGTGCACGTCCAGCGCGATGAGCGCGTTGGCCACCGCGCGCCGCGCCTTACTGTCGCCCGGAAGCTCCATGGCGCGCCGCAAGCCGTCCACAACCCCGGGCTCGGCGCGCACCTTTCGCTTCGCCGCGTCGTCGCGCAGGGCCAGCCGCGCGAGCGCGTCGGCGACGCGCCGGGGGATCTCAGGGGCCCACTCGTGGATGCGCGGGGCGCAGCGGGCGCTCCGCACGTCGTCCGTCTGCCACGGGTGCTGCAGCGCGCGCGCCAGCCTCGAGAGGTGGCTCAGGCCGTCCGACGACACCTCGGTCTTCACGGCTTTGCCGAAGATCTCGCTCGCGCGCTCGGCGAGCTCGGCGAGCTCGTCGACGCGCTCTTTCGGAAGTGGGTGGAAGTCGTGGCTGAAGATGAGCATCGACTGCACGAGCTCGGCCACCAGCGCGACCGCCGCGACGTGCGGGTGGGGTTGCTTCATGATGTCCTCCAGCTCGCTCATCATGGCGCCGAAGCGCAGTCCACGCTCCTTCTGCTTCGCAGCCGCGCGCTCGGCAGATCCAGGCGCGGGGCTCTCCTGGTTCGTGGTCTGGATACCGGCGGCGTTCGCCTTGCGCTTGCGTCGCGTGTCGCCACCCGCGGAGGCACCCCGCTGCTTCTCCGTGCTTTCCATCTCGTCCGCTCGGCCCTCGGCGTCGAGGCGCGCACGGTCGGTCAGCGAGTCGCGAGCCTTGTCGTTTCGTATGAGCGTCAAACGAAGCGGGTCTCTCTCGGCTCGCCCCGCAGCGAAACCACGCGCGCGCGTCCACGCCGCGCGCGGGACCGAAACGAGACGCGACCGCCGGGACGGACGCGATTCGTCGGCCGCGAGGCTCGAGGCTGCTTCCCCTCGGAAAGAACCCCCTCGCGCTCGCAAGAGTGACGCCGAACGTGTCGCCAGATCTTCCCATTTCTCGAATGTGAGAGACTTTCAAACGCAGCGAGTGCCGAGTGCGAGTCGAGAAAAAGGCTCGATCGGTGGATTTTGGGGGTTCGCAGACCGAGAAGCGGATAAATCGCGCGCGTAATCGAAGCCCAATGATTGGCGCTCGAATTTTCGCTGACGTCGAATGAGGGCGCTTTTTCGGAGGCCGCCGCCAAGGCTGACGACCACAACGAAGCCGCGCCCGCTCGCGCCCGCGCTTTTCGACGTCTCGCACGTTCGTTCCCTCGAGCGCACGCGCCGTTCGCGAGGAGTAGGAGTCATGGCCGCGAGCGCGTGCGCGCCCGTCGCGCCCCTCCTCGGGGCGAGGATAACCGCCAACCGCCATTGCGGCGGCCGAACGTCGCGTTGCGCGGCCCGAACCGCCGCCGCGCGCGTGCCTCGCGCCATCGCGGTCCGCGCGGGCGAGAGCGACGGGGATGTCGCGGTCGATCGCCCGGACGGCCCCGGCCTGCCAAAGAAGTGGACGCGCGTCATGCTCAAGGTGAGCGGCGAGGCCCTCGCCGGCGAGGGCGGCTTCGGAATCGACCACGAGGTTGTTCGGAACATCGCGCGCGAGGTCGCGGAGGCGGCGCTCGGGGGCGTGCAGGTGGCGGTCGTGGTGGGCGGGGGGAACTTCTTCCGCGGCGCAGCACACGAGGGCAAGGGCCTGGACCGCGCCTCCGCGGACTACATGGGCATGCTCGCGACGGTGATGAACGCCATCAGCATGCAAGCGGCGGTGGAGTCGCACGGCGTCCCGACGCGCGTGATGACGGCGTTCGCTATGCCCGAAGTGGCGGAGCCGTACGTGCGGCGGCGCGCGATCCGCCACCTGGAAAAGGGGCGGGTCGTCATCTTCGGCGCGGGCACGGGCAACCCGTTCTTCACCACGGACACCGGCGCGGCGCTGCGCGCCGCCGAGATCAACGCGCAGTGCGTGCTCAAAGCGACGATGGTGGACGGCGTGTACGACTCCGATCCGAAGCGCGACCCGGCCGCGAAGCTGTACGAGAGCCTGACGTACGAGACCGTGCAGCGGCTCGGGCTGGGGGTGATGGACCTCACGGCGATCACGCTGTGCCAGGAGAACGACATCCCGGTGGTGGTGTTCAACCTGAACAAGCAGGGGAACATCGCGAGCGCGCTGCGGGGGAACAAGGTCGGCACGTGCGTGAGCTCGGACGTGGAGAAGTTCGAGCGCGCGGACGAGGAGCTCCCGCAGAAGGAAGGGGTGTGAGCGTATATAGGCTCGAGCGTATTTAGGCTCGAGCGTCGAGGCTTTCGCGGTAGGCGCGCGCTCTGAAACCGAAGGATCGCGTATTTAACTTTCACGCGCGCGACGCGCCGCGCCGCCGCGTTCTTTTTCGGGCTTACTCATCCGCGCGCCGCGCTCCCTTGAGCCTTCGAGACGTTCCGGGGCGAGCGGTGGGGGTTCGGGGTCGGGGCGACGCGAGACATGAGAGACTGTGTGCTGGTGCGTGCGAACGAGCTTGCGTCGTCACAACATGCTTTTATGGGCGCCGGCGGCGTCGAGGCGGCCCTCCGGGAAAGCGGGGGCCCCGCGCCGTCGCGCTCGCGTCGATTCGGACGCGGAACGAGGCGTGACGTTTAATCGAAGAGATCGAAGTCGCCGGCCTCCTCCTCCTCCTCCTCTTCGGGCTCGGGCTCGGCAGCCGCGGCACCGCCGCCGTCGCCGCCGCCACCGCCGCCGCCGCCGCCGCCGCCGCCGCCGCCGCCACCGCCGGCGCCAACGTTGGCGATGAGTTCGTCCACGGGCTTGGTGGCGAGGAACTTGCTGAAGAGCATGGTCCAGTAGGGCTCGATTTCGACACCCGCCGCCTTGATGACGGTGTCCATCTTGTCAGCGGTCACCTCCTGACCATCGTCGGAGAGGATGAGCGCGGCGTAGGTGCACGCGAGATCGCCGGACATCTGCGGGTTTTTTTAGACGCGGTATTAGGGTTTGAGGGTCAGCGACGCGCGTTCACCGGCGACACCGCGCACGATGAGGGACGCGGTGACGGGAAAGGCGAGGACGGTCGCGAATGGGCGCGTCGAGACCCGAACGAGCGCGCGTCGCGCCCGGATCTGGAGCGCGTCGAGCGCCGAGCGCGGGGGGCGGTCCGGCGGACCCGCGGGTTCGCGATGGCGCTCCGGCGCGAGCGCAAACCCCGCCGGGTTACCGCACGGAAGACGCGCGTCGCGAAGCCGACGGCGGTCGTGCGCGCACCTTTGAAGTATGTAGAGGGTGTTAGACACGCAAGCTGCAGACGATGCTGCTTTAACCCGTCGGGGGCTAGCGGTGCTTCGAGTTGAGGGCCTCTTCCGGCTCGGGTCCTGCGTACTTGTACATTTTTGGAGCGGGCGAAAAACAGAAAACTTCGCCCAGAAAACCCGACGACGTGACGCGTCTTCCGAGTCTGTTGGTTTAGATTTTTCGTTGCAAGACGAGTCTCCCCCGTCCAAGTCGGCGGGCTCTTGAGGTCATCACTTCGCACGGCGCGAACAAACCAGATATGGCCAAGCGTCTGATTCCCCTGCTCGACCGCGTGTTGGTCGAGAAGATCGTCGCCCCAACCAAGAGCGTCGGCGGTATTCTGTTGCCCGAGTCCGCGGTGTCCAAGGTACGCGACGATTCCGACGCTTCGACGCCGTTTCCAACACCGAAGTGCGCCCCCGAGACCCACAACTGACCCATACTCCCTTCCTCATGAAACCAACAGATCAACGAGGCGAAGGTGGTGGCCGTGGGTCCGGGCAGGCGCAAGGGCGCGGACGGCGAGCTCATCCCCATGGGTACGTAAAGCGACCGCCACGACCGTCGATCGCCGCGCTTTTTTCTCGCCTTCCGAACCCTTCCATCTCTTCTCAGATCCTGACTTCCGTCCCCCTTCCCCACACATCGCAGGCGTCAAGGTTGGCGACACTGTGCTCCTCCCGGACTACGGAGGTCAGACCGTGGACCTCGGGACGTACGGCGCGAGCAAGGACAAGGAGACGTTCCTGTACAGCGACCAGGAGATCCTGGGCATCATCGAATCGAATTAGTTGGTCGAGTCGATGAGCCACGTGACGCGAGTTGACTCGTATTAGACTCAGTTGTGACACGATCACCGTTCACGTCGACCGCGCTGTGGTTCAATGGTACAGGCACACAGCCGTGTACACGCGTGCCGTTCCCCTTCGCGTCGCGACGCGTCCACCCTGTCGTGCACTGACACGACTTCGCGCGACGCCTCCGCCGCGTTTTCGCGCTCCCGAAGTGTGCCACGTTTCAGCTTCCTTCGTTTTGTCTCGAGACGAAAAGTCTCGGCCGTCGTTTCGGCGGCACACTCTGCCGCACGCGATGGCATCTGCGGTCCTCCCGCACGCGCTCCCCGTCCCCGCCAGGACGTTCGCGGTCCCCTCGCACCGCTTCAGAAGTCGGCCGAACGCGCCGCGCGGCGAAGTGCGCCGCGCGTCCGCCGGGGAGGATGGGCAAACGTCGTCCGAGAAAGACGACGACGTTCCCGAGTGGGCGAAGGACCTGGCACTTGACGAGAACGGCGATTTGATCGACACGAAAACCGGCAAGGCCCTTAACGAGTTCGGCGCGACGCGTTTCGACGTCGCCGTGCGCGCCATGCGCGGCGAGTACGACCCCCCGGGGGTGTCAACCGAGAAGGAGGAGGGTCAGATTTTTGACATGCTCACGCAGTTCCCGTCCAAGTACACGTTCCAGGCGAGCGGGAGGGCGGCGGACCTGGACGACGACGGCGTCGCGCACGTCGCCGGGCTGCTTATGGACGTGTGTGGCAGCCCCGTGGCCGAGACCGAGATCGAAATCAAGCCCAGAGGCAAGAAGTTCGTGTCGCTGTGGGTGACGTGCACGGTGCACTCGGGCGAGATGGTCACCGAGGCACTGCGAGTCGCCAAGGCGGATGCACGGGTCATGACGTGCTGGTGAGAGGTGGCACGCGGGGCAGGTGATGAGGGTGAGAATAATCGACGTTTGTGTCTATCCCCGATGCGGCGTAGAAAATGAGCGTCGCTCGTAGCGAACGGGAGACGACGCGGAGGGCCGCCTTGTGTACGCATATGTGCGAGAAACCTCGCTGAAACTTCGACGCGCTTCGCGCTTGTGAAGCCCCGAAAGTTTTTCCCCGCCCAAAAGCCATCCGGCGACGCGCCGGCTCGCCCTCTCGACGCGCGCACGACGCCGTACGACTAAGACACCTTTCAAACATGATCAACGCTGAGGGTGAAAACGTGGACCTCTACATCCCCCGCAAGTGCAGCTGGACCAACCGTCTCATCGAGGCGAAGGATCACGCTTCCGTGCAGGTGAACGTGGGCCACCTCGACCAGTCCGGTGTCTACAACGGGCAGTACACCACCTTCGCCCTCTCCGGGTTCGTGAGGTGCATGGTGCGTACTCACACACTCACTCGACATCTCTTGGGAGCGAGTGCGAACGGCTCCGACCGCTCGGCGGGCTCGCCGCGCGCGTGTCGCTGGCCGCGCCGGAGGCATTTCATCCGCGGTCGGCTAGGGTTTTCCACGTGCGACTCGCGTGCGGGTTTTAGGGTTCCCATCGCTCGGCTCACGTCTCCCCTCTCGCGCGAACGCGACCGCTGACCGTCGATTCCTACTTTCCCCACGACTCCTCGCGCATCATCAGGGTGACGGCGACTCCGCCATCGACCTTCTCTGGCAGAAGAAGAAGGCCTCCGTGGGCCAGGCGTGAGCGAAAAGAGAAGCGCGTGGGTCGAGTGTGAGACGAAGCGAGTCCGCGGACTCGCCGTGTAATAGGCATGGCGCACTTTCCTCACTTCGAAACGACAACCGAGGCGAATCGTACATCGCGAGTGACCTTCCGGGGCAGAGAAGGCGTCTTCCTCGCGTGCTCGCTCGCGAGCGCGGAGGTCGAACGCGACGCGGAATTCGAGTCTCGACGCGTTTACGATCACAACTTACGCGCGACGGCGCGGCGCGTCGTCAACCACGCCCCCTCGTGCGCTTCATTCGTCCACGGCCACGCCTCTCGCCATCTTACACCCAAAATCGGTTCCATCGCACACGTCGCACGCGGCGCCTGAAGGAGGGGAGCGCGAAGGAAGGTTTCGGTCAGTTCTGCGCGGAGAGGCCGCGGACGACGGCGAGGAGACTCGCGACGCGCACGACCGAGACGCACCTCCATCCGTGAGCCGATTCAAGCACGTCTCCAGTCGCGAGTCCACGATGTCGACCATCAGTGGGTGCAGACCGATGGGCGCCGCGACGAAGTGTGCGATCCCGGGATGCTTCGCGGCGGCTTCCGCGGCGAGCGTCGGGATGTCCTCCTGCCAGTGTCTTCCCGGGGAGAGGAAAAACGGGCTCACCGCGACCGTCGTCGCGCCCTGTTCGACGCACTTGCCGAAGGCGTGCTCGATGTCGGGCTCGGCAATTTCCATGTGCGCGAGCTCCACGATCGGACGGCCGGTCTGGTCCTTGTACATCCTGACGAATTCCTCGAGCAGGTCGTTCGAAGCCTTCCGCCTGGACCCGTGGTCCACGATGACCACACCCATCACGTCGTCAGCCGCGGAGGCGCGCGTCCACGACGATGGTCCGCCTCGTCCGCGCGCGCGGTACCGAGACCGGCGAGACCCTGCGCGTAGACGAGCGAAGAGACATGGCGCCTGGACGGCGGCACCCGCGCGGCGCATGGTAACTTGACAGTCCAAGACACGTCGGTAGGCACTCCCGTGTGCTTTTTGGTCGGCCAAAATCGGGCGACGTGCCTTGGAATATTGCAACACCGGGTGTAACCTCCAAGATTTCGTCACACGCGAAGGCGCGGGCGCAGGGCGCGCGACACGAACATGACGGGAATGTGGCGCCCCCGCGGTGCGTTCCTGGCGTTTTTGGTGCTCCTCGTCGGCGTGCACCGCGTCGCCGGCTTCACCGAGGACTGCCCGACGTACTACGTCAACCTCGACAAGAGCGAGGATCGGCGAGCGCGCGTTGAACGGCTGTTCGGAGGCTTCACCAATCTCGAGCGCGTGGCCGGGGTGGACGGACACAACAAGCGGGCGGTGCTGGACGTGCTCTCCGGGGACCACTGCCCTCCGAGTGCACTTCCGAACAGCTTCGACGAGGGCTCCCTCGGGGTTCGGCGCGGGTCGGGCACCTACCTCTCGAGACTCGGATGCGCGTTGTCTCACCTCAAAGCCATCCTCCGCGCGCACGACGACGGGCGGGAGTACGCGCTCATCCTGGAGGACGACGCGACGCCTGATTTGGTGCCGACGTGGGCGGGATCGCTGAGCGATTTCGTCGAGACGTTACCGGAGGACTGGACGATCGTGCAGCTCTCGGCGTTGTCGTACGAGGACAAGCTTACGGACCTGTTCACGCAGTGGCAGGAGACGCGGCGGAACGAACGCGCGCCGGACATGACGACGCTGCCGAAACGCGCGGGGAGCCTGATATGGAGCGCGCAGGCATACCTCGTGAGCAGGGAAGGGATGAAGCAGATCGCGGCGAAGTATCGCCGAGAGGACGGTGGACTTGATCTCTGTGCGGCGTCGTGCATAGAGCTGGACGACTGCGTCTTACAGGAGGGCGTCCCGGAGGAGGGGTACCGCATCGCGACACCGCCGCTGTTCGTGCCGCGGCAGGACATGACGTCGACCATCGGTCAGACGGACGCGGAGGATGACGAGGGGCTGGGAAAAGTGGCGGAGACGGAGGGTACGAGGAAGATGTACGAGGAATCTCGCGATGTGCTGTACAAGTGGGCCGGGTCGTGGGCGCTGAACGACCACAAGAGCGCTAACCTGAACATGGATCCCGACACGCTCAGGGACATCATGGACGCGGTCCTCGACCTGCAAGTGAAGAAGCACTCGCGGGTCACGACGGACTCGTTCAAGCAGGCGTTTCACGCGTACTGCGAGAACGGGGAGAACGCGTGTGCCGTGGAGAAGGCTTATCTGAAGAACGTGGTCAACCCGCGCGAAGTCGTCGTCGTCGACGACGACGACTACGACCGCGAAGAGGACGTCGAAGAAGACGACGAGGATGTCGTCGAACGTCGAACGTCGAGCGAGTCTTCTCGCGACTCGAAAAAGTCATTGAAGCGCGCGCACGTCGGCCCCGAGGCGCGGTCCACCGGGTCTATCGCGAAACCGAGGTCGAAGATGGGCAAATCCCGCGTCGACCACGCGAAGGTGGGTCGTCTGATGAACATCGCGCTTCTTGGCGACGGCCCAAGCGCCCCGAGCGCGTTTGAGAAGATGACGGTGACGCCGTCGATGAGCTTCGTCCTCGCGGCGTGCGGCGCCTCCGCGCTCGTCGCGATGGTGGCGTTCGCGGTGGGCCGGAGACACGAGACACGTGCCTGTTCCGCGGACGAGACGGCCTCGTTGTTGGCATCGGCGGAAACCGGCAGGGCGCGCGCATAGACATAGAATAGGTACGGGACGCGGCGTCCCGGTTGACGAAATACACTTTTCGTTCGCGTAAACCGTCGCGCTACTGCTCCTCCGACGGGAACTCATACATCAGACCGAGGTTGTCCACCATCTTGTGCCACACCTCGCACCCCGCGCACTGCACGAACATCGTGCCTTTCTTGTACACCTCGGGGTTTACCATGCGAGTCGTCCTGTGCTCGCACTTATTGCACGTGAAGCTTAGTTCCGCACTGCGCTTCACCTTCGGAAGCTGGATCTGGTTTTCCTTCAAATTCTTCTCGCCGCTTCCACCCGCTTCGGGCGCTTCCACCGCGCTTCCCTCGATCTCCTCGTCGTCCCCGCTGCCTTCCACGCGCGTGATCGCCCGCAAAACCGGAAGCCGCATCGCGCGCTCGCGCACACCGAGATCGTGCCACTGAACCGCCCCCTGCCTGCCTCGCGTCGCCCGGGGACCGTCGCCGCCGCCTCGGGCGCGACGCGGCACACCGCGCTTCGCGCCGCGCTCGAGCCCTCCGCGCGTCCCCGCGGCCACCCTCGGCGCGCGCGTCCTGCCCGCCGATCGCGACGGAATCGCGCGCGTGCATGTGAAGGAGAGCGAGAGCGCCATCACCGTCGTCAGCCCCCGCTACGCACGCGTGCGCACGTGCGCGAGAAGTGTTTGACGTGGACGCATCCCAACCGATTCAGGCGCGCCAAAAAGCGCGCTCGAAGCTTCCAGAACTGTCTTCGTGGCACACAATTTTCCCCTTTTTGTTGGGTTTGGATTGAACCCAAAATGTAAACCAAAGTTTTGCCATACACTCGGTACAGGTGGCAAAATCAACCAATAAGAAAGCAGTCTTCGAGCTTCCGGCACCACATTAATCCCCCGATGATTGAGAGCCGCGGAAAATGTGGATCAGGGTTCCGGCGTACCCGCGTTTTTTAGGCGTCGCGACACGCACCGTGACACAAGTTGGCTCGCGCTTGAAGGTCACGCACTTTCAACATGGCGCCCGCGGTCTCTGCCGTCGCGGTGAACGTCGCCCGCTACGCAGTCACCCCTGGCGGTCAGCGCCGGGGTGCGACGCCTGGCAAGGTACGTCTCCGCGAATGCACGCAAGAATTTGGGTGGTCGGAGCGAGTCACCTATATATCTAAAGAAGCCTCGCCGCTCGTACCTGACACGATAACCCTCCCCCTCGCAGGCTCGCGCGCGTGTTACGGCACCCAAACTCGCGCCCGGAGGTACGTTCCCGAGCACTGCGACACATCCCCCGACGCGTATCCGCTCACGCGCGCTCGCGAGCGTCGCTTCGCGCGGAGAAGCGATTTCTTTCCGTGACCCTTCAAAGAAGATCTGTTCCTGACCCGCGCTCCCCCTACGCACTCCTCACGCAGGTCGCTCGACCGTCCTTCCCGGCCAACGCCATGAGGAGCTCTCCTCCGTGGTGACACAGGCTGCGGGTAACGAGCAGGAGCTCGCTCGCGCGGAGAACCAGCTTCGTGCTATGCTCTCCCCCGACACCCCCGCCCCCAGTTCGTCCGAGGTTCGCGCCATGCGCAAGAAAATCGCCGATCTGAAGAACCCTCCCAAGCGCCCGTCCGGCTCGGACATGCGCGCGGAGCTCACGAAGCTGCAGGCGGAGAACACCGCGCTTCTTCAGCTCAAGGAGCTCGAGATCGAGAATCTCAAGCTGAAGGGCATGAGCCAGGCGGACATCAAGAAGAAGGAGGATGAGATGGTGGCTCTCAAGATGAAGCAGGTGGAGCTTCAGAGGGTTGTGGCCATGGCTGGCCAAGGCCAGGCGGCCGCCCCGGCACAGGCCCAGGCGCCGCCGGTTGACGCCGCCGCGCAGGCGGCGGAGCAAGCCCAGGCCGAGGCCGCGCGCATCGAGAAAGCGGCTGCGAACGCGTCCGCGCAGCAGAACGCCGCCGTCGCCGCGCAGGCTGCGGAGGCGGATGCTGCCGCCGCGCAGGCTGAGGCTGCCGCTGCCCACGCGGCGGCTGAACAGGCGCAGCAAAACGCCAAGGCGCAGGCGGAAGCCAACGCCGCCGCCGCCGCCGCGAACGCCGAGGCGGCTGCCGCTGCCGCGGAACTCGCTGCGGCCGAGGCCGAGGCGCAGAAGGTCGCGAGGTCCAGAGCTGACGCTGAGGCTGCCGCTGCCGCGAAGCAGGCTGCTGATCGCAAAGCCGCCGAGGCGGCGGCCGCCGCCAAGGCGGCGAAGGAGTTTGCCTCGGAGGACGAGGCGGAGGCTGCCAGACTCGTGCAGGCGATGAACGCCGCCGCGGAAGAAGAGGAGAGGGAGCTCGTCACCGTGAACGTCGGGCAGTCGCCCGCGGAGATGACGGCCGAAGAGCGCTTCGAGGCTGAGGCGCTCGCCTTCTCCGAGGTCGGCTCGGTCGAGCACCACCGCCAGAAGGAGGCGGAGGAACGCGCGGAGGCCGCCGCCAAGGCGGAGGTCGCGGCTGCCGAAGCCGCCGCGAAACAGGCGGCGGCCGCCGCCAAGGCGGAGGCCGAGGCTGCCGCCGCCGCCGCCGCTGAGGCTGCTCGGAATGCCGATGCCATCGGCTTTGCCGAGGGCGAGTACATGGGCAGAGCCGAGGTTGCCGCCAAAGCTGAGGCGGACGCCAAGGCGGCGTTGGACCTCAAGGCGAAGGCCATTGCCGACGCCAAGACGAAGGCTCTCGAGGCGGCCAAGGCCGAGCTCGCTCGCCTCCAGGTGGTCAACAAGGTTGAGATTGAGTCCAAGACTCGCGCGAGAGCCCCCGTCTCCCAGACGCTCCTGCTCGGTGCCGAGGCTAAGGCCAAGGCCGCGGCGGACTCCATCGCCGTTGCCCAGGCCGCCACCGAGATGGCCGCCGCCTCCGAGGCGTCGGCCGTCGCCGAGAGGCTCGCCCTCGAGTCTGCCGTCGCCGTCATTAAGACCATCGAGACCGCCGAGGAGAAAGCCATCGTCGCCCGCACGACCGCCAACCACGCCGCCGAGGCGAAGATTGAACTTGATATGTTCTCCACCACCGACAAGGAAGCTTTCGCCCAGCTCGCGCAAGAGGCGACCAACGCGAAGTACGAGGCGGACATGGCGGCCTCCGAGAAGGCCCAGTCGGACAAAGCGGCTGCCGAGAAGGCTGCGGCTGATCGCGCCATCTCCGCGCAGGCGGCCGCCGAGAAGGCTGCCGTCGACAAGGCCGCCGCTGAGGCTGCGGCGCTCAAGGCCATCGCCGACGACGGCGAAGCGAAGGAAGCTGCCGCCGAAGAAGCTGCCGCCGCCAAGGCTGCGGCTGAAGAGGCTGAAGCTATCGCCAAGGCGGAGGCTGAGGCTGCCGCCGCCAAGAAGGCGAAGGAGGAAGCCGAGGCTGCGGAGAAGGCGGCGAGAGCCGCGAAGCTCGACAAGCTCAAGAACAAGGCTAAGGACGATCCCGAAGGCGCGTACTACGAGATCGAGAAGATGGTCCGCAGCGGCGACGGTAACGCCGAGGACTGGGAGGAAGCCAAGCGCCAGGCTGATGAGGTTGTCGGGAGCCTGCTTGGCGTTGTCAAGTCTGGGGTGACCCCCACGCCTGGCGACGTGTGGATGATCGAACCCACGATCCCCGTGCGCGGCGGCAAGATCACCGTGTACTACAACGCTGCCGCGACGTGCCTCGCCGGCGTCAAGCAGTACGGTGCCATTACCCTCAACTCCGGGTGCAACAACTGGGAGGAGCCCGAGGCGACCGTCATGAAGGAGGTGAAGGGCAGGTTCAAGGTCAACGGCAAGCCCATCAAGGCGGTGAAGGGTTCTTGGTGGCAAAAGGCCGAGATCGAGGTCCCCGACTCGGCGTTTGTCATGGACATGGTCTTCAGCGACGGCGGACACCAGTACGACAACAACAACCGCGCCGATTTCCACGCCGCCGTCGAGGGTGCCGAGGAAACGCTGGAAAACAACCGCTGGCAGCGCGCCGCCGAGCTTTACTACCAGCTCGTCGAGGACCGCGTGATTCGCGAGGAGAAGGCGAAGATTCGCAACGAGCGCCGCGCCGTGCTCAGGAAGAAGTCCAAGGCGGCGGCGGCTGAGGTGACCCGCAAGCAGCGCGAGCACGTCCTGTACGTTGATCCTCCTGAGCCTCGCGCGGGCCAAACCGTCCGTGTACACTACAACCCGACCAACACCAACTTGGCCACCGCTAACGAGGTGTACATCATCGGCGGCTGGAACAGGTGGACGCACGCCGAGACCATCGGCCCCATCAAGATGGAACCCGGCGAACAGGGCGGGCAGCACGTCTCGTGCGAGTTCACTGTGCCCTCGGATGCGTTCAAGATGGACTTTGTCTTCGCCAGCAAGCCCAACGGCAAGGGTATCTTCGACAACAACAACCGCCTGGACTACCACGTCTCCATCAAGGGTGGCATCGACGGAACCACCGGCGAGGAGGTGCAAGAGCCCCCGCTGCACGTCGTGAGCATCAGCGTCGAGATGGCGCCGATCGCCAAGGTTGGCGGTTTGGGCGACGTCGTGACGTCTCTCGCGCGCGCCACGAAGGAAGAGGGTCACAAGGTTGAGGTTATCCTCCCTAAGTACGACACGTTGGATTACACCGCCATCGAGGGTTTCACCGAGGTCACTGGATTCAGCTGGGGCATGACGTACAACCGCGTGTACCACGGCCTCGTCGAGGGCGTTGACACGTACTTCATCGACCCCGAGAACGGCATGTTCCAGGTCGGTATGATTTACGGTACCGACTACCTCGAGATTCCGCTCACGGACGCCGAGCGCTTCGGCTTCTTCAGCAAGGCGGCGCTCGAGTTTTTGCTCCAAAGCAAGAGAAACCCCGACATCATTCATTGCCATGATTGGCAAACTGCGCCCTGCGCGAAGTCGTACTGGGAGGACTACAACGCCTTCGGGTTGAGCAACCCGCGCGTCGTGTTCACCATCCACAACCTGAACTACGGTGCCGATCTCATCAAGGAGGCCATGACGTACTCACAGGCGAGCACGACCGTGTCTCGCACGTACCGTGAAGAGATTGCCACTCACGGATCTATCGTGGATAACCTTCCCAAGTTCCACGGTGTGGTCAACGGCATTGACCCCGACATTTGGGATCCCGCCAATGACGATTTCCTGCCCCGCTACTATGACGAGACGGAGGTTGTGGCGGGCAAGGCGGCGGCGCGCGAGGCGTTGTGCTCGTACAGCAACATCCCGAACAAGGATCAGGCTCCCCTCGTGGGCATCGTGACTCGCCTCACGTCCCAGAAGGGTGTGCACCTCATCAGGCACGGCATTATGCGCGCGCTCGAGCGCGGTTGCCAGGTAATCCTGCTCGGCTCCGCGCCCGACCCGGAGATCCAGCAGGACTTCGACATGATGTTCCACGACTTGAAGAACAGGTACCATGACTACATGTGCTTCCACCTGTACTACAACGAGCCCCTCAGCCACCTCATTTACGCTGGCGCCGACATGATCCTTGTGCCGTCGATGTTCGAGCCTTGCGGTCTGTCCCAGCTGATCGCCATGCGTTACGGTACCGTGCCCGTTGTGCGCCGCACCGGCGGGCTCAACGACACCGTGTTCGACTACGACATCGACCACGGAAAGGCCGAGTGGGAGGGCATGAAGCCCAACGGGTTCAGCTTCGATGGCACCGACGACTCTTCCATCGATTACGCGCTGGACCGTGCTATCAGTTTGGCCTACGACAAGCCCTCGGAATTCCGTGCGCTTCAGGCGAACTGCATGACTCAGGACTGGAGCTGGAACAGGCCGGCTCTTGAGTACATTGAGATTTACCACGCGGCGAGAAAGCCTTACTAAAGCAATTTTTTTTGGGATATCGCACGCGGGGGGGGGGAAGAGAGAGAGGCGCCGAAGAGAGGAGGGCACGCAAATTGTTTTTTTTCACGTGTAGTTAAAAAAGCTTTCAAGAAGATCGAGCGCTCGTGCTTCAACTGCACGCAGGCCTCAATTCGTTACATGCTGACGTCCTGACTCTCTTCTCGGCGCGCCTCGCCTCTAGCTTTTTCCCTCCCTCGATCTGCGTTTGAAAGCGAAATCAAAAAGTGCATTTATCACCGATCACCTTTCCGAGAAAAATGTAAAAATCAATCGCAGCTTGCCTCACACTCTATGGAATCTCAGATAGTGTACCGGTACTCGGTTTTCAAACAAGCACCCGAGTTTCACGGAGACAACGTTCCTTCCTGCACGGAGGCTTCAAACAACTTTCGGCGGACAACAGGAAGGAGTCTTCATAACCCGTTGCTGAGGGACCGGACGGAGGGGCGGGGCGCGGCAGGCTTCGAGAAAAGCTTCGACCTCGGGTTGAGGAGTGCAGGACGAGTCCAGACCACGCCATGTTCGACCGCGTGCGTTGGCTCGACCCGTGAAAACGAAAGTGACGGCGTTTTCACAGCACGATGGGCGGCCGAGGCCTTTGTGGCGGACGAGCGCTAGGTTTGTGCCTGTGGTTGCTCTTGGTGAGCATCCCTGCGGTGCTTCCGAGGTCGTTCTCGTTCTGTAAGGATGAATGCAACGCGCGCGGGACGTGCCAGGTACGTGCGCAGTCGGCACGGCAAACTTTTCTTTGGATTCCATTCCTTAACTTCGTCCCGAGCTGTTGCTCGTTTCCTTCTCCCTTGCTGACCGCTTTACGTTCTCACTACAACCCAAAACGACAGGACGATGGTACGTGCGCGTGCGAAAGTGGCTGGGCGGGTGAGGGGTGTGCTCTTGAAGCTCCTGGAATATCTCTTGAGAGGCGGCGAGACGGCACACACGGCTACCGGTTCGAGACTACCGATGAAATGCAAGTTGGAGGCGCGGTGTTCGACCCACACGGGGAGGTGGTATACGTATATGCACGCGACGCGAGTGGGCAAGACGTCATCGTAGAAGTCGATCCTATGTCTGTTGCTGTAGCAGGTACGCGCGGCTGGGATGCGGCTTCGGGTCCAGATCGGACGACCACTACCTTGCTTCCTGAGCCCGGTTACTCGGGCACGGGAAACCATAAAAGAGATGACGGGTCCTCCGACTCGAGCACTTCTGGAGGTTGGTATTCTGTGTTTCGTGGTCTATCGCTGGACCTGTTCGATACCTCGGCGGTGGGAGTTTTCGCGGCGCAGAACATGCAGGAAGCTGTCACTGGTACGACCAAATTTCGCATCTTGAGGTACATCAGCGGGCCGACTGAGAGTCATAGGTCCACTTTGAAAACGGGTGTCGTCGACGCGCTGGCGGCAAATCAGGAAACTGGACACGTAGTTTATTCGTATAGCCCTGACGATGGCGTAACCCGCTCGAAAGTGGTGATGTTGGATCGCACGCTATCGACTCAGGTGGAAGAATATATGGTTGATGCCGATATGCTCAGCGCTTCATGTTCGACATGTGCGACGAGACATGATGCGTTCAAGTTCGAGACAGCGACGGCGGCGACTATAAGCGACGGAACTCACCACGTCGTCTTTGCCGGTGCTGCGCTCGTGAATGACACCGTAAGTGATATCTGGTATCCTACTCTTTTTAGAAGCACGATGGAAAGCGAAGCAGATTTCGTTAGTGATGCTGGATCTGGATCTGAGATGTACTTGGACGGTTCGGCCGAAGCTTTGAAGATACCGTTCGCGTGTGAAGGCGTTGTTGACGACAACCAAGGGCGATTCACCTCTTTCACGGCACTCGCCACGCGAGGCGCCTTCGGGTACGTGGGCACGTCAGGTCGTGATGAGAATTGCGAGGGCTGCGAACATCGCTCAGCATGCATATTTATGTTTAGTCTCGATTTCCTCGACGGCGACAGTCCAACGGCAGTTATTGTTTTGAATGGCGGTGATGGAGGTCTTGGCGAGAAAGATGTTTGGTCGACTGCGGTGCAGCCAGACGCCACTGACTCAAACTCAGGATTTGTGTATTTTGCCGTCGGGTCGCGTTCTGATGCCGCTGCGGGCAGAATTGTCAAGATTGAGGTTGGAGGGAGCGACACCGCGATGACATGCGTGACGGGATGTTTCAAACGAGTCGGCACGTACTTAGAATCCATGCCACTCGGAGGCTTGGTGCATGTTCCTGACTTGAACGGCATTCTCGCCGCAAGTCACGCATCTGCCTCGACAACGTACTCCAAGTATTCCACAGCTTCTGTGACTGGGATTTCCCCTCCGTTCGTCTACGCGGAGACGACAGGGACGATGGTCACCATCTCTGGAACCGGATTTTATGTGCCAAGCGATGGTTCCGTAGATAAAGCTACGAATATTAGCTGTAGATTTGGCCATACCTTCGCTGGCAACGATGACTTTTTGGTGACGGCGTGGAAACCGGCTGAATACGTTTCCTCAACAGAAATTCTCTGCGAGGTGCCTTCTGCGGTGGACTCGCAATCGGTCAACCTGACGTTCGCTGAAGTTGAGATTTCTTTCGATGGCTATCCAACTGCTGATGCAAGCTCGTCGTCTTATTTCGCGAGTAACCTTTGGAGTGGTCACAACGTCGTCGTGCATTATTACGACGAACCGTTTATCTCCGCTTTTGACCTGGGTTCCAGCGGCGCCTTCAAGTCGACACTAATGTACACAGGAGAGGACCCTGATAACATCCCTTTGACTCTACGAATATATGGAAGCACATTCATTGACAGTGATGGTAGTAGTGGTGGCGTATCGCGGCTGGCATGTCGGTTCAATGGGGACAGCTCAAGCGATATCGCAGCCACTTTTGTGAGCCCCACCGAGATTCACTGCCCCATGTGTGAAGTGTCAAACGCCTCAGGGACAAATCGGTGCGGCGCCCACGGAATGGCTGACCAGGCACAGTACATTCCCTTCACGTGGCTAACCGGCGGTGCTCCGAAGACGGATGTCGATGTGTCGATAACCATGAACGGTGTTGATTATCATTCATCCGCCGCTCAGACGTTTACCCGTGTGCTACACGTCTACGGCGAGCCTTATGGCTTGAGCGCGTCGCACGCGAGAGACGTGGCGTACGCGTACCCGGCGAACGCAAACGCTGACGGGGAAGTGGACCTCAACACGGTGACTGTCAACTTAATCGATGTGCAAGGAACGTTCGTTGAGAACGACATGGGAAGAGGAAATACCCGTGGATTCACGATTGTTGCGGCGATCAACGAAGCTGGCTCAACTGGTGGCAGTGCGGCAACACTGTCGGTGACGGCCGCTTCGGCCACGCAGCTGACAACAGGAGGAACTGCGACTTTTGAATTAGCTCTAAGTTTCGTCCCCAAAGTTGGCGTGTATGAGGTGTTATTCACAGGTTCGGACTGTACTACTGCTCCATGCACGGCTCTAAGCGCTACGACCGCGTTTAATTTCTCGGTATCCCCAGGAACTGCGGTAGGATTATTGGTGCGACCTGGAGGTTCCTCGGGCCAGTATGTGACAGGGCCAGACTTTCCAGAAGACACGATTGACGTGAGCGCAGCAGAGTCGGTTGATCTGGGCTACATGCTGATACATACGATTGATGCGGGAGGAAATCCAGTGACAACTCGGGATCTGATCAATCATACGATAACCTCATCGCTGGTGACGACTGAGCTGGATGGCACTGGTGTCCTCCATCTCAACCGTTCAACCGGGGCGGTCCTCGGCGGAACAACAACCCGGGAAACATACGAAGGCGAAGTGGGCTATCTGTTGACCTTGGAGTCGACCGCCCCCTCGGGCACTCGAACACCGGGTGCATCGACGGATATATCTTACGGCGCTCCCTCTAGAGGAGAGCATGGCAGTGAATCAAAGTACTTGATTCAGTTTAGCAGCCCAACCTTGTCAGCCGTGGCACACGCGGTCGTGAGGGTGAACATCGGAAAGGCAGTGTATCTTCGTCTAAATTCGACAATGTACGCTGTAATCTCGATGGACGCAACGGAAAGCACCATGCTATTTCCAACAATGGAAATCGGTGCCTATGACGGAGGAAACAACTGGTACGCACGCATCATTTTGAATTTTTGCGCCTTGTATCTCTCACTAATTCCAACAGGAACGCTACTAACCGACTATAACTTGAATCCTTTATCACAGGCTCGCCGCGAGCGACACAAATCTTGGAGATGTCACTGCATCGAGCACGTCTGATCCCGCGTTGAGTTTGTCTGGGGCGCTTTCTGTACAGTTGAGCGATACCACTGGGACATGGACGTTCGACAGCTTGTACGCGGAAGCCACCACCACAACCGAGTACACGCTCCGGTTCTCGAATCACTGGCTGGCTTCGGTCGACCAAATCATCGAGGTGACGCTCGGCGTAACAGGATACGCGCTTGTCATAGTGCTCCCGGACGATTTCGCTGGAACATACACATCAGCGCAGACGGTCGCTTTGGAGTCTATGACGGTCAAGGTTGTTGATGCGGGTGGAAATGACATGGGGAGTGCTGATCGTTTCAGCAGCTCTCATGCGAGTTCAGCTGTCGCACGTATGTTGGCATTCACATCGGACACGCTTGAGTTGACTGGTGCTACCGCAACGACGACAAACGGCGTGGTACATGTTAACGCGCTATCGTTGGTCGAGCCAAAGGTACGTACGGCGCGAACGCATCCGGTTTCGTTATCAAACTTTGAATTCAGGAGAAGTATTCAACTGACTTTTTTTCCGATTTCCCATAGGTTGGCATCCATACCATCACTGCCGGTGAAACTAAAGCTGTCGTCAACGGTGCCAACGTCGGCACGTCATTACTCAGCGATTCTTTCGAGCTCAACATCACCATCGGCGCATACGAAAGACTTTGCGTCGCTGGTTCGCCGCAAACGAAATACTCTCCTTCGTTCGGAGCGAATGTTCTTCCCTCAGAGGTACGTTGTTGCGCGCTGAATTATTCGCCTTTCGTGCAGCTCTTCTTCGAGGCGTTTGAATTTATTGTCCTGACTCGTATCCCGCTCCCTTGACTCCCTTTGCTGCGCGCAGATCCTACTGTATTCATCGGATCGCCTCACACCGTTGGATATGTTCACCCTTAACGTCGCCGACGGTGGCTGCAATGCAATCATGGATTCGAGTGTGTTCGGCACGATCGCAGCGACCTTGAACGATACGAGCCGTGAGCTGTATCCGTTCGTTGTCGGCAATAACAGCGAAACATATCGATCCGCTGTTCTCGTCGCGGGCGAAACTTCCGAATTTCCTCGCTCTGGCAGTCTGACCGCTCCGTTTGCATCCGGAGTTGCACAGTTTCCTGGTGCGTTCCTTCAATCTCGTCATTTCCATTTATCTCTGACTGTATTACATGCAATGTTGATGGTTTTGCTGACTATTTTTTCCTTTTGATTTTTTTTTGAAACAGGACTTCACTTGCTGCGACCTTCCGTTGGATTTTATGAGTTGACGCTCACGCCGACGCTGTCTGACCCGTCGGTGGACTCTGCTACGCTGATCATCGAAGTCATCATCGGCCGATCGCAGATGCTCGCACTACAATCTCTGTGCTCTACGTACATCGACTCTGAAACGAACTACACTCTCTGCACGGTATCGAGCGACTGCACGTGTAACAGGTATCAGGCAGCGGCACAAACTGCACTTGACACGTTTCAGGTGTTTGTACTCGACGCCGGCCTGAATCCTGTGCTGGAGCAAGACACCTTTCCAGACGAAAACATAACGCAAAGGGAAGTCACAGTTGCCTTTGCGGACAATCACGTGGATTACTGTCGCGAGGATGTCGCGTCGGGGACCTGCGAGTGCATGGGACCCGCCGTCTCAGACTACTCGATGTCCGACGTGCTGTGTTCGCAAGTCACCAGTTTTTCTGTGATGGCTGTTGACGGCGTCGCGGAGTTCTCCGGCATGTATGCTATGGCACCGACGATTAGCTCTGCCTTCGACGTAGATGGCTATCGGCTGGTGTTCAGATCGTCGGGTCTATTAGATTTGACCTTCGGAATCATCGTCACCGAGGGTGAGGGCTACGCGTTCGAGCTAACTCCGCCCGAGGCTTTCCCGTTACCCGCGATCACGAAGGACGATTTCCGATCTGACTTCCAGACAAAAATAACCACGCCCGTTACTGCCATGACTTTGGTATTGCGTATTGTCGATGGCGGAGGTAACTTCGTTGGTGATACCGAGCCGCGTGGGCATGTTATTGATGTGAGCTGCGAGACAGCGACGATCGGTGACTATCCCCAGGGCGATGGTCAAGGCGGAACTTCTTACGCCATCACCTGCATGCGAGGATTTTGTGAAGAAGGCGAGGAGCCGGGTGTGGCGAGGTTCACGAACCTTAACTTCGCGAGTCCCTCGATTGGAGAGCACGTTATCGTGTTTTCGGGACTGGAGGTTTCTTCGTCGTTCACGGTCACCGTTCTCGTTGGGCTGGAGGCTGTGGGCCTGAAAGTCGTGGACTACACCGAATACACGGTGGAGGCGTACGCGGAGACGCCCATACCGTCTGTGGAAGTGGGCGTCGTCGACGCAGGAAACAATCTCCTCGGCACGACCAATCCTCAGACTCGAGTGCTTTCGAGTGAGATCGAAGGACCGAGGCACGATTTCGATATCAGGAGGGGCCAGAATGTCGCAGTTCTTCCTGCAGCGACTGGCACTGTTCAATTCAGCCGCATGGTTCTCGGAGTGCCACAGGCTGGGGTTTACAACTTGACCTTCTCCAGCGACGGCCTGAACTCGGTGGTACTCAACATCACAGTCGTCCAAGGCCCTGCCTCGCGCCTATACATTCCCGTTCAGTTTAACACTTCGTCGGGCATCAGCGTGGTCCCTAAGTCGAACTATGTTGCGCAGGTTAGCACGTTGATCAATCCTCTGGTGGTCCTAGTCTTAGACGGTGGCTTGAACTACGTGACTGACGAGTTGGTGCATGTGACCGTGACGGCAGATTCTGGAAACATCACGTACACAGCGCAGAACTCGAGTTTAGGATACATGCTGTTCGACGACATCGTGTTCCATGTGCCAGCAGAGGGCGTTTACAAGCTGACATTCTCTACGGAGCTGTTGCAATCCATCGACTTCGATGTCTCAATTGGACAGGGGTATCCAGCGTATGTGGACGTGTGCGATGGGAACGAATTCCTCGTGCGGGACAATTCGACTGGCTTCTGTGAAGAGCCGGAGACGTACGTCGCGGCGACTGAGTTCAAGCTGAAATCTTTCCAGGTGAGAACACTTGATGGAGGCAGAGTGTTTGTCGGTGACGTCTGGAACGCGGAGGAGCGCTACGTGACTGTTGAGTTGTTTTCCTTCACAGATGCTGACGGCGCGGTACACTACGAGTATCCAGGTGGTGTCTCACCGCTGGTTGCAGACTCTGGAGGCACGCAGCGGCTCATAGATGGAACGACTGGCTGGTGCACGGACGGAATGGACATCAACCCGTCTGTCGTTGAAACCCTCAACCCATATACGGGCGCGATGGAATATTCTTTGAGCTATGAGAATTCCTCTCCGGACTTTTGCCGCGAAATGAGCTACAGTGGTGAAGCGCCAGACGTGCATTACAACGCGGCTCTCAAGTTTGTGTTACCGCGAGCCGGTACGTACCATATTCAATTCACCTCAGTCTGCGAATTTGCGTATTGCGGTAATGTGAAGTATCCAACCTTGGAGCCGGACACACTGATCATAAAGATAATCCCGGGGACACCGACTGTCATGCGTTTCGTGACAGAGCCACCTGCATTGAATGAGAACGACATTCATATCGAGCCAGCTCCCGCTGTCGAAGTATTTGATATTGCAGATAACCTCTGCGCATTGATGAATACGTTTTTATCTGCTACTCTGTCGCCGCGCGTCCCGCGAGTGCACGGGAACGTTGCGCCTATTACTGGCGGTCGAGCCAACTTTACATCGCTTCGATTTAGTGGGGAGCGTGGTGTACCGTACACCATGACCTTTTCGATGCACACACACAATGTGACTCTCGATTACGCCCCATTCACCTTGCGGCCCTGTGAGGATGTGAAACCGAACAGTTTTTCAGACGAGAGGGGGATCTGTCACTGTTTGCCAGGATACACCGAGGATACTGTTAACGGGACAGGCTACGTCGACGATCTGGATAATTACAACGTCGCTCCCTTAGATCTGTACAAGCCAGTGGTGTTTGATTCTGGAAACTGGCTCGGTGCACTGCACCCATACGGCATCTGCGTTCCGTGTGCCAACGGATATTACAAACCCAATGCTGGCGCGCAGGCGTGCACAAAGTGCGCGGACCACTTTGATACGGCGAGGATAAACGGAGAGCCCAGCCCACCTCACTTGTCATCTTCTGGGGAGATACTCGCAGGACCCCTGGGAAGGACTGCGATCACAGACTGTCACTGCATGGTTCGCCTCGAGGCACCACCGTTTCAAAGCTATTACCAGAACGTCTCCACGGACCTTGACCCCTCGTGCGAGTCTATCTGTCCAAACTGCACCGAGTCTTTCTGTCCAAACTGCACCGTTCCCGCCCATTGCGTGCCGGTGGAGCCCATGTGTGAGGTTTGCCCCATTGGTGGAAACTGTACCGGTCTCGGGGTTGAGACTATCGGGGCGTTGCCTGGGTTTTACAGAACCAGGCGAGACACGACATCGTTCACAGAGTGTCCGAATCCTGAGGCTTGCCTCGGCGGCGTAGACAACACCTGTCTCGTCGCCAATAACAGTGGTTTTACTGGCACGCTCTGCGCAAACTGTCTTCCTGGATACGCGCATCCATCAATTAATGGGAAATTCCCACCCAGATGTGTCAATTGTGGCAATGATGGCGTTAACGCAGGAATATTCTTATTGCAGTGGTTCGCCATCATCGTGGTCGTCACGTTTATCACGAAGATGAACTCTCGGCCGGGTTCAGACGCTGTCTGCCTCGTGAAAACTTTCGTCACGTATCTCCAGACGGTATCCATCGCGAAGGAACTGAACATGAGCTGGCCAACTCCCTCGTTCGGGTTGTTGTTGTCTCTTGAGAAGGTCAGCTCGTTCAATTTAAGTTCAGCAGCGACGCAGTGCCTGCTCGCGTGGGACTACTTCTCCGCGACGGGATTTTACATCTCTCTGCCCCTGATTGTCAGCACCGGGGGCTTCATTTACTTCTCGGTGTTCAAGCTTTTTGAGGACCAGCGGGCCGCCGTGACCATCACCCATAAGCGACGAACCAAGGAGGATGAGGAATCGAGTGAAAGCGAAGACGATAGTCGCGTGATCAAGAAATCCAACGCGCTCAAGAGTAAGGCTCGAGTCCAGGCGATGGACGGAGCCAACTTTGGTGAATCTTGGGAGAGCGGAGCGTTTGACGAGGCTGTCTTGGTCGTCGTGATTGCGCTTTGGCTTATGTATCCCACGTTGGTCCAGTATCTTACGGGTTTAATGCGTTGCAGACGACTTGACACTGGTGATGATGTATTCCTGATTGCGGACATGGACCTCAGGTGTTACGACTTGACACATGGAAGCTGGCTCTTCTTTCTTTGCATCCTGCTCGTGCTTTATATCATCGGTATTCCCCTCGGAATGAACGTCTTGCTCCAATACGAAGGTCAGGATTTCGGGTCCCTCGGGATGCGTTACCGCCTCGGCGTGCTCTTTAAGGGACACGACCTTGGCAGCACATGGTGGTGGGAATCGGTGATCTTCGCCCGCAAGTACGTAATGGTGACGCTCGTGGTGCTCTTCTCAGACCAAGCGCGGTTAGGAAGCTATCTGATCGTTTGGCTTCTCGAAGCTTGTTTCGTCCTGCACCTCTTCTTCCATCCGTATGCCAACGAGCGACAGCATCGCCTGGAGACGCTCGGGCTTCTCGCGTCTATATTCACGTACAACTTGGGTATCCTTTACATGGAAGATTACCCCGCGATGGGAGTCGTATTCATCACGTGTTTGATGTACAGTATTCACATCGGTATGTGGATCTTGTTCGTCAAGAGCATGTTAGCCGAATTCAAGACTGAGAGAAAGGGCGGGCTGCTCGCTCGCGCGAAGCGCGACGTAAAACTCGAGGACGACATCGCGGATGAGTTTGAAGCGCTGCGCGCGAAACGCGAGGCGCAGAAGAAGAGGACCATGAGGCAGAAAGAGGTCAAGAAAATCGCGGGAACGCGCGTCCCGTTCGCCGATGACGATTTGCTTGAGAAGATCGAGAACGCGAGCGTGCCTGAAATGCGGGCGGACCACGTGAAGCTCTCGGCCAGTTTGGCGGCGATGCGCGAGACGTGGGAGCAGAGACGCCAAGGGAAAAAAGCCAGAAAGTACACTGTTGACGATTGGAGACGAACCAGCGACCTGACTCCCGCGGACAGATGGCGCCAGCGCCGGGAGGAAGAAGTTCGCTCGGCGAGCACGTCGACGGCTGGCGGCTCGCGCGAGACCTGGCGAGAGAGGATGGCCAAACGAGACAAAGGGAGAGCGCAAAAAGATCGGGCATGAGAGGCACCGCGTAGCGCGCTTTGAGTTGCCCTATAAGTTAGACTAGTTTTAGAACACGGGAGAGCCACACGAGTTGCTTGTGGGGAATCTGTAAAGCACTCAGGCAGCTAAAGCCTGAACCGTCTCGGTATTAAAATCCTGTCATCTCCCCCAAACGCTATTATCACCTTCAAGTGAAGCTTACGCGAGAGACTTGATGAGGGTGTCACCCTGGGCCTGCACGACGGCAAGCGCAGCGGTGGCCGCCGCCTTGTCCTTCTGGCGGATGGCGAAGTCGAGCTTCTCGACATTCTTGTAGAAAGCCTTGGCGTCCTCCTTGCCGGAACCCTTGGTCTCGACGAGGTTGTTGATGTCGAAGCGCATGGTGCCCACCTGGCGGCGGAGCTCGTTGCGGGCCTGGGTCCAGTACGCCTTGTTGACGTAGGTGGCCATGTCCTGGTCAAGGCGGGAGATGGACTCCGAAGCGCGCGCCGCCGTCTGGGCGGTGGTCAGCTTCTGGAAGGCGAAGCGGGAGGCACCGTCCTGGCGGGTGGTCTCGGCGATGTTGAGATCGCGGGCCTAGTGAGGGAAACGAAGGAAAGGGGACGACAAGGTCAGACGCTGCCTAGGGAGAGTCCGATGATCGAATTCGAGGGGAGACGGTCGTCGAAGATCGGAACCACGCCGTTTCGAAGGGTGGAAACGGGGGGTGGGGCCCGCACGTACCTCGTAGATGAGCTGGAGACCTTCCTTGTTGGTCACGCGCTGGTCGGTGAGCTCAATCGGGTTGAGCGCAAGGGCGGGGGACGCGTTGAGGGCCACCATGCCGGCGACGAGGAGGGACGCAGCCTGAGAGAGCGGACAGATCGGAAGGAGGAGTGTCAGCGTTGGTTGTCTCGAAGGGTTTGTTTCACCGACGGGCGCGTCGCGGATCGCCGGCGCGCGACGCCACCGCGAGCGCGCTGCTCGCCAGTTCCGGTGATTTCAAGTGGATACGTTTGGTTCGCTTCGATTGCGACCCCGGCATCGCGCTTTCGACGCTCGCGAACGGGCAAACGCCGCGTAACCGGGACGCGCGCCACTTGTTAATATCCACTCCCGCGAATGATGTTAATCGCGGAAACTCACCTTGGACTTGTTGTCGGACGCGGACGCCTTGACGACGACGGAGGCCTTGGACGCCTTGGCACGGATCTGCGCCTTGGCGACGAGGGCCTTGCCGGTGAAAGCGGAGGTGGAGAGGGCAGCCATCTTGTCGGAAAGAAGGGTGGTGGTGTGCTGTAAGGGGTGCAGGAATGGTCGGAGCCGAACTCCATCGAGCTTTACAACTCGGTTCGCATCGGCAGATTGCGCTGTTTCTCTCGCGTTCCTATTGGCCGACGGCGATCTGACGGCAGGGCAGGCAGGTGATTTTCCGGCCCATAGACTAGTACGAATGTAAAAAGCACGTGGGTAGAGCTTTGAGGTGACACTTCTCTTCCTTCCGACGCGGCGAGCGGCGCACTCCCCCCGCGCGGCCCTTCATGCGACGTCATGTCACCTTGTGCGTCTTCCTCGTGTCCTCGTGCGCGGTTTTGGTGCTCGTGTGCCGCGCCGCGCTCGTCCTCGCGCACCTCGCGAGGTCGCACGGTGCTTTCCCCTCGAGAAACGCACCGCCAGTCGTGCGCGAGACCGCTGTGCTGGCGGTGCACGTGCGCGCGCCGGTGAAGCGCGACCCGGTGGAACGCGTCGCCGCGGCGCAGCTGGTACGGGCACGCGGCGCGTCGTTCAAGACGGACGGCTCCGCCGCGGCGGACGCGAACACCGCGCGACGACGCGGCGACCGAGGGACGGTCGTGGAACTCGACGACTTGCTCGTCGTGTGCGAGAACGACGGGGACGCGCCTTTATCTCGCGCCGAAATTCAGAGCTGGCTCGGGCACCCAAGCCTGGAAGTCGTGGACGCATCTCGGGAAGTGGAGCGCGAGCGTCTGAGTCCCGGGTTCGACGTCTTCAGCGGCATATACGGCGCCGCGGTGAAGGCTCGAGCGATACGCGCGCTCGCCGAGTCGGCGACTCTGGAACGCGCGTGGATCCTCGAGCCGGACGTCGCGTACGCCGGCGCTTGGCTGGACTTTTTCAAGAAATACGACGAGATGTTCCCTGACCACGATTTGATTGCGGTGAACGCGACGAACTCAAAGGGAGGCGCCCCGTGGCCACACACGAGCACGTGCACGCTGTGCAAGGAGGGACGGTGGTACAAAGCGTTTCTCCCCGTGTTTCGCATTTCTAAAACGCTCGCGCGCGCCGTTGTGGACGGACTCCGCGGGAACACGACTGGCCACCACGAGGCGTTCATACCCACGATTTGTGCGCGCACGCCCGGATGCCGGTGGGCCTCTATCAAAGACAAAGGCGCGTTTCGGTACCGGCCGGTGATAAAGGAGGAGGAGGCGAGACGGCGGCGGAAATCCGGCAAACTGTTCCACCCGCTCAAGTCCGCCACCGCGTTCCGCGCCGTCGTGGAATAACATGACGCGTTGCATACTCACTAATCCTTCGCTATGTACACGTCTCTACCAGTCCGCGCCGTCGTCTTCTAGGTCCTCGTACCGTCCGATCGTCGCGCACCTCTTCGCTTTGCCCGATAACAAGATACTCCGCGCCAAGCGAAGCCGGCCCGCGAGATCGTCCTCACTCAGGATCTCGTCCAACAGCGTCGGGACGATGTCGTCAAACAATTCAGACCCGAGCCTGGCCATGAGCAGGCTCGTCTGGATTTTCTGCCAGGTCAATGCCACGTCCACCACATGCTCGCGCCGACACCGAGGACTCGGCACGGGCGGCGCCTGCGGCGCGCCGTCGCGTAAATCGTGCCAGTACTCCTCCGGGAGCCACGTGAGAAAATAGTCTTCGCCGGATTCAGTCGAGCCGGCACGGTGCCGGGCGCGCGCATCCAGCGCGCCGTACGCACTCCGGTCGGGGTACCTCAGTTTCTTAGCCTGCGAGAGGAGCGTGAGGAACGCGTCGCGACGGCGCAGCGCCTTCGCCTCGTCCGACGTCATCAGCCCCTCAATCATCGGCGCGCATTCCTTCCACAGCCTCACGACGTTTCCAAGCGCGTACGCGGCGTCGCAAAGCTCCTCGGAACTCAACTCTTCACGACGCAGCTTGCCCCAGTCGATCTTCTCCATCGCGCTCTCGATCCAGCTCATAGCGTCCAGCGCGGTCTGCGCGCGCGTCGCCGTGTCTAGAGAGCCTTCGTCGGCGTCGCCGCGCGCGCCGCCCGCGCTCGCGCCGTCCGCGACTTTCGACATGAACGACGCCGCGGCTGCTCTCACGGGCGCGCGCACGTCCAGCAGCGGCCCTTCGTCGCCGAGCATGCACGACTCGTATCGCTCCTTGAGCTCGACGAACTCCCTGCGACGAACGAGACGAGGCGGATGGAAAGCGCGAGAAACGTCAGCGCGGGTCGTCGCGCGGGTGGTCAACGTTTGGAAAACGAGATTATTGCGCTGCGGAAAAGCGCACGTGGCTCGCGGACACGCACCGAGGCAATCGCGCGCGCTTCGACGCCGCGCTCGGGTTAGCGCTCGTGGCCCCGAGTTGCGCATCCTCGGCCTCCGCTTGGTACCTGCGGTGTTGTGACGGCGAGGAGGAGGGTCAGTCGGGTCCGCGCGCAAACGTCCTCGGACGGTTCGGAAAACAACAAACGCGCGATGACCCACCAACGCTTTACCGTCTGCTGCGCAGCCTCGTACTCGGCGCACGCGGCCTCGAGCGCACCCGCGGCTCTGCTCAGGAGCAAGCAGGCGTTCCCCAGCCTCCCGTGCGCGGCTTCCATGGCGCTCGTTCGCCCGCCGCGTGCGCTGCTCTATTCGCCAAAAATCAAATCTTTAAAGTTTATATTTGCTCTCTTGTTTGTGACTAATTTGTGACTAACTGCTGATACTGCTCATGTCTATATTTTCGAACACTGGCTGCCATACGTCACGCTTTCTTCTCGCCTCGCTTCGCGACCGGCGCGTTTGCCGCGTTTGTAACGAAAAAGCCGGGCGAATGCACTCGCGGTCCCTCTTGAACCCGCGCTCGGACGACGCAGGGTAGCAGCAACTAGAAAGGATGGGTAACCAGCGCGCCCGCTCGCGCGGTCTTCGCCATGGCACGCGCAACATGTTCAGCCGCCCCTTTCGCAAGAAGGGCGCCCTGAACTCGACCACGTTCCTCCGCACCTTCCGGGTACGTGACTTCCCGCATCCCGCGTTTGCCCTCCGGAAACGCCCCCCCGCGCGTCACGAGACAACGCGGGCGACGCGTCCACGATGTGCAATGGTTCCGGGAGCACGTGTCGCCGCGAGCCACGCCGTCGCCTTCCCCCGCGACCGCGTAGCTTCCTCGCGCGAGCGGCGCGACCTCGGTGAACATCGAAGCTGACGTTAGGGTTTCTTTTTTCTCCATCTCGCAGGTCGGTGACTACGTCGACATCAAGGTGAACCCCGCGCAGCAGAAGGGTATGCCCTACCTCGCGTACCAGGGTCGCACTGGCATTGTGTGGAACGTTACCCCCCGTGCCGTCGGTGTTGAGGTTAACAAGCAGGTACGTGTCGCGCGAGCGCCCTCTTTCCGTCGCGCGCGCATCCGGGAAACTTCGCACGGTAAATAAACCCTAGAGCTTACGACTGACGCCAACGATTTTTTCTCGCGCAACAGATCGGTGGTCGCATCGCTAGGAAGCGCATCCACGTCCGCATCGAGCACGTCCAGCACTCCAGGTGCCGTGAGGACTTCCTCAACCGCCGCAAGGCGAACGATGAGGCGAAGGCGGAGGCGAAGAAGGCTGGCAAGACGATCGTCACCAAGCGTACCATCCCGGGTCCCCGCGATGGGTTCATGCTGGAGAACGTCAAGACGGAGATTCTCACGCCCATCCCCTACGATATCGTGCGTGAGGGTATCAAGTACTAATTTCCCGTGGGGGCTCTAGTGCGGGCGGGCTGTAAAGGAAGTTACACTTGCCACTACGCTACGAGCGCGATTCGTGGCGGCGGCGGCGCTTTCGCGCCGCACTCGTCTCTCGGTTCAACTTTTACGAAGCGGTTTCTCGCGCGGCTTGTCTCGCCGCGAGCTTAGCCACCATAGCCTTGATGCGATCCTGAAGCGTCTGCAGGGTGCGCTCTCCTACTCCGCGCGACGCGCTCAGCACGCACGCGGACCCGTCCTCGGACACGCGCCACCCCAACGCCTCCATGGCGAGCGTCCCGCCCCGGACACCCAGCGCGTGGTTGACGTACGCCCTGTTGTCGACTCTCAATCGGCGAAACCGCGGCTCTTCCGGGGAGTCCGCCACGTTACAAGAGAGTCTGTACAGGTACCGTATCGCCTCGCCCGCCGCTGAAACTTCGGGATGCGTCTCCATCTCGTCCAACGCCACGCGGAGCAGCGCCTCGTCCGTCGAGTCCCGCTCGCCGTCCGCGTCGAGCGCGGGGAAGTCGAGTTTCGCCTCCCGCATCCACGCCGGCGCGTCCGCGAGCCGCGCGGTGGCCCTCGCGCGCCACAGCGCGGTGTCTCGCTCGACGACGCCCAGATCGGCAAGCGCGGGAAGCAGAGTGCGCTCCACGGGAGCGGCCAAGAGGTCGGCGGGTGTCGATACCCCTGCGCGTTCCTCGAGTCGCGCGAAAACCGACGCGACGGTCCACGTCTCGTCGCTCTCGGGCGCGAGGATCTCCGCCATCACCTCGTCCAACTCCTTCCCTCGCGCCGCGGCGACCCACTCCTCTAGCGCGTCCATGTTCACGCGCGCCGCGCGCAAAACGCGACCCCCGTCACTCGCGTCGTCGCCGGTCGTGTCCAGCGCCGCGAGCGCCTCCTGCGTCGAGATCCCGGCGCGGAGGAGCTGCGCCGCGGCGCGGGCACCGCCGACGATGACGCACACCTGCGCGTCGGGCACGTCGCAGCACCTCGCGAGTTGCGCGTCGCTCAGGCCGTCGGGCACGCGTCGCGCGCGCGCGCACCCCACGCACGAGAAGGACGAAGTCGAGGCGACGACGCCGACGTCGGGTGCCTTGCCTTTGCGCTCACCTCCGCGGGGTGCCGACCCGGAGACGCGCGTCGCGGGCTGGTCGCAGCACGTCCAGCGCCCCTCGAACGGGCCCGCCCCGGGAACCCGCCGCGTTTTATCGCACCGGTCACATATCAGGAGCGTGGAGGGCGTCGGGTCCTCCGCGACAGCGGCGCCGGAGGTGCCGGCTCCCTCGGAAGCCGACATCAGGGCGAAACCGTTTCAAAAGCGCGCGCGCTGTGTTTTGACCACAGTTGGGTGAGGTCCAGTGCGAAATCGGTCGTCTGGTCGTCCAATGGGAGAGCAGGACAAATCATTTTGATTGTTTTGGATTACAGGATTTGTGGCTTCGTGCGGGGATCGCGATGGCCGTGGCGTCGCTGGACACGGCGGCACCGATCGCGCGTCTGCATTTCAGCACACACGAGAGCACGTGTACGCGCCTGTATTGGTGCCAGCATGTACTCCGCCGCTACCTCGACGGCCGTCCCAGCGCCCGCCGCGCTCGTGGTGCGTACAACGCCCGACCCGACCCGACGCTTCGCTTTATCTCCTGAGCCGGCTGCGTGCAGAGCCTGAGATAACAACCTCGCTCGACACGCCTCCGCGGCGGCGGTCAACCTGCATGGGATGCGTACCCAGGCGTTTCGCGCGCGACATTCGCGATGGAAGCTCTCCGGACACCGCTGACCCGCGTTCGACTCCTCTTCCTCTCTTTCCTTCCAGGCGGGCCGCCGCGTCCGTCGCTCTGCGAGCAAGTCCCGCGGTGCGATCCGCGTCGCCGCGCAGAAGAACGCCTCCGATGCCGCTGCTGACGTCGACGCCGAGGAAAGGAACCAGCGCAACGTGAAGGCGATCGCCGGTGCCGCCGCCGCCGCCGCCATCATGGGCAACACCGGCGCTGCCATGGCGGACGCGTACGATGACTACGTCAAGGCTCTCGAGGCGCAGAACATCAAGCCTGCTGAGATCCAGCTCGCCCCCGAGGCGCCCAAGGCTGCGCCCAAGGCCCAGAAGACTGCGCCCGCGCCCAAGGCTGCCAAGGCTGTTCCTAAGGTCGACAAGGAGGCTGCTGCGGCCGCCAAGGCTGCCAAGGCTGCTGCTGCCGCCGCTGAGAAGGAGACCGCTGCTGCTGCCAAGGCCGAGAAAGACGCTGCGGCCAAGGCTGAGAAGGAGGCAGCCGCTGCTAAGGCTGCCGAGAAGGCTGCCGCCGCCAAGGCTGAGAAGGAGGCAGCCGCTGCCGACAAGGCCGCCGCCAGAGAGGCGGCGAAGGCCGAGAAGGCCGCCGCGTCTCCCGATGCCGAGGCGAAGGCAGCTGCCAAGGCCGAGAAGGCTGCCGCCGCCGCCGCTGAGAAGGAGGCCGCCGCTGCCGCGAAGGCTGAGAAGGCTGCCGCCGCCAAGGCTGAGAAGGAGGCTGCCGACGCCGTAAAGGCCGAGAAGGCCGCTGCCGCCAAGGCTGAGAAGGATGCAGCCGCTGCCGACAAGGCCGCCGCCAGAGAGGCGGCGAAGGCTGAGAAGGCTGCGGCCGCGCCCGATGCCGAGGCGAAGGCAGCTGCCAAGGCCGAGAAGGCCGCCGCCGCCGCCGCCGAGAAGGAGGCCGCCGATGCCGTTAAAGCTGAGAAGGCCGCTGCCGCCAAGGCGGAGAAGGAGGCCGCCGATGCCGCAAAGGCTGAGAAGGCCGCCGCCGCCGCCGCTGAGAAGGAAGCCGCCGCTGCCGTTAACGCTGAGAAGGCTGCCGCCGCCGCCGCCGAGAAGGAGGCTGCCGATGCCGTGAAGGCCGAGAAGGCCGCCGCCGCCAAGGCCGAGAGGGACGCCGCCGCCGCCGAGAAGGCCGCCGCCAGAGAGGCGGCGAAGGCTGAGAAGGCTGCGGCCGCGCCCGATGCCGAGGCGAAGGCTGCTGCCGCCGCCGCCAAGGCTGAGGAGAAGGCTGCCGCTGCCGCTGCCAAGGCAGAGAAGGATGCCGAGGCCGCCGCCGCCAAGGCCGAGAAGGACGCTGAGGCTGCCGCCGCGCGCGAAGCCGCCGCCCAGGAGAGGGCTGAGAAGGCTGCCGCCGCCAAGGCCGAGCGCGAGGCCGCCGCCGCGGAGCGCGCCGCCGCCAGACCTGCCAAGGCCGCCAAGGCTACCAAGTCTGAACCCTCGGGTGACTCGACTCCCCTCCTCGCCGGCGCGGCGCTCGTCGTGGCCGCGGGCGCTGCGACTCTTGGGGGCAAGAAGGAGCCCGAGCCCGAGCCCGAGCCCGAGCCCGAGCCCGAGCCCGAGCTGCCCAACTTTTTCTCCTTCTTCGCCCCGAAGGAGCCCGAGCCCGAGCCCGAGCCCGAGCCCGTGAAGAAGTCCTTCTTCGGCGGCAAGAAGGCGGCGGTCAACAAGGAGCCCCCGGTGGACATCCCCCAGAAGAAGGTTTTCTCCTTCGGCGCCAAGAAGGCGGCTCCCGAGCCCGAGCCTGAGCCCGAGCCGGTCAAGAAACCCATGTTCTCCTTCGGCGGCACCATGAAGATGAAGCGCGCGCCCGAGCCCGAGCCCGAGCCCGCGCCCGAGGCGGTGGAGAAGAAGCCCATGTTCTCCTTCGGCGGCACCGTGAAGATGAAGCGCGCGCCCGAGCCCGAACCCGAGGACGAGTACGAGCCCGAGCCGGCCAAGCCCAAGTTCACCCTGTTC
>Ga0181561_10000246_pt1 | contig 43860 bp, 26 predicted proteins | sample 011ome_19_FD_133760 | JGI IMG/M metagenome (GOLD analysis project Ga0181561, IMG submission 133760) | Coastal salt marsh microbial communities from the Groves Creek Marsh, Skidaway Island, Georgia - 011510BT metaG (megahit assembly) | ecosystem: Environmental > Aquatic > Marine > Intertidal... | reverse complement strand
TCGAGGCGCGCCGCGTCGTTCGAATCGCGCGGGGCGGGTCCCGCGCGCGCCGCGGCGACGCGCGCGCGGTAGGCGGCGAGCGCCTCGGCGTCGAAGAGGATCGCGGAGACGGAGGCGTCTCGCAGCGCGCGATTCGGTCCCGCACCAGGCTCCTTTTCGTTTCGGTCGCGCCCTTCTCTCGCGGCGCGCGCCGCCGCCGCCGCGTACCCCGGCCGGAACCGCGCCTTCTCGTCCAGGGCGCTCGCCGTCCGCCTCGTCTCGGCGGCGGCGCGCTCGGCGAGCGACGCGGCGAGGCTCGCGTTTTTCGCCGCGAGCGCCCTGTGCCGCGCGAGCTCGAGCGTCTCTGCCGAGGGCGCACCGGGCGAGGCGCGCGCGCGCGGGTCGAACGGGCGCGGGCCGTGCGCGTAGAACGACCCAGAGCCTCCGGGCGACGTCGTCGTCGTCGGCGGCGGCGCGACGTCGTCGTCGTCGGGCCATTCCGCCCGGCGCTCTCTCCGCGCTCTCTCCGCGCCGTGGGCGTCGTGACTCTTCTCGTTCGCGCGGTGCGCCATCTCGCGCGTTCGCAGCGCGGACTCCTCGAAGGTCAGGTCCTCCGCCGGCCCGCCGCGGGAGGACAGGAGCCCGCCCGCGCGGAGGGGGGGGGGCGCGAAGAGGCTCCGCCGCCGCGCCGGCGCCGTCGCGGGAACGCCGGCGTTCCCGCGAGATCCGGGCGCGAGATCCGGGTGGCGCGCGCCGACGCCGTCCGCGCCGCGCCACGCGGTGGCGCTCGCGAAGCGAGGCGGCGCCGTGTCCCCCGTCGCGCCCAGGAACGCCGACTGCAGAGGGTCCGCGAATCCGCCCCCCCGCGGCCCGTCGCCGTCGCCCGCGTTCCCGAACGCCAGGCGCGCGCGCGGGGCGGGGGTTTTGAACGCGAAGGCGGTGCCCGCGCCGCGGTCCGCGGTGGCGTACGGGTGGAAGCGGTGGCCGAACCGCGACGCGGTGGCCCTCCCACCCACGCCGCCGCGCTCGGCGGACCGCGCGCCGACGTGTCGCGCGAGCCGGTCCGCCGCGTTCGCCGCGCCGACCCGCGTCTCGAACGGGTTGTGCCGAGGCCGACTCGACGTCGGATGCGCGGGGTGCACGTCCTCAGCCGCGACGGCCGCGTTGCGCGCCGAGGGCGGCGCACGTCGCGACTCGCCCTTCGAGCCCAGGAACAGCTCTGAGTGCACCTGTGAGACCACCTTCAGGGCGTCCTCGATCCACATCGGGGTCGCCAGGCGGCGCCTGCCGCTCGCGCGCGGGGCTCGGTCTGGGCACGAGCCGAAGATCGCCGAACGGTCAGTAGTGGTACTTCTATTATGCGCAGTCGCGTGGCGTGAAGGAGCGCGGTAAAGTTGCGTTGCATAAATATGGGCATAGTTCCCTTCTTCCGCCTCTACCCGTAGAGTCATCGTCACTGGAATCACTTGAGCTTGGCGCGCACGGCGTCCGCCAGCCCCGCGTCGAGCTTGGCGAGCTCGTCGAGCACCGACACGGACGCGTCCTGGCGCTTCTGCCACTTCTCGCTCCCTTTCTTCACGCCGCGCGTGCGGAACCGGTTCACCGTCTCCGCCGCCGCCTTGGGCTCGCCGGCCAGCCCGGAGAGCAGCAGCGCCGCCAGCGCGGGCTGCGGCTGCGTGCCGTAGTCGCGCTCGAGAAGGCGCGTGGTCTGCGAGTCCTCCAGCGTCTCCGAGCCGGGCCTCTGCCCGAGGCCCAGGCTCGCGCGGCGCAGCACCGACACCTGCTCCGTGGGCTGCAGCTTCGCGTACACCGCCTTCGCCGCCGCCGCGTCCACATCCGCCACCAGCGCCAGCAGCTCTTTGCCCTTGTACACCACCGAGCGCGCGCCGTAGGGGAGCGCGAACTGCGCCTCGCCCACCACGCGCCCGGGCTCGGAGATACCGACGAGCCCGGCGGCGGCGTCGACGTCGCTGAGCGCCGTCGCCATCAGCCGCAGCAGCTCCGCGCCGCGGGGCACGCCGAGGCCGATCAGCGTCTCCGCCGCGCGTTCCTCGTTGAGGCGCCACAGCGCGGCGAGCGTCTCGGCGGCGGCGAGCAAATCCGTCGCCGCCAGGAGCGCCGCCGTGATCTCCACCGGGGACTTCTCCGTGGCGCTCACGACCGCAGCCTCCAGCGCCTTCGCGCTCGTGATGCGGGCAGAGAGCGTGATGGTCCCGGTCTCCGCGCGGACGCGCTTCTTGGCCTCCTCCAGCTCGCCGCGGCGCTCGGCGCGCGACTTCGCGGGCGCCGCCGCGCCGGGCGCGGGCGTCGGCGCCAGCGGCGTCTCCGCGCTAAACGACGCCGAAGCCGACGAGCTCCCGAACGTCTCCATGGCCGCCGCGAAGGTGGTGGTGGTGGTGGTGGTTTTCGTGGAGGAGGTGGAGGAAGAGGCGGATTTCGCCTCGATGTCCGCCTTCGCCTTCGCCTCCGCGCGTGCGCGCTCTTCGGCCGCCATCTCCGCCGCCTTCGCGGCAGCCGCCTCCGCCGCCATCCGCTCCGCCTCGGCGGCAGCCTTCTTCTCCGCGGCGGCGGCGGCGGCAGCCTTCGCCTTGGCCTCCGCGGCGGCGCGCTCCTCCGCCTTCAGCGCCTCCGCCTCGGCGGCAGCCTTCTTCTCCGCGGCGGCGATGGCGGCAGCCTTCGCCTCGGCTTCCGCGGCGGCGGCGGCGGCGGCATCGGACGTGGCCTCGGCCGCCGCCTCGGCGTCCGCCCTGGCCTTCGCCTCCGCCTTGGCGCGCTCCTCGGCGGCCATCGCCGCCGCCTTCGCGGCGGCCGCCTCGACGGCGGCGGCTTCGGCGGCGGCGGCTTCGGCGGCGGCTTCGGCTTCGGCGCGTTCCTTCGCCGCCCGGGCGTCCGCCTCCGCCTTGGCAGCCGCGGCCTCCGCCTCCTCCTTCGCCGCCGCCTCCTGGGCCGCCATCTTCTTGGCCATCTCGTCCGCGGCGGCGGCGGTTTTCCTCGCCTCCACCTCCGCCGCGAGCGCCGCCGCCTTCTCCTTGGCCGCCGCGGCGGCGGCGCGCTCCGCCTCGGCGCGGCGCTTCTCCTCCTCCGCCAGGCGCTTCGCCTCGGACGCCTTCGCGGCGTCCGAAGCGGCGGCGCGGCGCGCCTCCTCCTCGGCGGCGCGCGCCTCGCGCGCCGCCTTCTCCGCGGCGGACGCCGCGCCGCGGCGTGCCGCCTCCTCGGCGGCGCGCTCGCGCTCGACGGTTTCGGCGCGCGCCTCCTCCTGCCTCGCGGCGGCGTCCGCCTCCTGCGCCAGGCGGCGCGCGTCCGCCTCCTCCTTGCCCCGGCGCGTCGCCTCCAGCGCGCGGCGCGACTCCTCGTCCACGCGCGTGGACGCCTCGGCGGCGGAGCGCTCGCGGCGCTCCGCCTCCTCGGCGCGGCGGCGCGCCTCCTCCTCGGCGCGGCGCGCGCGCTCATCCGCCTCCGCCGCCTCGACGGCGAGCGCGCGCGCGGCGCGGCGCTCGTCGATTTCGGCGACGAGCGCGGCGAGCGCGGCGCGCGCGGCGGCGATGGCGGCGTCCGCGTCGGCGCGGCGCGCCTCCTCGGCGTCGCGCGTCGCGTCCTCGCGCTTCTTGGCGTCGTCCACGTCGCGCTGCGCGGCGGCGCGGCGCGCGTCCTCCGTCTTGGTCACGGTGGTCTCCTCGGCGGACATCTGCTTGAACGTCGTCTCGGCGCTCGCGCGGCGCGCCTCCTCGGCGTCGGCGAGGCGCGCCGCCTCAGCCGCCATCGCGCGGAGCCGGTTCTCGGCATCCGCGCGGCGGTTATCCTCGTCGCGTCGGCGCGCATCCTCCTCCGCCATCTGCCGACGCATCGCGTCCTCCGCGTCCGCGCGACGGCGCTCTTCGCGCGCCCGGCGGTCAGCCTCCGTGCGCGCGCGCTCGCTCAGGCGGCGTTCCCAGCTCTCGCGTCGCGTCGACGTCGTCGACGCGGCGTCGTTCGCCGCGCGCTCGAGATCCTTGAGGTTCTCGTTCGCCTTCGCCACGCGCGTCTCCTCCGCCTCGCGCGCGCGACGCTCGTCATCCTCCATCTTGCGCTTCGCCGCGTCGAACTCGCGGCGGCGCGCCTCCTCGGCGGCGCGCGTCTTCGCCTCGACGCGGCGCGCAGCCTCCTCGGCCAGACCGGCCAGACGAGGCAGGTCCGCGTCGAACTGCGCGCGGCGGCGCTCCTCGCTCTCCGTCAAACGCTGGTCGTCCACGTCGAAGCGCTCGAGCTTCGCGGCGGCGTCCGCGCGGCGCGCCTCCTCCTCCGCGCGCAGAGCCGCCTCGGCGCGCGCGGCGTCGTCCAGAGCCTTGCGCGCGGCGGCGAGGCGCGCGTCCTCCTCCGCGCGGAGCGCAAGCTCAGCCTCGGCGAGGGACTTGTCCTCCCGCTCGGCGGCAGCCTCCGCCGCGGCGGCTTCCGCGCGAGCCGCCTTCTCGGCGTCCAGCGCGTCCTTCGCGGCGGCGGCGGCGAGCGCGCGGCGCGGCGCGAATTCGCCATCCAGCGCGCGCAGCGCGCGAAGCGCCTCGTCGTACTCGTCGGCGGCGGCGGCGCGGCGCGCGTCCTCCTCGGCGCGGCGGGCAGTTTCTCGCTCGGCGGCGTCGACGGCAGCCAGCCGCGCGGACTCGCGCCGCGCATCCTCCGCCTCGATGCGCGCGCGCTCATCCTCGGCGGCGCGCGTCGCGGCGTCGCGCGCGTCCGCGCGGCGTCGGTCCTCCTCGGCGACAGTGCGCGCCTCGGCGGCGACGGCGTCGGCGATGGCGCGCTCGGCGTCGGCGCGACGGCGATCCTCCTCCGCGCGGCGCTTCTTCTCCGCCTCCGTCGCGGCGAGCGCCGAGGCGTCCGCAGCGGCGCGGCGCAAGTCCTCGCTCTCGCGGCGCGCCTTCTCCGCCTCGGCGCGGCGCGCGGCGTCAGCCTCCGCGGCGGCGCGGCGCGAGTCCTCGTTCGCCTTGATGCGCGCCGCCTCGGCGCTCTTGCGGTCGGCGTCGGCGGCGGCGGCGCGCGCGGCGGCTTCAGCCTCAGCGCGCGCGCGCGCCTCGGCGGCGGCGAGCTTCTGCTCGGCAGACTCCGCCTCGCGGCGGCGCTTGTCCTCGAGGAGGCGCGTGCGGATCTCCTCCTCGGCGGCGCGGCGCATCTCCGACTCGGCGGCGGAGCGGCGCTCGTCCTCCTCGCGGCGGCGCTCCTCCTCCTCCTTCATGGCGGACTTGGCGGCGGCGAGCGCCGCGACGCGGCGGCGCTCCTCCTCCTCGCGGTTCTTCGTCTCCGACGCGAGGCGCGCCGCCGCCGCCGCCTCGGCGGCGCGGCGGCGCGCGTCCTCCTCGGAGGCGGCTTCCGCCATCGCCGCCTGCAGCGCCTCGGCGGCGGCGGCAGCCTCTGCGCGGCGCGCGTCCTCCTCCGCGCGCGTCGCCTGCTCGCGGCGGCCAGCCTCCGCCTCGGCGGCGTCCGCGGCGGCGCGGCGCTCGTCCTCGGCGGCGCGGCGGCGCTTCTCCTCCTCCGCCGTCTTCACGCGCGCCGCCTCGTAGGCGGCGCGGCGATCCTCCTCGGCGGCGAAGCGGCGCGACTCGAGCTCGCGCGCGCGCGCGGCGTCAGCCTCGGCGCGCGCGCGTCGGTCGTCCTCCGCCTTGCGCGCGCGTCGCTCCTCCTCGGCGGCGCGGGAGAGCTGCGCGGCGGCGGCGTCGCGGCGGCGCTCCTCCTCCTCGACGGCGGCGGCGGCGTCGATGGCGAACCGCGCGGCTTCTTCGTTGAACTCGATGCGGCGGCGCTCCTCCGCCTCGAGGAGCGCGGCGTTCTGCGCCTCGAGCGCCTCGAGCGCCTCCGTCGCGGCACGCGCGCGGGCATCCTCCTCGCCGCGCGCGCGCGACTCCGAGTCCGCCGCGGAGCCCATCTCGGACTCGCTCAGCTCGCGGCGGCGGCGCTCCGACTCGAGGGCGTCTTGCGCGGCGCGGCGGCGCGCCCCCGTCTCGGCCTCCGCGCGCGAGCGGCGCGCGGCAATCTCTCGGTCGAGCTCGTCCACGTCGCGGATCGCCGCGCGCGCGTCATCCTCGGCGGCGGCGCGGCGCGCATCCTCCTCCGCGCGAAGCGCCTGCTCCTGGCGCGCGCGCGCGCCCGCCGAGTCGGCGGCGTCGGCGCGGCGCGCGTTCTCCTCGGCGCGCTTGGCATCCTCGCGCGCGAGGAGCGCCTGGCGCTCCTCCATGGACGCCGCGGGGATCATGCGCTCGGCGTCGGCGCGGCGCGCGTCCTCCTCCAGGCGCACGCGCGTCTCCTCGTCCATCAGGTCGCGAAGCGCGTCGGCGGCGTCGCGGCGTCGCGCGTCCGTCTCGGCGGCGAGCTCGGCGAGCGCTCGCTGCGACGCCTCGAGCGCGGAGACCAGGTCCTCGCGCGCGGCGTCCTCGGCGGCGCGCGTCTCGCGCTCCTCCGCCTCGACGGTCTCCAGCTCAGCCTCCCACGCCTCGACGCGCTCCGCCTCCTGCGCGACGCGCGTCTCCTCCTCCGCCGCCGCCTCGGCGACGCGCGCGTCGAAGGCGGCGCGGCGAGCCGCCTCCGCCTCGGCGACGGCGCGCAAATCCGCCTCGACGCGCTCAATCTCGCGTTGCGCGTTTTCCCGGCGCGCCTCCTCGCGCTCGCGCGTCGCGCGCTCCTCGGATTTGCTCGTCTCCGCGCGGCGGGTCAGCGTCGTGCGCGTGGTCTCAATCGCGCCGCTCTGCTCGAGGACAATCTGGCGCAGGCGCTCGAGGTCCTCGTCCGCCGCGCGGCGGCGGCGCTCCTCGGAGGCCCGCTGGCGGTCCTCGTCGTCCATCAGCCGGCGGATGTCCGCCTCGGCCAGCGCGCGGCGCGCGTCCTCCTCGGCGCGCGCGCGCGTCTCCTCCTCCGCCTCGAAGCGCACGGCGAGCTCGTGCTCGACGCGGCGCTGGTCCTCCTCGCCGCGCAGGCGCGCCTCCGCCTCCGACATGGGGAGCATGGGCACGTCCATCACGGGCGGCGCGCGCCACGTGTCGACGGCGAGCGCCCAGTTGCGCAGCTGCGCCAGAGACTCGTCCTCGGCGCGGAGCTCGTCCGCGGCGGAGCGCGCGGCTTTGCCCGCGTCGCGCGCCTCCGAGGACGCCGCCTCCTGCCCGGCCACCGCGGGGGGCACAGCCTGCGCGGCGTCCGCGGCGCGCGCGCGTCGCTCGTCGATGAGCGCGTACACCTCGCGCGCGAGCTCCTTGTCCTCCCCTCGCAGGCGCTTGTCCCGCTGCGGCAGGAGCCTCGCCTCGAGCGAGGCGCTGTCCTCCGCCGCCTCCTCCTCGAAGAAGAGCCACGCCTCGGCGAGCTCGTCGTCGACGACGGCGGCGCCCAGCTCCGCCTCGGCGATGAGCTCCTTGACGCGCATAATCTCGTACCGCACCTCCCGCATGGACTGCGAGCCGCTCCGCGCGACGTGCGACTCGAGCATCGCGCCTTCTTCCCGGCGCCAGCGCTGGATGGCCGCCTCCTTGGTGGGCTTCGCCGCGCGCGCGGGCGCGAGCGCCTGCTTGATGCGCTCGGCGGTGTCGAGGTAGAACCGGCGCACCGCGTTGAGGTCGATGTTGTCGACGTCGGGCGCGGTGGTCTGCCGGGCAGACTTAATGCCCGTCTCGATGTACTCGTTCCCGCGGCGGCGCCTTTGACGCGTCACCGTGGTGACCACGATTTCCTCCTCCGTCTCCTCCCTGAACTCCTCGCGGGACACGATGTCCTCGTCGAAGGAGGACTCGGCGAAAGGGACCGCCCGCCGCGCGTCGTTCGCGGCGGCGGCGGCGACGCCGTCGACGTACTTGGCCATCTCCTCGGCGTTCGCCGCCGCCTCGGCGGCGGCGACGCGCGCGCGCTCGCGCGCGGCGCGCTCGTCCGCGGAGAGCGCCGCCGCCTCCGCGCGCGCCACCTTGAGCGACTCGGGCACGAACATCACCGTGAGCGAGACGTACGCCACGAACGCCGTCGCCGCGGCGATCACCGCGCTGTACTCCGAGTTGAACACGAACCACCCGAGCAACGCGCGGACGGAGTCCATCACCGACTGGAGGGTGAGCGGGCCCGCGTTCCTCGCCGCGAGGTCCGCGGCGATGTTCGAGGCGAACGACCAGAGCTCGGGCGCCATCCCCGCGAAGAGCGCGGCCACGGCGCGGTAGTTGGTCCCGCCGGCGTACGCGTACGCGCCCGTCGCCGCCGCCGTCTGCAGCGCGTCGCGGTCCACCACGCGGTCGCGGCACACCCAGTAGTCCGCCACCATCACGCCCGCCGCGGGCGCGACGAACAGCGCGCCGGCGCCCACCGCCCACGACGCGTACGCCACCACCGTCTGCCAGGGCAGCACCGCGTACGCGGCGACCGCGGCGATCGACGTGACAATCGTCGCCGCCGCGCCGCTCGACAGGCGGCGCCCGGCGCCCTGCTTGACCCAGGTCATCGGGCCCACCACGTTGGTCGCCGCGTTGGTCACCAGACACGCCACGAGCAGCGCGCTGTACAGCGCCAGGTTGGGCGCCTGCGCCAGCGAGGACCCCACCAGCGCCGCCGCGGCGGCGAAGGCGGGCAGGCCCACGAGCACGCCCAGCGTCACCGACTTGGGCGTGGTCATCCTCTGCGCGTAGTCGGGCACCACGGTGCCCAGCGTCATCCACGTGCCGCACACCATCAGCGCGTGCCTCCAGAACTCCGGCTCGAGCGCGGGCGCGAGCGCGGCGCCCGCGCCGGCGAGCCCGCCTCCCGCGCCCGCGCTGACGCTCTGGACCGCGCGCGCGGTGGCGGTCCAAACCGTCGCCGCGTCGCCGGCGTTCCAGGACCACGCCGCGTACGCCGCGGCGGTGACCGCCGCCAGCCGGCCCAGCGCGCGCACCTTCTTGGCCTGCGACTTGCCGGACGCGAACGCCAGCTGCGCGAGCCAGAAGAGCGCGTACGCCGCGGCGGGCGCCCAGCTCGGCAACGGCGCGCCGTCGAAAAACACGTACGACACCTCGCCCCACAGGCGGTACGTCGCGGCGCCGCCCGCCAGCGCGGTGAGCGCGGTGAGCGCGAGGCCCAGCACCGCGCGCAGCGCGATCACCAGGCGCGCGCCCTGGACGCCGAACGCGACGCGCGCGAGCGCGGGGAAGGACAGGCGGTACGACACCGCCGGGTTGGCGAGCGCCAGCAGGTACGGCGACGCCATCAGCGTGCCCGCCGCCGTGGAGGCGGCCACCTGCCACCAGACCAGGGGCGCGATGGTGCTCAGCCCCCAGCGCGCGAACCCCATGGGCTCCGCGAACAGCGCCGCGGCGACCGCGGCGCAGACCCAGTACGCCCACGCCGTGTCGCCGCCGAGCGTCACCGGGACGCGCGGCAACGCCAACGCGGGATCGACCGGATCGCCGCGCGCCGTCGTCTCGTCGCCCGTCGCGTCGTCGACGTCGAACGCGAAGAACGCGCGCGCGTCGAATCCGCGCGCGCCGGCCGCGGCGGGGACCCACGACGCGTCCGCGCCGCGAGCGGAGTGCGAGCCGCGAAGGGGGGTCCCCGAGAGGTCCCCGAGAGCGACCCGCTCGCGCTTCTCGCGAATCGCGCGGCGCTCCGGCTGGAACGCCGCCGCGGCGGACCGAACCGCGCCCGGCGCCAGTCTCGGACCGGCGCGGTGGCGCAGCGAGCCGCGGAACACGCTCCACGCGCTGATTCGGCGCATCGTCGCGCCTATGCCTCTGTCCGCGCGCGGCGCGGCGCCCGCCGAAGCCGCCTTCGGGTCCGCCGCGCGGACGCGCCGGACGCCCAGCCTCGGCCGGAAGGGCGTCCACGCCGACGCCATCGGCATGGCCATGGCCGCGGAGGCTCGGCGCCTGCTGGGAAGCGCGGGGGAACGCGGGGGACGGGAGGTCAGGAACGCGCGCGCGAAGAGCCAACACGTGTGGGGTTCGAGGCGTGGGATTCGCGCGCCCGGCGTCTCCGCGTCGCGACGGTCGGCAGAGGCGGTCGACGCGCGCGTTCGAAATCGACCCGAAATCTGATGTGTTTCCGTCGGTCGGTACGCGCGCGATCGTCCGAGGCGAGTCCGGCGTCAGCCGCGCGACCGCGACGCGTCTCGCGATCCTCGATCCGGACGGCCGCGGGCTTCGGAGCGCGCTCGTTGCCGCTCGAGACGCGCCCGCGCGCCTCGCCGCCGCCGCCGTTCGACGCCTGTCGCGTCGTTTGAAAACGAATGATGAAATGCGCACCTCTCAAGCGACGGTCCGAGGCTCCGCTCCGATCGCTGGTGGGGGCGGGACCACCGCGCAGGTCAGCTCCCCGAACAGGCGCCTGACCGCGTACCCACAGAGGCGGGTGTCCCTTTCGAGCACGCGCTCCGCTCGTTCGAGCGCCGTGCGCAATACCGGCCGCCGATCGCGCGCCGTCTCCGTCGCCAAATTTCTCAATCCGGCCAACGTCTTGCAGAGTGGGCTTAGCCACTCACGCGCCCAGAGGCGTCGGCGAGCACGGTTTAAAAACCAGGAATGCTCAACGGGAAACCGCGCGCAGGCGGCTTCCCCGCCACTCATTGCGCGTTCGCTGGCAACGCCCGAAAATCGCCGAAACGTATGGGCACGGAGTCTGAAAAATAGAACAATCGCCGAATCGCGATCGATCGACCTCGACGAAACCGGAAAAATCGTTTCGGCTTTCGGCGACGCTTTGATCGAAGGAGCCGGCCGGTCATGATTGCGAGACCCTCGATCCCAGCGCCATCTCTCGAGGCGCTCCCTCCCCCCCTCGAGCAAGGATGTCCGCCGCGTCTTTCGTCTCGCCGACGCACACCGCCGCGCCTGTCGCGCGCAAGGCCAGGGTACGTCCCCGATCACGTCGGACCCTTCCTGTTTTCCCTCAGTCGCGGTCGCGCAACCGCGGCCCAATCGACGGAGCCCCACCGAGGGCGGGCGCACTTTTTGCCATCCACCGGAGACGCCCGTCCCCTGGCTATCCCCCGGGATGCTCGAGGCCTCGCGTCGCGTCGCGGCAGGGCGCGTCAACGCATCCTCTTCGTCCTTTCCCGCGCCTCGATCGAGATCCCGAGCGCGCGCTGACCCCCTTCTCCCCGCGTTCCCTGGTCCCGCGCGACGACCGAATCACCCAATCGCGATACCAAAAAATCCTCTCATCATCATCAATCAGGCTCCGCGCCGCGGCTCCGTCGCGGTGCGCGCGGGCCCCAAGCCCGGCGTCGACGGCGTGCCGTACGTCGCCACGAACCGATTCGTCGTGCCTGACAAGGACCCCGAGGTGGTGCGTCGCCTGGTGAGCGAGATCGAGTCGCGCGAGAAGCTCATGAAGACGCTCCCGGGGTACACGTCCAGCGCGCTGGCGAGCGGCCCGGGCGAGGGCGAGTTTTCGTTCACGCAGGAGTGGGAGACGAAGCAGGCGTACGAGGATTACATGAACCACCCGCAGCGGCGGCGCTCGCACATGGCCGCGGGGGTGTACCAGTACCTGCCCAAGGACAAGTGGTCGGTGCCGGAGAACTTCACGCCCATCTTGCCCACGCCCAAGTAGAGGCGCCTGAAAAGAAGAAAAGAAGAAAGCGCTTTGACGCGCGCGCGGCGCGGAGAGAAACCGCGCAGAGAGGGGGGTTTTTTTCGGGGTCGCGCGCGTGGACCCGAAGAGAGACCCGGAGAGAGACGCGTAGGTGGTTGTGACGCGCGCATCGTATCGAATCGTGTCGAACCGGATGGAAGGAAACGCGCGGTTCGCGCGCGGCGCCGCCGAACACGCGCGTTCTCGCCGAAAACTCCTGAGAGTGTCGTGTGATCTGAGTGAGCACCAGCCTCCGGACCCAGCGGCGCGGTTTTTACCGGTTTTATCGCCGAGTCGACCTTTGGAGAAAGCTGACGAAGCGTGCCTTCGGACCCGAGCCGCGAGCTTCAGTAGGACCCGCGCATCGGTCGAACCGGCGCGGATCGCGGCGAAAGGCGCGTTCGCGGCGACGCACCTCTTCGCGCGTGCGTAGTGCGCGGGTAGCTTCCGTGGCGCAGAGAAGGTTGTCGGTTGTGTTTCGATCGCAGCGCAGATCCCGGGGTCGCGCGCGGCGCTTTCAGCAGGCCCGACGCGCCGAGGACGCCGCCGGCGATGCCCCACCTCGCGGCCGCGCCTCGCGCGATCGCGCCGGGCGCGCCGCGTCCCCGACGCGCTCGCGGCGGCTTCGGAACCGGCGCGCGTTCCCGGCCCGTCCCCCGGCGCCGTCTCGCGCGCGTCGCCTCGGCCGACGACGAGCCCAACGCGACGTGGGACGCCGAGTCCGAGCAGACGGGCTTGAGCGCGCAGCTCCGCACGACCAACGCGCTTCGCGAGAAACTCAGCCGCGCGTTGTTCGACGTCGACCCGTCGCTGGTGGACGAGGACGTGGTGTACACGTCGCAAGTGCACGAGGCGCGCGGGAAGCGCGCGTACGACGAGCTCATGCGCGAGTGGAAGCCCCTGGTGAAGCGCAACCTGCAGAGCTTCACGTACGACGCCGAGCGAGCGTTTTGCCCGGAGCCGGGCGTGCTTTTGGTGCGGTGGCGCGCGGAGTGGGACGGCGCGTTCAACGCGGACGCGGCGATGGTGACGTTCATCGAGGAGAACTTCCCCGAGTACGACCCCGACGAGCTTCAACGGCTGAGAGACGAGGTGGAGGGAGCCGATCGGCGCGTCACGGGCGACCGCGAGTACGACGTGCGCGGTATCACCACGATTCGCGTGAACCGCGAGGGCAAGGTGGTGATGCACTCGGACCGCATCGTGGAGAAGGGCGAGTACCTGCCGGGCGCCTCGGAGAGCTGGTCGTCCTCGGACGAAGCCGACGGCGGCGCGTACGACGAGAAGCGCGAGGCGCAGATGGACGAGGAGGATGAAGTCGCGGCGCGCGACGAATTCGCCACCACCGTGTTTTACAACGCGCTGAAACCGCCGGGAGTCACCGCGCTGCGCTGGTTCTTCGACGTGCTCCTGGAGCTTGAGTGGCAGTACTTCCGGAAACAGGTCGGGGACGACACCACCGTCATCTCCGGCAAAGAAGAGTTCGTCAAGACCATCACCACGCTCCTGATCACCGCGGTGGTGTTGCCGAGCGCCATCATCTCGTACGCCGTGCTCGTGTCGCTCACTTCGCCCGGGGGGCTGCTGAGCGGGGGGGGGGACGAGTACGACGCGCTCATCCAGCAGGCGGACGCGCAGGACCGGCTCGAGGCCGGCAGGAAGGGAGGCGCGGGCGGGGCGGGGGGAGGATCACAGGCCCCGGCGCTGGACGCGGACCTGCTGCGCAGTCTGTACGGCGCGAAGATTGGGTTGTGATGATGAATGAGACACCTACTTTTCGTATAAAAGCCCACGCGCGTGTCGCGACCCTCCTGATGGATGACTTGTCTGAACACTGATGCGCCCGAGACTCACTGGCCCATGCGTCCGTTCATGAAGTCCTTGTTCGCCTGCATGATCTCCTCGTGCGTGTTCATGACAAACGGCCCGCGCGCGGCGATGGGCTCGTCGATGGGCTCGCCCGCCAGCAGGAGCACCTCCGTGTCGGCCTCCGTCGCGGAGAGACGCAGCACGTCCCCTCCCAGGTGCATCAGCGCGACGCCCTGCGGGTTTACGGGCTTCGCCTCCTCGCCGACCGTGATGGCGCCGCGGCGCACGAACACGATGGTGTTGTGCCCCTCGGGAACGGGCACGTCGAACGACACGTCTTTCGCCGCGATTCGGATGTCGAGGAGCTCAACCGGCGTGTGCGTCGTCGCGGCACCTTTCACGCCGTACGTCGCCTCGTCCCCGGCGATGACGCGGATGGAGTTCTCGCCCGTCTTCAGCTTCTCGTTGTCTGCCTCCCTGGTGGGCGCGAGCGGCGCGACCGGGATGTCCTTCGCGAGGATGGGCTGGTACTTGGGCGGGTCCATCTTGTGCTTGGCGGGGAGATTCAGCCAGAGCTGGCACATCTCGAACACACCGCCCGTCTGCTGGAAGTCCGTGCTCTGGAACTCCTCGTGGATGATCCCGCGCGCGGCGGTCATCCACTGCACGTCCCCGGGTCCGATGGTGTCCCTGTTCCCCATCGAGTCGCCGTGCTCCACCTCGCCGTTGAACGCGATGGTGATGGTCTCGAATCCCCGGTGCGGGTGCTGCCCCACCCCCCGGCGCTCGTACGACGGCGAGAACTCCTTCGGCGCGGCGTAGTCGAACATCAGCCACGGCGAGAGCTCCTTGGTGAACGCGCGGTTGTGGAACACGGGGAAGACGTGGAACCCGTTCCCGACCCAGTGCCGGGGAGGCGCCTTGAGGATCTCTCTGATCTCCTTGCACTTTTTGCCAGCCATCGTCCCAGAACCGCTGGGGGGGGCGGAGGCGGCGGAGGCGAAGGGCGTGGAGCGGGCGCGGGAGATGCGCTGCGCGGGGCGAGCGGCGAGAGGGGGTGGGCGTCGGGAGAGCGCCGCGAACATCGACAAGAGCCGCCTGTTGTGAGAAGCGGGCGCGGGAATCGTAACGTGTTCGCTGCACCCGAAGTTCCGTGAATAGCGCGATTGACTTTTTCACGTCGACCTCCGTGATGTCATGGTCGCACTGTCCTGAGCCGCGACTCGAGAACCGAAGTCCCAAACGCATTTTTGTCGCAAACCCCGAGCGAGTTTGTGAAAAAACCGATCGTGAAGAGCGTCGCCGGCGACGCTCAAGAGCCCTTTCTCTACCGCACGGCGCTGTGGTTACGACACCGGTGCGTCTACGACCATCCCCCAACGCGTCACGCATCGTCCCCGCCACACGCGTCGCGAACGTGGCGCTCGCCGCGACGACCGCTCGCCGTCGACGGCCGCGATGCGGTCGTTTTCAGCGCGCGAGCTCGCGTTAGGGTTTTTCACCGAAGCAGGAGCATGGCGAGGCTCCCCCGGGACGCTTCGCGCGCGACGCGCCCGTCGCTCGGCTCGATCGACACCGTCGATCACCTCTGGACGCGCTCGCGTCGCGCGCGCCGCGCCGCGCGTCTCGCGTCGTCCTCCCGCGACTCGCGCCCGGAGCGTTTCCGGCGAAAAACACGCGCCTCCTGGGGCCATCGGGGTTTCTTTCGCGCGCTTCCCGCGTTCGCGTCGCTGACCCGTCCCCGCCTCCCGCGTTCCTTCTCCCTTCCCCGGCCGACAGACAATCATGGCCGGCCAAATGTCTCAGCGCGAGGCGGACATCCAGATGATGCTCGCCGCCGGGTGCCACCTCGGCACCAAGAACTGCGACTTCCAGATGGAGCGCTACGTGCACAAGCGCCGCGCGGACGGCATCTACATCATCAACCTGGGCAAGACCTGGGACAAGCTGATGCTCGCCGCGCGCATGCTCGTTGCCATCGAGAACCCCGCTGACGTCGTGTGCCAGTCCGCGCGCCCCTACGGCCAGCGCGCGGTGCTCAAGTACGCGCAGTACACCGGCGCCAAGGCGATTGCGGGCCGCCACACCCCCGGTACCTACACGAACCAGATCCAGGAGGGCTTCCACGAGCCCCGCGTGCTGGTGCTGACTGATCCCCGCACGGACCACCAGCCCATCTCCGAGACGGCGTACGTGAACCTGCCCACGATCGCGTTCTGCGACACCGACTCCCCGCTCAAGCTGGTGGACGTCGCCATCCCGGCGAACAACAAGGCGAAGCACTCCATCGGCTGCCTGTACTACATCCTCGCGCGCATGGTGCTGCAGATGCGCGGCACCATCTCCGCGTCCAACCCCTGGGACGTCATGGTGGACCTCTTCTTCTACCGCGACCCCGAGGAGCTCGAGGACAAGCCCGCCGAGCCGGAGGCGGCGGCGGTGCCCGGCGCCGAAGCCGCGGGGTACGACGCGACTGGAGGGTTTGGCGCGGCGCCGGGTGCCGCCGCGGAGCCGTGGGATGAGTCCATGGGCGCCCCCCCCGCCATGGGCGGCTTCGGCGGTGCCGTGCCCGTCGCGGGCCAGTGGAACGAGGCGCCCGCGCCCTCGGGCTGGGACGCCGCCGCTGCGCCCGTCGACGCCTCCGGGTTCGGCTCGGGCTTCGACGTCGCGCCCGGAGGGTACTGAGTCGCGAGTACTGAGTTGCGCGAGTCGAGTCGACGCGTTGTGGATTCAACGGTCGAACGAGCCGCGGGCGAGAGTGGATCGATTGTCATGATATCCGAGTCGTGATGAACGTCTTACGTCTTTTAGTGTTTTCGTCTCACGTCTCACCCTACCGCACGCGCGCTTTGTGCGCTTTGTGCTTTTCGCGCGTCGTCTCGCGTTGGCGTCCGCCTCTCTCGACGCCGCCGCGTTTCCGACGTTTCCGACGTTTCCTCGCCTCGCCGCGCGCGCGTCAATACGCGAACGCGTTGTTCAGCGCCCGCACGGCGTACGCCAAGTTCTGGTCGAACAGCTCGCACCGGATGGGCATCTCCAGCTCGTAGAACGGGTTCTTCATGACGTAATCGCCGTACAGGTCGTACACGGTGCGCATCAGCTGATCGAGGCCGATGGTTTTCGGGGAGGCGGTGACGAAAAACTTGGTGCCCGTCGCCGTCTGGATGCATCGCAGATCGAAATGCTCCGTCTCCAGAAGCTCGATGCCGGTGCACCCCTCCACGGGGGAGAGCTGCGCGCTGATGGCGTGCAGCGAGTGCCATATGGACGCCAGACGCAACGTCTCGTTCGTGTCGATCCCGGGCACGTCCGCGAAGTTCTTCTGGTACACCAGACCGCCCGACTTGTTGATGACCCAGACGGAGTGCACACCGGGAGGCACACCCGCCGCGGCGGCGGCCGCCGCCGCTGACATCGCTTCCCCTGGCCGCGCGGACCGCCGCGGTCGCCGCGCGACGTCGCGTGCCGCCGTCACGCGCGCCGAACACTGCGCGACCCCCGCGAGAAGTCGGGCGCTTCTCGCAACGTTTCAGGAGACACCAGGTCGGCAAAATTGCCCGAAACCCGAAAAATGCGAGTCGAGGCCAGAAACCCGTCTTCTTTCGAGTTGCGGCGGCATCCGTGTGCTGGCACCAGTGTGCGTTCCTGCCGCTTCGAGAGAATCTGCTCAGTCTGCTGCGGCGCTTTTTGGCGTCCGATCGCCGATCGCAACCGTCGCAACCCCTCCACAACCCTCAGCACACCAATAAACATGGCTGCTCTCGCGAACATGAACGCCGTGACCCTCGGCTCCCGCGCCGTCGCCGGCCGCAAGGTGGCCGCCCGCAAGACGTCCGTGGCTGCCCGCCCCGCGCGCGCCAACGTCGTCGTCCGCGCCGCCGCGACCGAACGCAAGTTCAACTTCTCCGCCGGCCCCGCGTGCCTTCCCCTCGACGTGCTGGAGGAGATGAAGGAGGACCTCGTCAACTACAAGTGCGTCTTCCCAGCCTCTCGACGTACGCCGCGCGACGTGTCGTCGTTCTCGTCCGATCCAACCCGACGAATCGCGCGTCCGTCGCGTCCCGCGCGCGCGCTCGCGTCCCGATCCGCGCGCTTTCGCGCGAACATCCACGGCGGCGGTGGATATTTTTTCGCGCAGACGCGCGTCCGAGACGCGTCCGCGACGCTGACGCCCCGCTCTTCCACCCGACTCCGAACAGGGGCACCGGCATGTCCGTGATGGAGATGTCCCATCGCGGCAAGGACTTCATGAAGATCGCGTCCGAGGCTGAGGCGGACCTGCGCGAGCTCGTCGGCATCCCCGACAACTACAAGGTTCTGTTCCTGCAGGGCGGCGCGTCCTCGCAGTTTGCGGCGATCCCGATGAACCTCGCGCCCGAGGGCGGCGTCGCCGACTTCATCGTGACCGGCGCGTGGGGCAAGAAGGCGCTCGCGGAGGCGGGTAAGTACATGGAGGCCAACGTGGCGGCGACGTCCAAGGACTCCAACTTCTCCACCATCCCCGACGTCTCCGAGTGGAAGCTCACGCCCGGCGCGAAGTTCGTGCACATCTGCTCCAACGAAACCATCGGCGGCGTGGAGTTCAAGGACGTGCCCGACACCGGCGACGTGCCCCTCGTGGCGGACATGTCCTCCAACTACCTGTCCAAGCCCATCGACGTCAAGAAGTACGGCATCATCTACGGCGGCGTGCAGAAGAACATCGGCCCCGCCGGCATGGCCATCGTGATCGTGCGCGACGACCTCATCGGCGCCGTCAACCCCGCGTGCCCGACGATGTTCGACTACCAGCTCATGGCGGACAACGACTCCATGTACAACACTCCCCCGTGCTACACCATGTACGCCTCCGGACTCGTGTTCAAGAAGCTGCTCAAGATGGGCGGCCTCGAGGCGGTGGAGAAGATGAACATCGAGAAGGCGAATGTGCTGTACGACGCCATCGACGGCTCGGACGGGTACTACGTCTCGCCCGTGGACGAAAAGTACCGCTCGCTCATGAACGTGCCGTTCACGCTCTCCGGCGGCGAGGACCTCGAGAAGAAGTTCCTCAAGGAGGCGGACGCCGCCGGCCTGGAGTCGCTCAAGGGCCACCGTTCCGTGGGCGGCGCGCGCGCGTCCATCTACAACGCCATGCCCATGGAGGGCGTGCAGGCGCTCGTGGACTTCATGGCGGAGTTCAAGAAGAACAACTAGAGCGAGACGCGGCGCGCGTCTCGCGCGCGACGAGACGCGAAAGAGAAGCGCTCCGTCGCGGGCGAGACGTAGTAACCTGTAGTAGTATCGATTCCAGTCACGTATGACGAACGAAAACCCAAAACGAAAACCTCATCACTCGCCGCGTCTCCACCACGGTCTCCCCGCCTCGAACGTCCGGCCGTCCGTCTCGTGCGTCGGCGAACGCGCCGGATCCGCCGCGTCCATCGTCATCGCCGCGCTCTGCAGACACAACCGGTCGTCCTCGTCGAGCGCGCGCGGCGCGCGCGAAGACGCGCGTGCCTCTCCGCCCACCCGCAGGCTCGCGCCTCCGTACAACACGTCCCCGAGCAGAGGCGCGCCGACTGCCGCGAACTGCGCGCGGATCTGGTGCGTGCGGCCGGTCACGAGTTCCACCTCGCACTCGAACAAAGCGTCGTCTCCGTTTGCGTCCATCCAATCCGCCGCCTCGCGCGCCGCGTCCTCGCGCGCCAGCGGCTCGACGCGCGTGACGCGAAGCACGCACCGCTTGAACCCCTCGCGCGCGTTCGCGGTCTCCAGCGCCGACGTGTCGCCCGACCAGGCCTCGTCCTCCGGCCTCAAAGGGAACATCTCGTGCCTTCGCGGCGACGACCCCCCGGTTTTCGGCTCCTGCCTCGTCCAGTGCTCGAGCGCGCCCAAGGGCGGTCGCGCCGCGGCGACGCATTTGTACGTCTTCCGCACGCGTCGTAGCCTGAGAGCCTCGTGGAAGCGCCTAGCGAAGTCGCCGCCGCCACGCGCGAACATCACGACGCCGCTCGTCGCGACGTCCAGCCTGTGCACCACCGTCAGCGGTTCGGTCTCCGTCCAGTCTCCGTCTTCGGGGCCCCCGGTGCGGCGGGTCTCGCCGCCGGACCGCAGCGCGCGCGCGACAAGCGCGGCGGCGCACTCCACGGCGTTGTCCACGGTGGGGTTAACGCTCACGCCCGGGGGCTTGTCCACCACCACCCAGTCCTCGCCGAGCGCGACGACGCGCGCGCGCCAGTCCACCGCGCGCGCATCCGGGAACCGCTTCGGGTGGACGTGCACGCGGCAGTACGACCCGGGCCGCACCCGCTGGTCGGGGTCACGCACGCGTTTCGGGCGCAGCGCGCGCGGGACCCCCGCGAGGTCCCTGGGAGGCGGGCGCTCGGCGTAGTACACCGCGCCGATCGCGACGAGCTGCCGCACGGCCGTCTCGTCCACGCGAGGCGATCCCGGGATGACCTGCGGCAACAGCGCGCGCAGCGTCCCACCCGTCTCCGCCACGACGTGCTCGACGCGGGGCGGCAACTTCTCGGGCGGATGCAGCCGCAGCGGCCGCTCCGACGACGCAAACGCGCGCGGCCGCCACGCCGAGGACGCGACGCGCCGGACCGCCGACCCCGGCGGCCGGACGCACCGCAGCGACGCGGTCGCCATCCCGGCGGCGCGCGCGCGCGGCGAGGTGTTCCTCTTCCGAGCGCTCGTCTCGGAGGCGAAGACGTTTCGTGTTCGGGCGTGACGAGGCGTCTGAGAAATTACACAATTACACAAGCGGTTTGCCGGCTCGTTCCTCAGTACACGGAGAGCAGCGCGAAGAGCGAATAGACCAGCACACACGGGTAAGCCACGACCATCCTCTTCCCCTCGCTGTGCGGCAGCGAGCGCATGAACTGCGTCGTGGCTTTGGACGCGCACCACAGCACGAGGACGACGGCGACGATCCGCGTCGCGGCGCCCGCGGGCGTAAACGCCGCCAGCGCGGCTAACGCCACCACCGGGAGCATGCAGTACCCGAGGATGGATCCGCACCGGTACAGCTGCAGGCCCTCTCCTCGCTGGTCGTTCGCGAGCTGGTTGATCAGCCAGTACATCGCGAGCGTGCTCATGGAGCTCCAGCCCAGGATGTACCCGAAGTGCAGCCGCCCCCGCATCAGATGCGCGGCGCCCATCAGGAACGCGAAGAGCAGCGGCCCGGCGACGTCGTCGTCGCCGGCGGCTTCGGCGGGCGCTCGTTTCATCGGGTTCAGCATCGCCACCGTCCGGCGCACGATCTGCCCCGGGTCGATACCGAGCTCCTCCAACAGAGGCGGCTCATCCTCCACGCCACCGCTGAAGCTCGGCCCGGGATCGCCGAAACCCATCGCGCCGCCGAACGAACCCCCGCCCCACCCCGCGCCGGCGCCGGACGCGCCAGATCCACCGCCAACCTGCGCGCCCCACCCGTTTCCTCCTCCCGCCCCGCCCGGACCCGGGGGCGCGGTCGAGCCCGACCCGCCTCCGTACGCCGAGTAGTTGGGATAGTTGGAGTTGGAAGATCCGAAGCTCATGAACTCCAAGCCCCCACCCGGCGCGCTCTGCGCCCCGCCAGCCGCGCCGTGCGGTTGGAACCCGGAGGCCATCTTTTTTTTCCTTCGACGCGGTTCCGAGACGTGGCCACCGACGCGAGCGCTTCGAGTGCCCGGAGTTCCGGTCGATCGACTGGACGACCCACGAAGAGGGCGCGCCGGGAACGCGCTGCGCCGCTCGGCGCGTCACACGTGCCGCGGCGCGACGTCGACTGCGGGTGCGGAGACGCGAGGGGGGGACGCGGATGCGAGACGTTGGAAAAACAGCGAGTGCCAACTTCGTAATTTGCGTTTTTCAAGACTACATTTCATGTGCGTTGCGCATCGACTGACTGCTCCTCATACGGTTTTCTTCACGAGACGCGACTGACGTCGGTTTTCGTTTCGCTTCAAGGGATCGCTCGTCGCCGCGCGTCAACCCTCTTTGCTCCGCGCGTTAGACGCAGGACACACAAAGGCACTTTCAAGATGGTGCGTTTCCCGCCCCACGCCGACTCACCCGAAGACGCGAGGACGCGCGCGTCGCGATGCGCGCGTCGACGCGACGCGCGGCCCGGCATCTCCGCGCGTCCACACCGCGGGGCCGCAGCGCGGGATGTTCGCGTTCGCCGCGGGGTTTTCCGCCGGGAAGCCGCCGCGGGGCCGCCGCCGCGCACCCCGAGCGGGTGTGCCGTCGCGTCGAGGGCCTTCTCGTCGAGACGACCGCGCGAAATGGCGTCGCGGTGGCCCGGTCGCGACGCCACGCGTCCCCGCTCGCGCGCCCATCCGTCCCGCGTCGCGTATTAGGGTCTGGCGTCTTTTTTCCCACCCCCAACCGCGGTTTTCTGACCTTCGCCCCGTCCTCGCCTTTCGCCAACAGCCGTCCCAAAAGACCTTCAAGACCAAGAAGATCCTGGGGAAGAAGCAGAAGCAGAACCGCCCCATCCCCCAGTGGATCCGCATGCGCACCGGTAACACCATCCGTTACAACGCCAAGCGTCGCCACTGGCGCCGCACCAAGCTCGGCATCTAATGGATGCGTCTGAGTTGGGGGGAGGCGCGCGCGCCTCGGGTGACTGTCGAGCTGGATGTTGTTAGCGCCGCGGGAGACAAACACTTATTAGCTAAGTGCGTTGAGCCGCGTAGTTTGTGATCTCACCGACTTTCACGTCACATCGAAGGAGACCGCCGCGCGAGCGACAAAAACCGCCCGATCGACCGTGTCTTCAATCCACATCTTTTCTCGACGCGTGCAAGAAGAATCGAACGCGAGACGACTTTTCGAGTTTCTCGTCGCGGAGATTATTTGATTGTTTTACAACAGGTTCGCGCGCGCGCTCGGCTACGCGCGCGCCGATCACTTGGACATGTTCGACTTCGGCGGCGAGCTGCCCATCTTCACGGGCAGCGTGCGCACGTCCTCCTCGCCCTTGTGGTGCTCCTTGTCTTGCTGCGCGCGCGAACAGGAAAGGGAAAGATCGGGTCGGCGGTGAGCGAAAAAAAAAGAAAAGGTGTGAGGCGCGGACGGGTGTCTGCGGCGCGAACGGCGAGAGCGCACACCGCGCGCACCTGCTGCAGCGAGTAATCCGCGGAGTCGAAGTACTTGACATCCTGTTCGCGCGCGCGCGATGTCGAACGCGTTTCGGTGGGTCAGCGTGAACGATCGCGAGGAGGAAGACGCGCGACGCTTTCGCGGCGAAGTAACAACATCATCTCATCAACACGCGTGGAACGGTGTCGCGAGCGTGGGTTCGGGGCACTTTTTTTTCGTCTCCGCGGGTCCGCCAAACGCGCGTACCTTGTGGATGAGCTTCTTCTTCGGTTTCAGGTCGCCGTACTTCGCCCTGAGCTTCTCTTCCTGCTGTCGCATCACCTCCTCGGGCGAAGGCTGTCGTGGCGGCGGGGTGGAAGGGTTCAGGTCAGGCTGGGTGTGACGTCGCGACCCTCAAATGGGTGACCAGAAAAGAGCATCGACGGAACCGGAGACGGGGATCGAGCGCGCGCACCTCCGGCTCCATGGTGTTCAATGTGTCACGCGCGAGAAGCTCAGGGAGTCTAAGTTATGTGAAGAACGCGTTGGTATACCCGCTCGGTCGCACGAAGGCGCGCGCACGGCACCGCGCGTCCCGGAGTGGAGGAGAGGGGCTTCTAGAAACAAGGCTGACGAAGCAGCGGAAAGCGACGCGGAGAGATTCCCTTTCAAAGCGCGGACATTACCGTTCGAGCGCTCTTTCAAATAAAAATATCCCGGTTTCGAAATCGACAAATCCGAAAGGCAAAAGTTTTCTTGACCGGGAAAAGAATTACGGGATCTTATTGATCTGAAAATCGCGCGTCGTCACGAATCACTGCTTGCCAGTGAGACCACGGCTACACTAAAAAATGCCATCTCCCAGATTTGTATGTGAATACAGTCAGGGCCCTTTGGCGTAGTGGATATCGCGTCGCTCTCCGGAAGCGAAGGTCCCGAGTTCGACCCTCGGAAGGGTCATTTTTTGCGACTAAATACTCATATGTTATTTTTTGCATGTAGTATCTCCTGACTAGCCACCTACTGGTAGCGTATGTTATTTTTACGCCGGACGTTTCTCTGCCCGGAGTAGACGTGCGCCATCTCGCGGCTCGGAGTTGGCGTACGTTTTGAGAAGCGACGATACGAAGCGAGAGACAGGCACGACGTGAAAGACGATACAGACCGCGCTTCGCGATGAATGAAAAAGGGTTCTTCGCTCGTCTGCGCACCGCTCGCGTCGTCGTCACGGCGGCGCCGGAAGCGACGCGGGCGCGCGTTTCTTCCCCCCCCTCTTGTCGATGTTGACCTCCAGCACGGTCCCCGGTCGCAGGCGGCTGACGTCGTCGTCGTCCGCGACGAGAATGTCCGGCTCCTTGAACACCTGCGCCACCTGCACGGGCTTGCAGTCGAACTTGTGCGCGATCTCCTCGCGCAGCTCCAGGTAGGACTGCCTGCCGAACGGGATCTCGCGGTAGTGCATTTCGCCCGGCACCTTCACCTTGAGGAACACCGCCGCCTCCTCCACAGCGACCATCTCGCCCTCGCGCGTCTGCCGCCGGCGCGTGTTGTCGATCACCTCCGCGGCGTCGTCCGGCGCCATCACGCCGGCTTCCTGCAGCTCGGTGAAGAAGCGCATCTTGAGCGTCTCCGGGCGGAGCTTGGCGGGCTTTGACGCGCGCCTGGTGACCTGCAGGTACACGCCCAGCAGGTACCCGTGCTTGACGTCGTAGATCATCTCCACCTTTGGCTGATACCCCTCCCACTTGGACGGGTCGCGCTCGACCCAGGACACCTTCTGGTTCGCGTTGAGCGCGTCGGCGTCGCCGTCCTCGGCGACGACGGCTTTGCGCGACAAGTACCCGTCCAGCGCGTTGAGGTCGATGCTCTTGTTCACCTTGATGCGGTACGTGATGACGCCCGCGGTCTTGTCGTTCAGGTCGCGCATGAGCGTGAACACGCCGGTGCCGACGCCGAACCACACCATCATGGAGATGATGAACCACACCATCGGCTTGGACATGAACGGGTCGACGATGTACGCGCGCGCCCAGTTGGTGTGCACCACCGACCACTCGCCGGTGAGCCGGTCCAGAATCTCGAACGCCAGCGAACCGGCGAAGATCACCTGCATGACGTCCAGCGACGTGCTCTGGCGCTCGTTGATCTTGAGCTGCTGCAGCATGTCGCTCGAATTGCCGCGGATCTCCTCCTGCAGGCGGAACATCTGCGTCTCCGCGATGGTGTCCGTCATCGCGCGCAGTCCGTTCACCTCGTGCCGCGCGCCGAGCAGCACCTTCTGCATGTCCACCACGCGGATGCGCAAGTCGTCGAGCATCGTCTTCACCTTGAGCACCTGGTACAGCTTGTACCCCGACTCGTCCGCGGGCTCGGCGTAGATGCTCGTGTCTTGCTCGAGCGACTCCTGCAGGTACATGAGCACCTCCTCCAGTAGGATGATGTCCTTGGACGTCTCCGACAGCGTGTGCCGGATGCGCGGGATGGAGTTGGGGTCGCGCTCGTACCGCGCGATGAGCTGCCGCGCGGTTTTCAGCGTGTCGTCGACGATGAACAGGCGGCTGAACACGTTGTGCACGAAGACGTCTCGCGAGCGCAGGGACAGGAACGCCAACATCACGGGTTCCTGCGTTTTACTCTTCGGGCCCACGAGCATGATCCCGTGCGAGCCGGTGATGACGACGTCGTCGTCGCTCAGGTCGTGCGCCTCGTACGTGTCTCCCAGCACTTGCCTGATCTCGTTCTCGAACGCGTCCTTGTCCAAGTAGCGCTCGGCGCTCTGCTTGGGCGCGACGCGGTCGGCGATGATCACGTTCACCTTGTCTCGGTTCAGGGTGTTCCCGAGGAAGATCATGTCCAGCAGGTCGCGCTGGTGGTTGCTCAGCAGGCTCTCCATGATTTTGGACGAGTCCACGTGCACGTCGACCAACAGGCGCGCCAGATTGTCCAGCGAGATGTTCTCCAAAATGCGGTCCATCACGGACTCGATCATCAGCCCGTACACGATGGTGCCGTCCATGCGCGCGTGGATGCCGAAGTGCTCAACCTGCACGACGCCGTCGTCCTCGGGGTAGTACACCTGCGCCTCGATGTTCGTGAAGCGCGTCATGTCGTGGTCCAAGATGCTCACCGAAGTCAGGCCGGTGGGCACCTCGCACTGCGTGTTGGTGGAGTCGTCGTCCACCTGCGCGGTGAAGTACCCGCCCTGGCACCGCTCGTTCGACCCGAGCTTCATGTTCAGCTCCACCACCTGGTTGGCGCCGAACGGGATCCACTCGCCGATCAGGATCGTGACGTTGCTGATGGTGATCACCTCGTCCAGGTCGTCGCGGATCGTGCTCTCCTTGGACGCGCTCTCGGACGCGCGGTGCGCGTTGGAAGACATCACCGGCCCGCCGACGCGGCGCAGCGACCGCGGGAGGTACGGCGACACCACGTACGACACGTCCTCGGCGTCCGTGATGGTGGACTCGCGGGTGAACGTCGTGGTCCGGAGCAGGAACTTGGAATCCTCCCACACCACCTGGAGCAACTTCCCGTCGATCAGGCACAGGTCGTCCACCAGCTGCCTCTCCTCGTCCGGCAGCCGCTTGCCGATCAGCTGCAGCCCGCTGGGCGAGATCTGGTACGCCGTCACGCTCTGGTGCTCCTTCGTGGACAAACGCAGGCCCTTCACGAGCTTGCCCTCCACCAGGTCGTCCAGGTCGTCCTTCCCCTCCTGCGTCACGTTCAGGTACACGCGCGCCGTCTCGACAACCTCCGACGCGGGCGCGTAGTCGTACTCGAAGACGCGCTGCACGATGCCCTCGTACAGCAGCACCAGCATGGGCAGCTTGCGGATCCACCGCTCCTTTTCATGCACCGTCTGCGCGCAGTGGCTGTACTTGGAGATGAGGTACAGGAGTTTCAGGTGGTTCACGGTCCAGAAGTCGTCGCTCTTCTCCTCCTCCCGCGCCGAAGGCAAAATGCCGCGGCGGTCGAACGGGGAGACGATGGAGTCGTTCGCGGCTCCGAAAGGGGGCAAACCCCCGCCGAACGCCGCGCCGCCGGGGCCGCCCATCGGCGCGCCGCTCAGTCGTGTCGGGGGCGCCGCGAACGCGCCGGACGGCGCGGGCGCGCCGTCGTTAAACGTCAACGGCGCCAATCGCCCAGCGGGCGCGTCCTGTCTTCCCGGAACGGGTGGCCTTCCAAACGCGGAAGACGGCGGCGCGTTCGCCCCATCGCGGCCTCCCGCGAACGCCCCGCGCGACGCGTTCGAGCTCGAGCGGCGTCTGTCGTCGTCGCCCATCAGCGATGCCGCCGGCGACGGCGTTCGGCTGCCCCGTCTCTGAGGCTGTCGCGTCCGAGGCGCGTCGTGCCCATCGTCGTACTCGTCGCCGTACGGGCTCGTTCCCTCGCCGCCGTCGCCGAACTGCGCGTCGAACAGGGTGCGAAAGGTGGCGGGATACGTGGGAGATTCGGTCAGAACGCGCCTACGCGCCGGTCGCAGTGAGGTCCGGGGCGGACGCGTCGCAGTTCGTCCGCGGCTGTCGGGCGGTCCCAGACGAGAATTTGAACGCGCGGTGCGTTTTCGCTGTGACGCCCGGGCGAACGCGACGCCGCGTGGACGCGACGGAGGGTTTGAGCGCGCGCGTACCGAAGAGAACCCGGATTCGGGTCTGGGTGGCATCCCGGATGCCTCGCACGTTCACGCTGCCGCCGTCGTCGCGGTGCGTTCCCGTGCAGTGCGCGCGCGCGTCTGACGGTTGCCTTTTGAACGGTGCCCGGACGAAACCGACGCGCGCTTCTCGCGCCGACGACGCTTTTCGGCTCGCTCCGCGACGAAATGACGGACGCCGCCCTTCGGTCTCCCCGCCCACTTCGGGCTGCGCACGGCATCCACACTCGAGCACGCGCGTTCGAAGCCGCCCGGCGTGCAGTCGCTTCGACATGGCCGCTCCGGAGGTCACGCTGCACACCTCGGTCGGTCCCATCACCGTCGAGCTGTACTACAAGCACGCCCCGAAGACGTGCCAAAACTTCTTCGAGCTCGCCAAGCGCGGGTACTACGCGAACGTGCCTTTCCACCGCGTGATCTCCGACTTCATGATCCAGGGAGGCGACCCCACGGGCACGGGGCGAGGCGGCGAGTCCATTTTCGGGGGTAAGTTCGAGGATGAGATCACGCGCGAGCTGAAACACACGGGCGCCGGCGTTTTGTCCATGGCCAACAGCGGCCCGGACACGAACGGTTCGCAGTTCTTCATCACGCTCGCGCCGACGCCGTGGCTGGACGGTAAGCACACCATCTTCGGCCGGGTCAGCGCGCACATGGGGAACGTCGCGAAGCTCGGGAGCGTGCGCGTGGACAAGAACGACAAACCCGTGGACGCGAAGATCAAGATCCACTCGTGCGACGTCGACGACCACGGCGCGAGATGGTATTGATGACTACTGTAGCTACGTAGTTGTGCCAAAACAAAAACGCGACGTCCTCGCGCGCGCGCGCTCAGCGAACGCCGCGGAATTCGATGTCATTCACGTCAGGTCATCCTCGTCCTCCTCGTCCCCCGCGCCACCCGCGGCGAGAAACGGCTCCGCGGCGGCGGCGACCCCCCCGCTCCCTCCCATCTTAACCGAGATGGCCTTCAAGTCGTGCTTTGGCGGCGGCAGTTTCTTCGCCGCGCGCGCGAACGGCGCCTCGAGGAACGTCAGCTCCTGCGACGCCTCGCAGACGCGCTTGATGTCCGCCGCGTCCGCTTTTTCCCGGTACGCGTCGAGCAGCTGGTACGCCACGCGCTGCTCCTCGCTGCCCACGAACGCGGGCACGTCGCAGACGTCCGTGTACGTCGCCTGCGCGCCGACGCCGTCGCCGTCGAACAGCAGCGCCACCACCGCCGAGAGGTACGCCTTGCGCTGCGCGTTCGCCGCGCCCGTCGCGTCGCACGACCCGCCAAATCGCACCATCGTCTCCGCCGCCTCCGCGTGCTTCTCCTGGCGCATCAGAACCACGGAGAGGTCGCGGTAGTAGTTCGCCGCGTACACGTGCTTTTCGTCGTCCTCAAGCATCTCGATGGCGGCGTTGAGCAGCCGCGCCGACGCATCCGGCGCGGACTCGTCCATGAACTTGGCACACTTGCCGAGGCACTCCGCGCCCCTCTGCGCTCGGCCGGCGCTGACGTACGCCTCGCACGCGCGCTGCGCGTAGGCCACGGTCTCGTCCACGCCTGCGCAGTCCTTCGCGAGAAGCGCACACATCTCGAAGCTCTTCGCGGCGTGCCACTCGTTGTCTTCCTTGCCGTTCGCCTCCGCGCACTTCTCGAACGCGAGCATCGCATCCTTGGTACGCCCCTTGGCGCGGAACTTCGAGCCCGCCTCTTCGTACGCCGCGGCAGCGGCCTCGTAGTCCGGCTTCCAGCGAGTCAGGGTGGTCATCATCTTCTTGTCCCCGCGCTTCAAGAGCTCGTCCGCGGTGAGGTCCGACATCGCGGCGGAGGGGGCACCTGACGCGTCAGCGGGAACGCGCCGCGAGATCTGGAAACGCCGTCTCGCGTCCAACGACGTTGGCGTCGTCGGCGCGACCGTGTGGAAGAAATGTTTTCACAGTCGCGCGTATTTTTCGCTTCCGACGCGCTCTCGCGGTCTCGGCATCACAACGCTCTACTGTACCGCTCTACTGCTACGCGCGCTGTACTGCTGCGTTCGACACGCGCTCCGCGTTTCGTCTCGGCGTCGGCGCGCCGCTGTTTCCGCCGCCGCTCGTGCTCCTCGACGACGGAGCTCTTGATGGACGCCTCGAGCTCGTCCAGCGCCGCCTGGTGCGTCGCGCCGTGCGCCACCTCCGTGGGCTCGACCACGGGCAGAAACGCGTCGTCGCCCGAGAAGGTGAAGCCACCCGTGCCACGCCGCCGCCGCGCCGAGGCGCGCGGCGTCCGTCGGTCGCCAGCCCGCCGCGAGCTTTTGCGCGCCGCGCCGTACGCGTCGCCGTCGGCGTCGACGGCGAAAAACGCATCCTCCTCGTCCTCGGCGGGGATCCATCTCGCGCGCGCGCGCGACGACCAGTCCTCCGACGCCTCCCAGTCCCCGGCGCGTCCCTGGCGAGAGTGGGTCTCGCGCGCGTAGGGTTTCCAACGCGCTTTTCTTTGCCCTGCCCCTCCGTCCGCGCGCGCCTCGTCCTCCCACCGCTGTGTGGGGTTTAGGGTATCCCATTCGGAAGAAATGTCCCGTTCTTTCCCGAGGCCGGCGCGCGCGCGAGCGGAGCCGCCGCGCCGATCTGAGCCGTCGGCGTCCTCCGTCGGCGCCGTCGCCGCGCCGCGCAGCGCGGCGCGTAAGGCGCTGCGTTCGGACGCGCCGGCCGCGGCGTCGTCCACGGCGCGCTGCGCTGCGCCGTCGTCGTCGCGCGGCATCGCCGCCGCGCGGGGCGCGAGCCTGTGCTCCAGCGGAAACTCGTGCCCTTCCAGCGCCGCCGCGCGGAGGCGTCCCTCCGTTGGGCGCGAGTCGGAATCACCGCCACGGTGCCCTCCGAGAAACATCCCCTCCGAGAGTCGCGCGACGAGCGACGCGTCGTGCGACTCCGCCTTGCGGAACGCGGCGAAGCACATCAGCGCGAAGCACGCGATCGACCCGAGCACGACGCCTCGCGGGGACGCGGCGCGCGCGGCGATGCGCTCGGCGAGGCCCTCCGCGGCGATCCGCGACGCGTCGTTCAGAACGAGGAGCCGCTCGTCCGCCTCGGGGTCCATTGGGCCGCCCCCGAGCTCGTTGAGCGGCTCCTGGACCAGGAGCCGGTCGTACTCGCTGGAGACAGGGATCAATGGCACGCTCGTCGGCGTGCGGAGCCAGCCGCCGGGCGACGGCGCGCCGGACGCCATCGCGCGAGCGTGCGAGGCGCGCTGGGTGTTGTGAGAAACGTCCAAAAACGCGGGTGTTGATGGATACGTATCGAGGATATCCTTGAGTCATTAGACCCTTAAATCGTCCTCGGCGAAGTGCACTTTTTTCGAGCCTCGACGCTGCTCGAGAGAGTATAAATCGCCACACCTAAAGACGTGGACCCCTCACTGGTGCGCGCGCGCTCACCATGTCGACGGACGGCGCGGCGCGTGTCGCGGCGCACGTGTCGTTGGCGTACTTCGCGGTCGCGCTCGCGGTGACGTGGCTGCGACCGGTGTGGGGCGGGTACGTCTCGTCGCCCAGATTCGACTCCGCCCTCGTCGTTGCTTTCTCGCGTCGTCGCTTTCTCGCGTCGTCGCTCGGCTCTCCACCCGTCTGACCCGACTCCCGACGACACCTCCGCGCCCGCAGCGTTCTCCTCGGCGTCGGGTCGACGCTCGCGCTCCAGGCGCTCGCGGTCGCGCTGCTGCTCCGCGCGGCGGTCCCCCGGGACCCGCCCGCGGGAGACGCGCGGACGCATTCGTCTCGGCGCGAAGGCGAGCCTTCGTCTCGGAAGGACGGCGACGCGCGCGACGCGCTCCTCGCGGACGCGTCGCGCGACGCGCCGAAAGACGGCGAGACCGAAACCGAAACCGACGAAACCGACGAAACCGACGCGCGCCGCCACAGGGGCTGGCTCGTGCTCGTGTGGGCGTCGGTCGCGCCGACGCCTCCCGAGAAGCCCGAGCGGGGCGAGCGCGCATTCGCCACGCTCGCCGACGGCGAACTGCTCCTGCGCCGCGAGCGCGGGGGAGACGTCGTCGCGCGCGTCGACCTCGCCGGCGCGCAGGTGCGGCTGTGCCGCGCGCCCGGGAGGTGGGACGACACTCTAAACCCCGACGCGGCGGACGCGGAGGGCGCGGGGAAGCAGAGTGTGGAGGGACGCGGGGCCGCGGGAGTCGAGCCCGGGAAAAAGAAGCGCCACGGGTTCGGCGCGGAGAAGCGGTGGTGGAAGCGGCTTCCCATCGTGCTCTCGCACCCGACGCGCGCGCTGCACCGCGGGCACAGGGTGCTGTGGTGCTACGCGCTGAGCGATGCGGCGAAGGAGGCGTGGACCGTGGCGCTGCACAACAGCCTCGCCGGCGCGGCGCCGGGCGCCGACGCGCACGCCGGCGCCGCCGCGCTCGCGGCGACGAGTCGCGCGCGCTCGCTGACGCGGGACGTCGACGCGTTCAGAGTTTTGGCGCGGGAAGCGAGCGTTCTGTCCGCGGCCGACGCCGCGGGTGCAGCGGACGTGGGGTGGACCTCCGGCGGCGCCGCCGGCGCAGCCATCAACGCGCTCGCGTCGCGCATCTTCTTTGACATGCAGCGGTCGCCGGAGAAGATCGCCGAGGTCACCGAGCAGCTCGCCGGCTTGTGCTCGGGGATCCCGGATCTGCCTCGCTTCGTAGGCCCGATCTCGGTCTCGAACGTGCACCTCGGGAAGACCACGCCGCAGGTCCTGGCGGCGCGCCTGCCCCCCGCGGCGAAGCCGGGGACGTCCGCCGCGCCCTGGGACGGAGGCTCTCTCGCCGGCCGCGGCGCGTGCGCGGCGGCGGAGCTCGACGTGGACTTCGCCGGCGTCGCCGAGATGACCCTCACCACGCACCTGGACCTCTCCGTGTACGCGGAGATGATCGCCGCGGAGGAGCGCGGCGGCGCGGACGAGCGGCTTCGTGACTCGGAGCGAGAGGCCGGCGTGGAGAGCGCCGTGGAGAGCGCCGTGGAGAGCTCCGCGCCGTCGTCCGCGGAGGAGCGGATGCGACGGCTCCGGAGTTTGGCGAAGAAGAACGCGTCCAAGCTCATCGGCGCCGTCGCGCGGAAGATGGCGGGCGTGCCCATCTCCATGACGGTCAAGATCAAGCGGCTCGCCGGGACGACGCGCGTGTGGATTCCGCCCCCCCCCGGGGACAGGCTCTGGTTCGGGTTCGTGGGCGACCCGACGCTGGACATGGAGGCGACGCCGTCGTTCGGGCAGATCGGCATCAAGTGGCACGGCCTCGCCGAGCGCGTGTCCGAGGCGATCACCAAGCAGCTGCTCCGGGAGATCCACGCCGCGCTCGTGCTCCCGAACGGCGGGAACCTGATCCTCGACCCGCTCACGCCCTTCGATGCCGTGCCCGAGGTGAGCGTGCGCGCGCTGCTGGCGATGGGGAAGACCTCGCAGGCGTCCATGCGCGACCGCGCCGCCGCGCGCGATGCCGCCGAAGCCGCCGAAGCCGCCGAAGCCGCCGAGCAGCGCGCGCCGCGGGAAAAACGCGCGACGCGCGAAACCGACGGGTCCGACGCTTTCGACGGACCCGGGGGCTCTGCTTCGGCGCGCGCGGCGGCTTTCCACACGCCCAGCGCGCGTTCGTCGGTCGAGATCGAGGACGCCGTGCGCGCGGTCGTCCCCGGCGGGAAGGAGGAGGACGACGCGGAAGAGGCTGTCGCGGCGATGGTGGACTCGTTCATGAGCGTCGACGGCGTCGGGAGCGCCGCGGACGACGACGACGTCGACGACGACGTCGACGACGACGCGACGCGACGCGACGCGACGGACGAGTGGACCCACTCGTCGCCCTCCGCTGGGGTCTCCAGGACGCGCACGGGCGAGAGTGGATTCGAATCCACGGTCGTGTACGAATCCGCGGTGGACCCAGACGTCGACCCGGAGGCAAAAAAGACGCCCGACGTCTCATCCGCGCGCGTTTCGCGGACGCCGTCCTCGCCCGGCGGCGGCGGCACGATCGACGTCCGCTTCGGCGCGCCGTTCCCGCGCGGCGGGGAGACGACCGGCAAAACGTCCGCGTCCGACCGGCCGCGGTCGAGCGCGTCTCCGACTCCGGAACCTCCGGAACCGAACACCGACCTGGCGTCCAACCTGGGTCGGTTCGCCGCCGGGTTCGCCGCCAAGGCGGCGCGCGCGCGAGCGTCGATGCGGAAAGACGCCGCGAGCGTTCACGAGGGCGTGCGGCGCGGCGGCGTCAAGGGGGGGCTGGACGTCGCGAAGTCCATCGCCGCCAGGGCCGCGAAGGAGATGAAACACTAGCTACCGTAGGGCAGCGCGTGCGGGCTTAGACAGGGCGTATTACGAACGGAAGGTCTTTCGACGTTCGGTCGATTGTTTCGCTATGTAGACTACGGTACCTTTCTCTACAACGCGACGACCGCCGTTTTCGCATCGGTCATTCCGGCGCGTCCGGACATCCGCCACATCAGCTCGCCGGTGCGTCGTTGGACCCGGACCTTTCGGTCGTCTCTCACCGCCTGTCGAGAGGCGGTCTCGTTTCCTGTCATCGGCTGGCGCGCTTCGCGCCGCGCGCGCCCGGCGGGTCGCGCACCCCCACCGTGGGCGCCACGCGGAACTTGTCCCTCGCCTCCCACTTGTCCCGCCACGCGTCGTGCGCCTCTTCCTCGCCGCCAACGAAGGATAAATCCGAGAAACTCGTGTTGGCAACGACCGTGGAGTGGGACGTCGCGGGAGGACGCCCGAACAGCACCTTGAACAAGCCACCGCCCGCGGCGGCGGCCGCAGCAACGCCTTCGCGGTCGGGGAAGAGGGGTGGGCCGATCTCGGCGGACAGGCTCGGCCGCCGAGGCGCTGGAGCCTCGTCGGGTTCGGACATGACGCGGTGCGCTAATGACGCATGGTGACGCGGCAGAGATTTTTTCCCATCCGGCTTCGGATTTTGCCGCGAAACTCGAGCGCTTTTCTCCGGGCGTGACCGAAATCGCCGCATCGACATTCGTCGCAGGAGACTTGAGGCTCGTGCCGAGTTTCGGAGAAGCGTCGTGGGTGTCATCTGAGCCCGCGCACGCCTCGGGGTCCGCGATGTCCCCGCCCACGCCGTTCCGCCTGGACGGCAAGACCGCCGTGGTCACCGGCGGCACAAAAGGCCTCGGGTGCGTTCGCGCGGCCGTTCATTCGGCGCTGGGTCGCTCCCCTTACACGCTGCGCGGTCGCGTCGCATCGCGCCGTCGCGCGACACTCGTCGGCCACGTCTCTTTCGTCGTCGCCTCTCCGGTACCCACTCCGACACCCTCTCTGACACCGTCCGCGCCCCCCTCCGGTGATCGTCTTCTCCCTCGACGCACAGCCGCGCGATCGTCGAGTCGCTGGCTCGCCACGGCGCGCGCGTGCACACGTGCGCGCGGACGCGCGCGGACGTCGACGCGGCGGTGGCTTCTTGGCGTTCCGAGGGCCTGGCCGTGACGGGCTCGGCGTGCGACGTGGCGGACGCGTCGTCGCGCGCGGCGTTCGTCGCCGAGTGCGCGGACGTCTTCTCGGGCTCGGTGAACATCCTGGTCAGCAACGTGGGGTTCAACATCCGGAAGCCCACCGTGGAGGTGACCATCGAGCAATACCGCGCGCTGATGACGACGAACCTCGAGGCGTCGTTCGCGCTGTGCCAAGCCTTCCACCCGCTCCTGCGCGCCGCGCGCGACGCCGCCGTCGTGTTCAACAGCTCCGTCGCGTCCCTGGTCTCCATGCAGAGCGGCGCGGTGTACGCCATGACCAAGGGCGCGATGAACATCCTGACCAAGTACCTCGCCTGCGAGTGGGCCGCGGACGGCATCCGCGTCAACGCCGTCGCGCCCTGGTACATCAACACGCCCCTCGCCAAGCAGGTGCTGGCGGACCCCGCGTACCGGAAGCGCGTCGTCGACGCCACGCCCGCCGGGCGCGTGGGCGAGCCGGAGGAGGTGGGCGCGGCGACCGCGTTCCTGTGCATGCCCGCGGCGTCGTACGTCACGGGGCAAATCCTCGCTGTGGACGGGGGCTTCTCCGTGAACGGGTGGAAACCGCCCGCGCCCGCGGCGCGGACGAGCAAGTTGTGACCAAAAAAATCGTCTCATCATCATCATCACCGCACTTTTTCGCGATCATCTGGCGTCTGGTCGACGCTGATTCTCGAAAGTCAGACATCGAGAAAATCCAGGGTTCACGGACCAAGCACGACTCGCGTCCACCAGAGCCTCACGCGTGGGACACGTCGTTCGCGTGGTCAGACTGTCGCGCCGTTTCGCGAGATACGTCGACGTCGCGACGTGCGGCGGAAGCCACTCACGCGAGCACCGACACGCCGCTCGGTACCAGTCACCCGACGATTCTCGGCGAACCGATGGCTCACGTAGCCTCGCTCGCGCGCGCCGCGCCCGCCCGCGCCCCCACGAGCCGGGACGCCGCGCGCGGCACGCGCGTCGCCTCCCGGGCGCATCGTGCCGTCGCGCGCGGTCGCGCCTCCGTCTCGCCGCGCGCCGGGTGGTCCGACTTCACGGACGCGGTCAAGCGCGAGGTGGAGCTGACGTTCAACCCCCGCACGCGCGGCGCGAAGATCGCGGGGCGATGTCCGGACACGCAGGAGATCCCCACGGAGGTGGGCCGCGCGGAGGAGCAGAGGCTGCTGGAAGAGACGTCCGACGGGAGTTTCGACTTGGCATCGTTCACCGCGCAGCTTGAGGCGCAGCTCGCCGCGGAGAGCGCCGCGACGAGCGCCGTGGAGAAGGCGGAGGAGAAGGTCACCGCCGAGCTCGCCGCGCGCCTCGCCGAGGTCACGGACTCCTACGGCTCCTCCGGCGCCTCGCTCGGCTCTCTGAACGCCACGGACGTGGAGGGCGACTTCACCGGCGGCGTCAAGACCGGGACGGTTTCCAAGACGGAGCGGCAGCAGGAGCTGGAGCGCGCGTACTACGGCTCGGGCTACGAGGGCGAGGGCCCTCTGAGTGGGCGCGAGCTCGCGCTGCTGTGCTTTAAGAAGTACGGCGTGTACCACGACATGGCTGTGAAGCACGTGCGCATGGGCGAGGGCATGAAGCGGTGGGTCTCGTTGAATCTGTACGTCGGCCACCTCGGCCAGCGCTCCTATCCGGCCACTGAGGAGACGTACGTCGAGCAGATGGACGCCATCGCGTACATGATCACGAAGTGGGGGCAGGCGGACTACTGCCGCGCGTTTTTCCGCGAACCCCCCATCGCCAGACGCGGCCTGCCGTCCAGGCCGCGCGTGGACACTTGCGTCACGCTGCAGTTCAACCGCTCGCCCACCTGGGACGACGAGCTCGGGGACGAGTACTTCACCTACTGAGCGCGGCGCGCGAGATCCGAACGAAGGCTTTGTACACTACGCGACGCGCGTCGCTTTCGCTTCTCACATCACGCACGATCGCATCGCGCCGTTCCGCGTCTCTCGCGCGTGGTATACCACGACACGTACGCGTGATGATGTCCCTCGCGCGGGATCTCGCGCGGGCGCCATCTCCGTTTCCCCACTACAAGTCTACGCGTACTTCTAAATACGTCTACGGCGCCGAGCTCGGTTTCCGCTTCCGCGTCGCCGCGTCCGGCGCGGAGGGCGGCGGCAGCGACCCCGGCCGTCCCCAGACGGTGGTCTCTGGGAACCCCGACACGCGACACACCACCTTATCCACCCGCGTCTCGAATCGAAACCTCGTCCCCGCGGACGTCCTCGGGGACGCGGGCGTCTCCGTCCCCTGGGAGACGTCGCGCGCCGCCGCCTCGACGACGCCGAGACGCGCGGCGTCCTCGAGCGGCGCCCAAAGCACGGAGACGTGCGGGTCCGGGTCGTCGTAGAACGGCGCGTGCCCTCGTGCCGCCAACGCCGCGTTCACGGCGTGTATGGTTTCGGCGAAAGACCCATCCTCCACGCGAGATTGTTGCACGCGAGAGCCTTCCTCGCCGCCGTCGTCGCCAACGGAGACGCGCGACACCGCGAGCGCCACGAACACGCTCGTCTTCTCGTCGTTCACGAACGTCTTGAGCCCGGGACCGACCGCCGCGGTCCACGGCCTGGTCGCCGCCAGTCGCCGGCGCAGCGCGGCGTGAAGCCCCGCGTGGTCCTTCGCGCGGGTCGCGAACACGCGCGAAACGCTCACGTGCGTCTGCCTCGGCTCGGGGAGCAACGCCTCGGGGTCGTGCGTCGCGGCGCTCGCCGATACGGGCAGGTCGCGACCGACGGGGCGGAGCGCGGGCGCGCGCGCGACGATGTCGGCGAGCGCGCGCGCCAAAGACGCGCGTACGCCGAGGGGGATGTCCACCGGTACGCGCACGTGCGTCGCGAAGTCGCCCTCGACGTGCGGGAACGAGCGCACCCGGCCCCCGGCAGACGTCTCGGGCGCTTCCGCCGAGGTTCCATCTCTCGAGCGCTCGCCGTGTTCGAGGTGCCTATCGCCGCTCCTGGCCTGCACTTCGCGCGACGACGCGTCGACGCCGATGGCAGCATCGTCATCACTCCCGTACGCCGCGATCGCGTCCATCGGGCCGCCGCAGCCTCGACCCGGACGCGCCGCCCGAAGTGAGTTCGGTTCACTGGGTCCTCTCATTCCACGACATATGCGCTTCGACCGATATAAAGAAAGGCGCCGTTTGCCCGTTGTTGACTCTTGACTCCCCGTGCGCGCGCCGTGGGCACGGGAAACGATGCCCGAGTACTACGACTCGGACGACGTCGAGGATGAGGACCGCGTCGATGCCGATCCCGAGCCCGAGTCCCCGCCCACGCCGCTGACCGTCCCGAAGAGTACGCGCACGCGTCCGCGCGCGACTCCTCACTCATGGCCGCACCACTTCTGCGCCTTGCGCTGCGTTCGCCATCGCCGCTTCTGACCGAGCACCCGACGCCATTCGACCGAATCGACACCAGGCACGTCCGCCGCCGTGACCGCGAAGGCCATCGCGCGCACGCGACGCAACGTGCACATCCACCGGCTGTACGTCAGGCACGAGCACGACGCCTGCCTGGCGTTGATCGAGGAAGTGCTCGCCGAGTTCGACGGTCTGTGCGAGTACCCCATCTACGTCAAGGCGCTGGTCCAGCGCCGCCGCGGGCGCATCCAGGAGAGCCTGCAGCTTTTCCAGGCCGCCACCGCTCTGAACCCGCACAACGTGCAGAACCTGAAGCAGGTCGGGCGCAGCCTGTACCTGCTGGGCAAGCACAAAGCCGCGGTGGAGGTGTACGAGGAGGCGGAGAAGATGGCTGCCGAGAAGCGACGAGACGGCGTCGGAAAAGAAGACTGGGAGATTCACCACCAGAAGGGCCTGTGTTACGCGCGCTCGAAGCAGTTCGGGGCCGCGGCGGAGTGCTTCATGCGTGCCAACGCCGTGAGCAGGCACGAGGCCACCTACGAGCAGCTCGGCAGGGTGTACCAGGCGCAGGAAAACTGGGAAGCCGCCATCGCGACGTACCTAGAAGCGCTCGAGTCGTCGCCGGACTCGCCGGACATTCTGGCGACGCTTGGCCTTCTGTACCTGCGCCTCGGCGAGACCTACCGCGCGTTCGAGTACCTGGACGCGGCGCTGGCGCGCGACCCGGCGAGCCCTCGCGTGATCCTCGCCGCGGGGTCCGTCATCCAGGACCACGACGACGTGGACGTGGCGCTGGTCAAGTACCGCGTCGCAGCGGTGAAGGAGCCCAACTCGGCGCAGCTGTGGAACAACGTCGGGATGTGTTTCTTCGGGAAGAACCGGTTCGTCGCCGCCATCGCGTGCCTCAAGAAAGCCCTGTACCTGGACCCGTTCGGGTGGATCATCTCTTACAACCTCGGGCTCGCGCACTTGAAAACGCAGCAGCACGCCAGCGCGTTTCACTTCCTCTCGGGGTGCGTCAAGCGCAAACCCGACTTTGCTGCGGCGTACGCCTTTCTGGCGGTGGCGCTGGCCAAGCTGGACGACTTGGAAAACGCCAAGCAGGCGTACGCGCGCGCCATCCGGCTCGACCCCGGGGACCACCTCACGCGGCTCAACGCGGCCATCACGCTGTGCAACGGGGGAGATTCGGAAAGCGCGAGGGAGATGTTCGAGGCGCACGACCAGCTGTGGGGGGCGCTGGACGAGGACGGGAAGGTGGACGCGGGCGAGGAAGTCGAAGAACAGAGGCGAGCGCTGCGAGACGCGCTGTACGGTTCTTCTTAGTCGAGTCGAGGAGTCGAGTCGTTACATCATAGCTGCTTTGTACAACCATGACTACACGCCCCGCGATGACTACACATACTACTACTCTCGATACGTGATGCTACTGCTAGAGCTATTGATACGGCGGCGGAGCACGGTCACGCGGCGGCGCCGTTGCCCTCCTCCGTCTCCATCGGCTTGGTTCCCGCGCGCGGCACCTCGAGCACGAACGAGTCGCGCATGCCGAATTCATCCCTCAACGCGTCGACGCACCGCGCCGCGTCCTCGGCGCCGCGGCACAGAAATTGCACACTGCCGTCCCCCTGGCTCCCAACTCCCTTGCCCCCCAGCACGTGTGGCCGCAGCTTGGGGCTCGTGCGCGTCGCGTGCAGCACCGGCGACCCGAGCGCGCCCAGGTTCGCCGGGGACGCCGCGCCGGCGAAGGCGTCGAATGCGTTCTGCGCGTCTTCGTACACCGCGCCCAGCGCTTCTACGTCGCCTCGCTCGACGGCGGCGACGGCGGCTTCGATCAAATCATGGTTCGTCTTCCCGAGCAACGCACGCAGTTCACGCGTCACGCGCGCGCGTGCCACACGCGCGTCTTCGGTGTCGCGAGAAGTCACTCTCTTTTCGTCTCGCTCGTCGGTCGCGGCGAAGGCGTCCTGCAAGTCGCGCAGGATGGCGACGGTGTCTTTAGCGGCGTTGAGGTCGGCCACCACCAGGTGCAGCGCTCGACCCACTCGGCGAAGCGGCTCGACGCGCACGTCCTCCCCGACGAACGTCAGCGTGACTAGCCTCCCCGGCCCGAACGCGCACCCGGCCTGGTCCATCCGGCCGCACCGCGACGGCGTCTCGCGCTCGCCCGAGAACGCCAGCTGCGCCTCCTGCAACGGCGTCAGGCTCAGGCGCAGCAGCCGCGAGAACGCGCGCGCCACGAGCACGCACACCGCCGCGGAGCTGCTCAGGCCCTTCTTGATGGGCAAGGTGGTTTTATAGTTGTCCAGCCGTATGCCCGCGCCTGCCGGCAACCGCCCCAGACCCTCGGCGACGCGCGCGCGGATGGGCGCGCCGGAGACCGGGTCGCGGTGTTCCTCGGATCGAACGAGCGTCCACGCGGTTCCCGCGACGTGGCTCCAGAACCCGCCCGCTCGCGCCTCTTCGCGGAGCGACTCGGGGTCATCCAGCGCGAACGATTTCGTACGGGAGACGCCCGCGTCGTCCGTGGAGACCATGGTGAACGTGTTCGCGCGCGCGGGGTCCAGCGAGACGCGCGCGTGAAGGCCCTGGTCCGTGGACGTGCCGACGACCAAACACTTCCCCGGTAACACCTCGTCGTCGGGGTACGCGCCCGCCCAGTCGCTGTGCTCGCCGAGCAGACACAGCCGCCCGCACACGAACAGCTCCGCCGGCTCGGCGGAGGGTGGCGGGGAACCCGTCGAGGCCATCGCGGCGATCGTCGACGCGAGCCGCGGAAGGACCTCCGCGCGGTGAACACTGCTCGGAGTGTGCGCGAATGATGATGCGATCCGCGTGTCTGTCTTTTCCAAGAAAGTGACGCCACGCGCGCGGACTGGTAAACTGTGACGAGCGGACGAGCGGACATTTTCAGCGTCGAACGTAGAACCTATACCATACTGTACCCGCCACGGGCGCCACGCGCGACCCGCGCTCGTGTCTTCCTCTGCCCGCCGGCATGAGGATCCGGCGTTCGTCCCCACACCTCCGCGTGTCAGTCTTCACTTCTCGCTGTTTTTGAACGTCTCGTCGTACGACGCGGCGGGCTCGAGCTTCTTCGCCTCGACCAGTTTCCGCACCGCCTTCATGAAGTCGTCGTGCACGACGTAGTCGCGCTCGTCGCGGATCGCGAACATCCCGCCCTCCGTGCATATGTTGCGCATGTCCGCGGCGTTGAAGTCGTCCGCGATCTTCGCGACCGCCTCGTAGTCGATGTCGCCGTGCTTGTTGATGTTCGCGGCGTGGATCTTCAGCACCTCCACGCGTCCGGCTTCGTTGGGGAGCGGGATCTCGATCTTCCGGTCCAGGCGGCCCGGGCGCATCAGCGCGGGGTCCAGCACGTCCGGCCGGTTCGTCGCCATGACCATCTTCACCTTGCCGAGCACGTCGAACCCATCCATCTGGTTCAGCAGCTCCATGAGCGTGCGCTGGATCTCGCGGTCCGCGGACGTGCCCTCCGAGAAGCGCTTCCCGCCGATCGCATCCACCTCGTCCATGAAGATGATGCACGGCTCGTGCTCGCGCGCGTACCCGAACATCTCGCGGATCAAACGCGCGCTCTCGCCGATGTACTTGTCCACGATCGCGGAGGACACCACCTTGAGGAAGTTGGCGTCGATGTTGCTCGCGATGGCCTTCGCCAGCAGCGTCTTGCCCGTGCCCGGGGGGCCGTACAGAAGCACGCCCTTGGGTGGCGCGATGCCGACGCGCAGGAACAGCTCGGGGTTCATGAGCGGGAGCTCGATGCTCTCGCGCAGCTCCCGGATCTGCTCGCCCAAACCGCCGATGGCGGAGTAGTCCACGTGCCCCGGGCTCTCGTGCAGCATGTTGTACACCATGGGGTCCACTTCGCGGGGCAGCGCGCGCATGATGGTGAGCGTGGTCATGTCCAGCGCCACGCGCGTGCCGTTCACGAGCTTCTCCTTGTCAAGCTTCGTGCGCACGCCCACCACGTACCGCGGGCCGGAGGACGCCTTCACGATGACTGCGTTCGGAAAATCGGCGTGGAAGGGACGTGGGCGTTCGAACGGTCAGCGACGGAGACGGGCGGCGCGCGCGTAAGATCCGTCGGTCGGAAGATCTCATCCGACGCGACGTTTTCGACGCGACGATCTGGGGATTTCGATCGAGGAGAGACGCACACTTCTCGTCATCCAGCTGGCGGAGAACCTCGCCGATGATCTGGCCCATGCTCTGCAACGCCTTGAGATCGTCCTCTGTCTTGTCGAAGGTCTTCTTCGTCTCCTTCACCTCGTCGCGGAGCCTCCGGACCTTGGCGTCGAGCTCCTGCGGTGTTGGGAAAAGCGCGAGATTTGAAGCGGCGTCAGCGTGCCCCGGGGGCTCGGGTCAGATCCAACGGGAAGACACGTCGGGGGACGCGCGCGCGCGACGGGAAGGGTGGGAACCGCGATGAGCACCTCAAGCCGAGCGTACCTTGTGCTGCAACATCAGCTTCCCATACTCGTTGATCGCCGCCGCCTTGGCGTCGATATCACCCGACATGACGACCGCGCGCGGTGACGTCCCCTCCTAAACACTCGTTTCCGTTGCGATCGGTGCCCAAACCGTGGGTTTCAGATCTGGCACGACCTCTCCTCTGCTAGAGCTCCGCGTCCGCCTGCACGCCCAAGAGTACTCTCGGTGTCGGATCTCGCTCGCGACAACCGACACGCGGATACCTCGCGCGCGCGGGTGTGCTCGAGACCGCGGGCGCGGTCGCGGGTTCGAGGTTCGGGCTGGGCTTCCAGTCGCTCTGCCGTGTGGCCTGTGGGTTTTTTTTTCACTTGGCACACCTGCACCATCATCGACCATCAACTCAGTAATTTAACCGTCACCTGCCCGTTGCTTTTCGCCCGGAAAAGCTTCGGTCGAAGCGTCGAACACAAAAACCCTGCGGTTCTGAACCGGTGATGACGGGGCTTCGTCGCTCTGCCGCGCGCACTTCACGGCGGACGACACACCGAGCAACACACACACACACACACCGACTGGCAAGATGGCGATTGTGCGTGCTCGGCCCGAGCGCACGCATCGCGTCTCCATCGCGGCCGCGCGACCCGCACCGGCCGCGCGCCTCCCTCCCTTCGATCGTCGTGGCGTCCCCGATTGCGCCGCGAAAGCAATAGTGTCGATGACGTTCGAATCGCTTCCGGCGCGCCTCGCGCCGACGCTGACCTCGTCCCTGCTCTCCCTCGCGACCCGCTGCTGCCACAGAAAACGCACCTAGTGACCTTTCTGAAGATCCTCCCCCTGGCGCTGTACCTGCGCGCGGCGGCGTGCAAGTACGAGCTCCCCGTGCTCGGGTGCGACGGCCCCCTGTGCCCCGTGGCCATCGGCAAGGCTGGCGACTGCGTCCCCACGGCCAACACCGCCGAGCAGTTCGCGTGGTGCGAGCACGCCTGGACGCCCTGGACGAACGGCCTGCTGGCGCAGACCCCCTTCGATTACCGCGTGAAGTGCTCGGCGAAGGACGGCCACGAGTACGCGCGCATCATCGGTGCCATCGAGGTGGTGGGCTACGTCCTGCTGTGGGCGGCGCCGCAGCTCGGCAGCTTCATCCTCACCGCGCTGATGACGGGCGCCGTCCACTTCCACCTCACGTTCCTCAAGGACAAGCCCGAGGCGCTCACCGTGCAGTTCGCGCTTCTCGCCGCGTCCATCGCCGTCATGCTCCTCTCGGGCGAGCCGGCCAAGAAGAGCAAGAAGGCCAAGAAGGCGTGAGCGAAACGGCGGCGGCGGCGAGACGACTGTTTTTAGTGATTCGCCGCGACGCGACGCGTAGACGACAATCGTCGTCGTCGCGAATCGCTCACTCTACCGGTACGTACGGGTACCCATCACGCGTGCATCTAATCTACACACGCTATATAGCTCGTCTATGAATGCATACTACGTTTCACACCACACGTCCGTACGCATTCGTCTCTCCTACACCTACGTCTCTCCGACCTACGTCTCCGCCGCCGCCC